>Ga0315315_10001354_pt1 | contig 22361 bp, 26 predicted proteins | sample M140m3416metaG_FD_203699 | JGI IMG/M metagenome (GOLD analysis project Ga0315315, IMG submission 203699) | Ammonia-oxidizing marine archaeal communities from Monterey Bay, California, United States - M1 40m 3416 | ecosystem: Environmental > Aquatic > Marine > Intertidal zone | place: USA...
CCTTTTGATCCTCTAATAATTAGACAACCAGAATCGGTAGGAACATTATCCAAACAGCTATTAACATCCTTAATCATGGCTGGGGAAAAGACATTTGCCTTGCCATCATTAAGTGTAATGATTGAAATCTCACCTTCTTTTGTAAGAATCGCTTTTGGGCTATCCATAAATATACCTGTAAAAAATTAATATATTTAAACTTTATCTTCTAATGTCGATTATGTCGATACGAATATATGCTCATCTATATAATATAATCTGCTTATTGGAGTATTTATATGATTAAAAGATTATTAAAAATTTGTGCGGTATTTCTAATATTCTTTACAGGATTAACAGGCCTTTATCTTGGAAATTTATTCTTTATGAAGCCTGTATCAATAGACCACTATTTGGGTAAAGAATTAGTTGTAAGCTTGGTTGACTCGCCTGAACTATTAACTTATCTAGGTGTTTTTGATAGATTCAGTCATATAACAAAACACAACTCAAAACTTACTATCCCCAATCCCAAAGACCTTGAAGATGATATCTCACAAACAGAGCACAGATTATCTATCTTAAGAAGCTATAAAACTACCTACCTTTCAAATGAGCAAAAAGTCACTAAGAAAATTGCAGTTTTTGATGCTGAAAATAATTTGAAAGAGTTAAAAGAATTTCCCTATCACAATTACCCCTTAAATCAGGTTCGTGGGGCACATCAGAATGTTATAAGTTTTATGAGTGATCAGCATCCTGTAAGAAATCTTTACGAAGCTAGAGATTTTGTGAAGAGAACAGATCTAGTTAAAGAGGTTTTCAAGGGTCAACTTAACTGGCTTGAAAGACAGGCAGCTCAAGGAATTTATGCACCTGATTTTGTTTATGCTCATTTGATAGAACAGTTGAATGAATTTATTTCATACTCATTCCGAGAACATCCTTTATATACCGAATTTATTAAAAAAATTGATTTGCTAGAAATATCAGATGATGATTATGCTGAACTTGATACAGCTATAAAAAGTTCTATAGAAGACAGCGTCACTCCTGGGTTTATATTATTAAGAGATTTTATGGTTGCAACAAAAAATAAGGCAAACCCTGATCATGGAATTTGGTCGCAACCCAATGGGGATGAATACTATAAGCTGATGATAAGGTCATATACGACAACAGACTATAGCCCTGAAAAAATTCATAACATTGGCTTAAGCGAAGTTGCTAGAATTTCTTCAAGGATGAAAGAGATATTGAACTCCCTTGGTTATGATCCTAAAAAATCGGCTGGTGAACTAATGAATGAGTTAAATGAAGACCCCTCTTTCCTATATGCTGATACTCCTGACAGAAAAGATATTGTTGTAAAAGACTATATGGATATGGTTAATGAGGCTACTGAAGGGATAAAAGATTATTTTCATACTATGCCAAAGGCTTCTGTGGTTGTTAAGGCTGTTCCTGAATATTCTGAAAAAACAGCTCCGGGAGGTTATTATCAAGCCCCTGCATTAGATGGAAGTAGGCCTGGAGCATTTTATGTAAATCTTTATGATATAAAACAGACTCCTAAATACAGCATGAAAACTCTCGCTTATCATGAAGCTACTCCTGGACATCATCATCAAATTGCTCATTCAATGGAAAATGAAAAGCTTACTTTATATAGAAACTTTGGCTATAGGACATCAGCCTTTTCTGAGGGCTGGGCTCTTTATTCAGAACAATTAGCGCTTGAAGCAGGATTAGCGCCTAATCCATATGATGAGCTAGGTATTTTACAAAGTGAAATCTTTAGGGCGGTTAGATTGGTAGTTGATACTGGAATCCATTATAAAAAATGGACAAGGGAGCAAGCGATTGATTATATGAAATCTAAAACTGGGATGTCTGATACTGAGTGCAGGGTTGAGATAGAAAGATATATTGTTTGGCCGGGTCAAGCTCTAAGCTATAAAGTAGGCATGATCAAAATTTTAGAACTAAGAAAAAAAGCGATGGATACGCTTGGTGATAAATTTGATATCAAAGATTTTCATTCTGCTGTTTTAGACCATGGGATACCTCCCCTATTTATTGTTGAACAAAAGGTTGATGAGATGATTAAAGAAGCTCTTGATTCCTAAAAATTTTCAGGTATTTTTGCAGTAAATTGTTTGTAATAGATTTTCAAATCTTCTAGGTCTCTCTGCATGTCATCGCTTGGTTGAAAAAACTTATCTAAAACTATTCTTTTGGTTTTAAAATCAAATGCAGCTACAAATATCTTTGCATCAACAGCCTCTGCTATTCTTAAAAACCCCGTCCTCCATTTCTCTGTTTTTGCTCTTGTTCCCTCAGGAGCCATTGCTATAAGAGAGCCCTTTAATTTTTCTATATTTGCGATTGCTTCTTTAACCAAGCCAGATCCTGGTTTATTTTTATTTACAGGAATGCCTCCCATATATTTTAAAAATCTTCCAAGAAAAGGCTTATTAAATAAAGTGTATTTACCAAAATAAGATATTTTTACATCTAAGCCAAGAATTGCTGCGAAGCCAAAAATTCCATCCCAATTTGAAGTGTGTGGTGCCGCAATTAGTACTAAGTTTTCACTTTCTTTCATTTCAGGAATGGTACCGTCAACCTTCCAGCCAAATATTTTTAATAATAATCTAGCTAAGAATTGAATAAAACGAGGCCTATAAGCTCTAAATACCTGTGGTATTTGACTGGGGGAAACTATTTTATTTTTAGCCATTGCTCTTTAAATCTTTTTTATTAAATAAATAGTAAATGAAATACAAAAGATAGCATAAAACAATAGCTAGTATGTATATATCTATCATGTGGTATGGCTCTGGTCTCATCCAATTCATTATTGAATCACCTTCTGGTTTAAAATTTACATACCAGTAATTTGCATCCATGCCTATGAATGAATTAATAACATAAATAGCAGCTAATAGAAGTGTTGTTATTGCTAGAATTCTAAAAGGATCAGATCTTATTATTTTTTGCCCATCAACCTGAAGTGCATATGAAACTCCAATCAGAATAAAAGAATGCCCAATGTGAGACTGAATATATTCAAAGTAAGGAAAACCATAGATAACGTCTGGGGTTAGCAATGCAAAACCCGCTCCCAAAATCCCCCAAAAAAATGAAAATACAAAAAATATTCTTATCTTAGTAAATAAATACGCCAATATGCTATAAGCAGAAAAATCACACATATGTAGTGGTAACCCGCGCTGCCACGGGTTTTCAAAAATATATGCAGTCTTATAGAAATCAAAGCCATCATTTATGATTACTAAGAAAAGTAAAGCTAATTTAAAAATATTTTTTTTAGCTTCCGTGGCGGTAATAAAATATCTTGGTAAATAGATAATTACCAAAATACAAATTAATGTACTTAAGATATGAGACAGGCTTAATAGATTAAGCGGCTGCATAAAAGACTACTTTCTCCTTAAAGATTATGGAGAGTCTGGGAGTGCCTCGTATTGGAGTTCATCATATGGGTTTTGAACATCGATAGCATCTGGATGGACTACAGATATATTTATATCGCTACCATAATCTCCAGTTACAAATCCTTGAACGGTATCTCTAGGTACCAAGTTGATTGTGGCAAACCTTCCGTTTTTTGCGTATACAAGGGTTACTTCCTCGCCAACTTTTGATGAAATAAGCTGCCAACCCGTAGAGAGAGTTTCTGTACCATAGAATATAAGATTTTCAGCTGGGCTATAATTTGAAGTAAGAATAATCCTTCCAGAAATAGATTCTCCTGTACCCAACAGAACTGTTGGTTCTTTCAAGATTTGTGCATCTTCTGGAAGAGGTAGGTCCTCTAATAAGTAGGCAATTACTTTACGCTGATTAGCTTGATATTCATCTGTCACTATTGCGCAACTAGATACAAAAAAAACAATAATAAATGGAAGAACTAATAATTTTTTATTCATAAAAATAGTATTGCATTTTTTTTAATTAAAAAAAACAATTTTTTTTAATCCATTATTTAATATGTAAAGTATACTTGACATTGCAATTTTTTTGTAAATATAATCTATTTGAGGTAATAATTGTTATGGCAAAAATATCATTTTATGGTGGCTGGGTAGATCTAAAATCTCTTAATAAAGAAGATAAAAAAAATTATAAACTTTCTATGTTTTTCTTCCTTTTGGGTGCGGTCTGTTGGGGCATGCATTTGAGCGGAACTGATATTGGATTATTGGCTGCTCATAACACAAATGATACATCTACTCCCCTTACCCTCATTAGAATTTCTATTGTTGTTCTATGGGTATTAGCAGTTATTTATTACATAAAATTTTATAAATGCCAGGATGAACTGTTTAAAAGGTATCAGGAATACACATTAAGCTGGGGAGCTCTATCTTTTATAGCTCTCGGCCTTGTTATTTCACTACTTTCACCATATTTTGCATTCAATCCTTCTTTTTATGAGTTTTTTTTAGCTTTTGCAGTTGGGGCTATAATAGGTGGGTATCGTTTTCATAAGGCATATCTTTCCTAACATGGATAATAATCTTAAGAAGCTCAGAAGAGCTAGAGGCATAAGTCAAGGCGACTTAGCGCACCAGCTAAATGTTAGCAGACAAACCATTAATTCAATTGAAAATGGAAAATTTGACCCCTCGCTCTCATTGACTATTGGGCTAACTAGATTTTTTAAAGTCTCTCTTGAAGAAATATTTATATTTAAAGATTAGATTATAAATAAACCTTACCAAACTCGTTTGAAGTAAAATCTTCCCATAATATAGATTCTTGCTTTGTGAACCCTTTTTTCGGTATCTGATCTTTAAAATACATTTCTAGGCAACTACAAACACCTGACGCAGTTGTTCTTTGAATTGCACTAAATCTTTCATCACCATATATTTTTCTTAAATAAGTTTTTTCTTGGAGGATTCCATCGATTTCTCCAATGACTTTAACAAAAAATATAATTACATCATTTGTTGTTCTTGGAACCTCTTTATCAAAAAGCTTTTCTAGGACGTCTTTATTTTTTTTAAGATGCAGGTCATTGAATAAGAATTTCATATGATTTAAATGGCCAGGGTATCGGATTGTTTTATAGCTAAGGTTATCGACTTTGTTCTCATATGTTTCGCACATTGTGGCGCAACCCCCACTAGTATTGAAGGCTTCATAACTCTCTCCTTCTATTATCATTTTTTCAGCGCCTTCTAGAGGCATCACTTTGATGCACTTTCCCTCATATATGGCATCTGCTTCATTGCAGTATTCATTGATTAGTCCATTTGTAGACCAGCTCAAGTAATAGCTCATTTCATTAGTAGTGAACCTTGGCAATGCTCCAACCCTCATCATTGCCTCTGAAACATGGTCAAAATCTTTCATAAGAGATGCGGCGCATATGTTTATAGCACCAGGAGCTAATCCGCACTGCGGCATCATCACATTTTCTGATTTTATGCCTCTAATAAAATCGGTTGTCTCAACATCTTCGGTAAGGTCAAAATATCCAATGTTAAGTTCTGCTGCAACAGTCCCAATATTCTTGTTTATTGCAAAGGGGCCAGCTGAAATAACAGCATCTACATCTTTTAAAAATTCCTTAACTTGATTGATGTCTCTTGCATCAAAACCTTCTGTTATGTCTCCTTGTTTAATTTCGTAAGTATCCTTTAAGAGCTCTTTAATAGCCCACCCGATATTGCCTTTCCCGATTATTGCGACCTTATTCTTCATCAAATTCTACTCCTTGAGCAAGTGGCAAATCAGAACCATGATTTACTGTAGCTGTTACTCTCCTCATATAAGTTTTCCAAGCATCTGATCCAGACTCTCTTCCTCCGCCTGTATCTTTTTCGCCGCCAAAGGCTCCACCTATTTCAGCTCCACTAGTACCTATATTTACGTTCGCAATTCCGCAATCACTTCCTTCGGAACTTAAAAACAGCTCTGACTCTCTTAGGTCGTTTGTAAATATAGAGCTGCTCAACCCCTGCATTACATCATTTTGCATATTGATTGCGTCTGTTAATTTATTGAATTTTTTTACATATAAAATTGGGGCAAACGTTTCATTCATCATTTCATCAACAATACTATCCACCTCAACAATTGCTGGTTCAACGTAAAAGTCTTTAGGGTCTCCAATATCCAGTCTAGATCCTCCAACAACTTTTATGCCTCTTTCTTGCAGTGAGTCAATTATTGCCTGCATTGATCTAAAGCTTTCTTCTGAGATCAATGGCCCAAGCTGAGAAGAAGCATTTGAAGGATCACCTATTGTTAAAGATTTGTAATAAGAAAATAGCTTTTCCATAAATCTTTCATATATGTCTTCATGAACAAATAAGCGTCTTAAGCTAGTACACCTTTGACCAGTGGTACCACATGCTGAAAAAGTTACTCCTTTTACAGTTAGATCAAGGTCAGCTGTTGGGCAAACTATAGCTGCATTATTTCCACCTAACTCAAGCAAGGTTCTTCCAAGTCTTGCTGCCACTAAAGGCGCTAGTTCTTTGCCCATTTGGGTACTTCCTGTTGCAGAGATTAACGGAAGGTTGGAATCTTTACATAAAGCAACAGCCTCTTCATTGCCTCCAGTTAATATTTGAACTAAATCTTTATGTTCTCCTGCGACTTTGTCCCAAACTTCTTTTATGGCAAAAGCACATTGGTTTGAGTGAGGGCTTGGTTTCCATATGATGCTGTTGCCGCATACTGCAGCTAAACAAAAATTCCATGCAAATACAGCCATTGGAAAATTGAAAGCGGTTATGCATCCGACCACTCCAATAGGCTGCCAAATCTCTTGAAGTCTATGCTCAGGTCTCTCGCTTGGCATAGTCAAACCATAAAGTTGTCTGCTAAGGCCGGTTGCGAAATCGCACATATCTATAGCTTCTTGTACTTCGCCCTCGGCTTCAGAAACTATTTTTCTTGCCTCGGCGGTAATAACTTCAGCAAGATTTTTTTTTCTAACTCTAAGCTCGTCTCCAAATTTTCTAATTAATTCACCTCTTTGGGGTGCTGGGACTTTCCTCCACTCAAGCGAGGCGTCTTTAGATGCCTTAACTGTTCTCTTATAGATATTATGATCCATTGATTCTACCTTTAGATATTCTAAATATTTGATATAGAGCAAATACACCAAAAATTACAACGTATGCCATATAGAAATTAATGACCAAGGGATCTTCAATCGAATCAACAAAGGGATCGCTTGGTGGAAGTCTTTGCAATATCTCTGCTGTTGTAGGCAGCATGCTAAAGAATACGGTTCCAGTTAAAGCTAGTTGCTTTAAGTAAATATTTAAAAAACCAAAGACATTGAAACTCTCTAACATCCATGCAAATAGCACTGCAAGAATTGTAATGACAGACAACCAGTGTGCAGTGTTAAAAGAGCCCGTGGCCCCATATAACAGAAATGAAGATGCGCATGTTAGAAGCGTGCTAATTAAATAAAAGTATGCAAGTTTATTGTCTATATAAATGAACTTATCTCTTATAAGAAGATAAAGTCCTACAACAATTGCTGCTGTTCCAAGAATAGTATGAAACCATCCAATAAAAGAAATTCCGCCGAACATATTTACCCCTATATAATTATGATTTTCTATTTTACTACAATTTACCTAATAGGTAATTTTGTAAAATTCTTATCTTTTTCTTACCGCCAAAGTATTCTATTTCATCATCATCAAAGGTTCTAATGCTTTCTATTAAGTCATTTTTGGCTTTGGGAAATTTAAAAATGGCTTGCAAAGGCTGAAACATTAGATTAATAGTAAACAAAGAGTATGTCTCATGAAACCTGCACAAGGTTTCTTTTTCTGACCTAATAAACCAAGTTTTAGGATTAGGATTAAGGTCGCCCTCTTCTGTTAAGTGAAACCGATCTATATCTCCGTGAACAAGCCAATTTTGTCTTTTAAATGGCTTCATAACTGGGGACTGTCTAATGAATTTAGATATTCTCTCACCAATCTTTTCGTTTAGTGTTGAAACTGGGCCATGAATATTGTGAAGTGATTTGCCAATCTTAGACTGAACATCCCAGTAACTAGGAGAGCAAACGCATGCAGCAATAAGCTCTTGATCCCCATCAGATCTGACTATACATAAATCATCTTGAATCATAAGGCTCATGTCAGCTATTAGATCAGGGTAATTTTTTGTGTTTGCTTTTATAAAGTTGTTGAGAATATTTTGAGCTTCTTCAGAACCGTCTATAGTTGCAACAACTTTATTATATGAGGCATCTAATAAATTTTTTTTGTGTTTATATAGGCTTGGATTTATTTTATTATTTAACCATTCTGGGTTTGGAATTGGTTGAAGTCCCAATCTGTATTTAGGCTTCCCCTCAGACCATGGCGGGTCTTGCCAAAAAAAAGGGTCAATTGTTTGCGTCACTTTGCTTGTTTGAACCAGGGGCCTTAAATATAGGCCATAACAATTGGTAGGTTATAGGCGCATCAAAAAGATTTTCTACGCCAATTTGTTTTGGATATTTTCTAGTAATCTTTGCGGTACCGAAAATCATATCCCAAATAAATAATAAATTTCCATAGTTTCCTTTGTAATGGGTGTTTTCATCTGAGGCATGCTTTCCATGATGAGCCCAGTGTGTTGATGGGGTTGAAATTGTTCTCTCAAGCACCCACATTATTGGATGCATCCATCTAATCTCATAAAGCTTTTTATCCCACCTAAGATCGGTATGTGCCCCAAAAATAACAGCTTGCTTGAGCACAACATAAAAAGCGTATACCCACCCTGATCCCATATAAAATAGAACGCCTGCAAACCACAGGCCCGGCATTAACAAGTAGTAAAACAATCCATTTCTATAAACTACTCTTATAGATAAATATTCTGGATCATGGTGTGGCCTGTGTAGGTTATAAAGAATTGGAACAGAGTGACAAAGCCTGTGCCACGCATATTGAGTCAGATCATCAAATATTAATAATAATCCAAAGATTGCGATTACGTTCCAGTTAGTAATTATTCCTTTGGTCTCTGGAGCAAAAGTATCAGTCAAGCCATAAGCCAATAAAAAAGCTAAGGGTTGAGCAAAAAACAAAACTTGAAAAAAGCTAAAAAACTCAACAACGCCATCTTTTGTTCTTTGATTTTCTTTGTTAAAAAAATTAGTAAAAACTATTTCTAAACAAACAATAGAAAAAAATATTATCAGAACGATTATTTGGTATGTTTCCATGTCTAAAAAATCTTATGTTTTCCCATAATAATTTCTATAAACATCAAATGGTCACCAATGAAGCTATAAAAAGGATATTTAAAGGTTGCGGGTTTGTTTTTTTCAATAAAAAAATGGCTTACCCATGCAAACCCATAACCGCTTAAGAGACTTAAAATAATATATATAAAATCAAATGTTCTAAAAAAATTAAACAAAAAATACAACGATATTGAAGTACCAATAAAGTGAAGAAGTTTTGTTGTTTTGTGGCTATGCTCAGATAAGTAGTATGGATAAAAATCTTTGAAATTTGTGTATCTTTTTTCCATTTTAGTCTCCCTAAATTAATTGACTGTTGATTGTGCAATTGCTCTAAACATAGCAATATGGGCGTCTTTTGATTCCGGTCTTTCGGATGTAAACCTATGATTAGATGATGTTTTAGCTATTACAACATTGGTAACTGGATCAATATAAATATATTGGTTATAAACTCCGGCAGCGGTGTAGTCTGTGCTAGGAAATCCAGGCACCCACCATTGATATCCATACCCCCAGGTGTCAGATGACAATTCACCAGCCATCGGTTGAAGATGAGGGGCATCCATGCTGTGTGATGCTGTGACCCATTCGCTTGGAACTATCTGCTTTCCTTCCCATAAGCCTTTATTTAAATAGAGTTGGCCAAACTTTGCATAGTCTCTTAATGTGGCATTTAAGCCCCCTAGAGCCATAGCATCACCAACAGAATCTGTAAGATAATAAGCCTCGCTCTCCATGCCTATCTGGCTCCAAATTTCTTCATACAAATAGTCTTCAAGAGGTTTATTTGTTACCTGCATGACGAGCATTCCTAGCATTTGAGAGTCTATGCTCACGTAATGATTATATGTCCCTTGCTCTCTTTCACTCTCGAGAGTTTTAGCAAAATCTCTAAAAGGCTTCCCAAGGGCTACGACTTCTGCAAACTTATTAATATCTGATTCAGGGTCTCCATAATCTTCATCAAACTTTATACCAGAAGACATTTGTAAAAGATTTTTAATCGATACTCCATCATAGCCAGTGCCTTTAAAGTCTTCCAAATACTTTGTTATCGGATCATCGATGCTTTCGATAAGACCATCTTCTATGGCAATACCAACAAGCGCAGATAAAAATGATTTTGCAACTGACCAAGAAATATGCTGACTAGAAACATCATTGCCATTCCAATAATTCTCATAAAGCATAACTCCGTCTTTAAGAACAATTAAACCATCTGTGCTGTAATGAGCTAATGCGTCTACTAAATTATATTCTTGTCCATTGTTGTTATAAGTCTCAGGAAGCTCGTACATAGCTTTTTGAAATATATAAGGATTATCAGAAGCCTTGATATTATCTGTATGATGAAATAGATCTTTCATACTTATGAAGTTACGAGCAATCCTGTCTTCGTTGTATAAATTTATTACATTATTTAATCGAATTATATTTGGTCCATAAAAAATCCCAAGGCAAAGAACTATTAATCCTAAGACCAATAAATAACGTTTCATTAAGACTTTGGAAGGTTGCACATAGTACAGATTTTGTTGTTTGATGGGTCACGCAAATATCCTAAATACGCTTTAATCCCTCCACCCTCTCTTACTCCAGGAGGATCTTCGCAAGGCGTACCTCCATTTTCTTGGCCAACTTTATGCCATTCATTGATGGTATCGCCATCTTCTGCTTTAAACCCAATCGTTGCTCCATTTCCATGAGAGGCTGGATTACCATCTAAAGGCTCAGATATTAAAAAAGTAACTCCTCCAAGGAAGTACATGTATCTAACCACTCCGCCATGCCCAATATGCTTGAGACCAGGCTTAACCCCCAGCACCCCAAGAGTAGCATCATAAAATTTTCTAGACTCTTCTATGTTGGTGGCTCCCAACATTATGTGATTAAACATTATTTCCCCCTTTATTGTATTGATTATGTAATTTTTTTACTTTTCTCTGTCTACTATATTCTAATTAAAATTATTGAGAAACCTTTTTAAAAAAAACAATATTCTTATCTTCTATCCAATATTTCCAGTTTTTTTGCCTTGCTATAACTTTAAATGTTTCTTGAGAATAAAAAACAACATGGGTCGGATCTCTTCTATAGTACCAATTTTCAAAATCTTCAATATTTGAAAGAAATGAGGTCATGATTGCCAGTATTCCATTGTCTTCAAGCATAGAATCTATTGATTCAAATTCTTTTTGTGGATTGAAAAAATGCTCAGCTGCTTCGGTGCAAGTTATGAAATTATATTTATTGTTAAAAATAGATTTTTTTGGATAAAAAAATGGATCATACAATTCAACTAAGTAACCCTCTTTTTTTAAAATGTCTGCGAGAGCTGGGCCATGTCCGCATCCAAAATCGAGACCTTTGCTCGCTTTACCTATATGCTTTTTAAGGGGATTAGTAACTCTTGATAAAAAAGATCTATAGTCAGGATCATCTATTGAATTATTGTGCTCGAGATATCTTTCTTTCTCTTCTTTTGGATCGATATAATGACTGGGATCAGTAAATATCGCGGAGCAATTATCACAACTCCAGTATTTTTTTGAATCTTTTTTGGTTATAAAATAATTAGTATCTTCGCTGCGACAAACCTTGCAATCCATTTTTAAAGCTTAGTCTTCTATAACTTTTCTAATGCCTTCAATTGATATTAGCATTCCGTGATGGATTCCTGCGGAAAACTCAGGAGGATCAATTTCAGTAGTCCAGGTCAATTGGGATTTATCTTTTTCGATGTGATTGATTTGCATAGTCGCTAAATGATGATTGATTTTAGCTGGTGATTTTATTGCTGAGTATTTTAATGTCATATTCTCATCATCTTTTAATATAATCTCTTCTGTCACCTCTCCTATGCCATCCATGCTAAAAGATCTCATATTGCCTTTAAGTGATATAGAGTCAACTGAAGGAACCCAATCCGATCTAGAAACATCAGACAAAATATTCCAAAGTGCTTCTGCTGAGCAGTTAAAAATGTTTTCTTCTTTAAGAGTTTTCATGATTTCATCTTATCATTTTTTACGATACAAACAGCTGTGATAGTATTAATAAATTGGGGGAAATATGAATAAAGCAACATCACTGCAACCATTAGCTGGCATTAAAATAATTGAATTATCAAACATGATTACATGCTCATTAGCAGCAATGACTATGTCTGCTCAAGGGGCAGATGTAATCAAAGTAGAGCCTCCAGGCATGGGCGATAAAATGCGACCTCTTGGAACTCAAAAAAATGGAGTATCTGGATTTTTTCATAACTGTAATCGTGGGAAGAGATCTCTTGCGATTGACTTAAAGTCTCAGGCTGGTGTTGATGCTGTCAAAGAGCTTGCTTCAGGGGCAGATATTTTAATTCATAACTATAGACCAGGGGTTATGGATAGGCTTGGACTTGGTTCTGATGATTTAAGAAATGAAAATCCTAAATTAATTTATATAGCCATAAGTGGCTTTGGAACAAGCGGACCAATGGCAGATCTTCCAGCATTTGATCATGTTATACAGGGTATAGCTGGGTTTACTGATTTGCAGTCCTCTGAAGAAGATTCATTTGATCATATTAAGACCTTTATTTGTGACAAAGTGACAGCCTATACAGCCTGCCAGGCTGCCACAGCTGCGCTTTTAGCAAGAACTAATACAAATTGTGGGCAGCATATTGATATCTCTATGCTTCACGCATGTTTATCATTTATGTGGCCTGATGGAATGATGCATAGAACGCTTAAAGATGATGATAAGTTTGAGATGTCTCCTGGCTCAGATTACTTTCAAACTATTAATTATAGCGATGGTGGAATTGCGGTTGCCCCCCTGACTGATAGTCATTGGGAGGCTTTATTACCAATGCTTGGCTATCCTGAACTGATTGGCACTCCAATATATGGTTCGGTTGCTGCAAGAATGTCTAATATGAAAGAGGTATTAAAAGTTTTGCAGTCTCCTAAAGAAGATATTGGAGTTAATAAAGCTTTAGAGATTTTAATGGCTGCAGATGTTCCATGTTCGCCATGTATAAAAAGAGATGACTTAGAGACAATTGAACAAATAAAAGCCATAGGGGCGCTCGAAACATATATTACAACTGCAATGGGTGAACTGACCGTTCCAACTCCTCCCGTCCTCTTTGAAGGAAAGTTATCCTCACAGGCAGAGCCGAGTCCATTGCTTGGAGAACATAGTAAAGAAATCCTTCAAGAACTTGGGTGGGCTGATACAAGAATTGATGAGCTTTTGAATTCTGGAGATGTGCTAGTTACCAAAATCTAAAAGGCATTTATATATCTTTTTAATGCAGATAGAATAAAGGTCAAATACATTGCATCAAGCCATGGCAAAAACTCATAACTCAGATAAAACAAACTTCGATGTCTATTTTGAAGAAATAAATGAAATGTTTCAGCCTGATGCTGCACAACAATTTGTTTACCTCACTGGAGCTGCTGGTACTGGAAAAACAACATTAGTTAAAAAAATAATAGAGGAGAATGATCTTAAAAAGATTGTTGTTGCTCCTACCGGTATAGCAGCTTTAAATATTGGGGGAGCTACTATTAATTCAGCGTTTAGAATCGGCTTTGATACTTTTCCTGTGATTACAGAATCAAATGATCCACGCTTTAAAAAGCTGTTAAGAAACCTTGAGCTCCTGATAATTGATGAAATATCAATGGTAAGAGCGCCTATGCTTGATGCAATGTCTGAAACTCTAAAATTACATAGAAATTCAGATGAGCCATTTGGTGGGATCCATATTCTTGCATGCGGAGACTTATTCCAATTGCCCCCCGTTGTTAAAGAAGATGAAGAACAAGCAATATACGAAAAGTATGAATCAATATACTTTTTTAGCTCAAAGAGCTTTCAAGAAATTGAGAGCCCATCTTTTTATGAGCTTACCTACTCATTTAGACAAAGTGATGACAGTAACTTTTATGAACTTCTTAATAATATTCGTCTTGGGAATAATTTAGAAGAAACAATTAATAAAATTAACGGAGCCTGCTTTAACCCATCTAATTATGAAGAGTCTGCATTAATAGTTACATCAAGGCGCTATAGAGCAGACCAAATAAATGAAGAAATGCTTAATACAATTGACGGGCCTGCAACTTCAGCAAAGGCAGAAGAACTTGGAGAGTTAAAAGAAAGTGAGCTTCCTGCACCAAGAAATCTAAGGATTAAAGAGGGTGCAAAAGTAATGTTTATTAAAAATGATAGTGAGGGCAGATGGGTAAATGGAACAGTTGGTAAGGTTGTTGATTGCAAAGACAAAAAGAGAAAAACCATAAAGGTTGAAGTTGATGGAAAAACATTAAATGTTAAAAGAGAAGAATGGAATAAAATAAGATATATTTATGACGATTATGATGATGAAATGGAAGAGGAGATAGTTTCTTCGTATCGTCAATTCCCTATAAAGCTAGGTTGGGCTGTAACTATTCATAAGGCACAAGGCCTTACCTTGGAGAGTTGCTCAATTGACTTAGGACAAGGAGCTTTTGCAACTGGACAAACCTATGTTGCATTGAGTAGATGCAAAACACTTGGCTCGGTTAATTTGTATCAGGAGCTTAAAAAGACCGATGCAATGGTTGATTCGGCAATAATTGATTTTCACAAAAATTCGTTCTAACTTTCTTCAATTTTATCTAATTCTTCTGCAAAGACGGCTATAGTTTTGTCATTCTTAATTGCCATAAACCTATAAAGATGTTTTTTATTTTTAATAGCGCAGGCATTTCCATTTATATCGATAGGCGGCTTAAATTCCATGTAAGGCGTTGCAGCAATTGCTTTAGAAATAAATACACCGCAGCTTTTAAAACTATATGTATCATCTTTTCTATTGTGTCTGAGACACATTGATTTATGAGACTTAATGTTTTCAACCCTTCCGTCGGTCTTAATATCGAAATTTACTATGGCATAACCACTAATTTTTACAGCCGGGTACTCTGGCCTCATAACTTGTTTTAGTTTTGTTGAGCACCCATCCTGCTCAATGACTGAAGTGTTTGCACTAAAGGAAACTATTGCTAAAAAAGCTACTATTAATTTTTTCATTTAATTTGCCCTTGCTAATTCTTTTTTTAATCTTTGTCGAAAAGAAAAATCATCAACTGTAATTGTATGCCTTGGAGTATCTATTTGGTTAACATCTGGGTTATCTAGTTCTTTTTTTATAAGAATATCTAATGGTTTTTTTGGCTTCCAGGATCCTTTAAGGTGTTTTGCAGCCAACTTAGACTGAAGCTCAGCGCCTGGCCAAATGCAGCCCAATGGCTGAAATAGGCCAATGAAGTAAAGATTTTTTATATTTGCTGGGATCATTTTGTGTAATAAAGGAACCATGCCCTCTTCAAATGATAAAAACTCTTTATCAAAAAATTTATGTTTAATTTTAAAGCCGGTGCATGCTATAACAACATCAAAGTTATCTTTTGTTCCATCTATAAAATGGACTGTTTTACCATCAAATCTCTCTATATCCTTATGAGGAGATACTTTTCCATGCCTTACAGCGTAATAAAGCTCTGAGTTTACAGTTGGATGCGTTCCAAATAGATTTTGTGAAGGCTCTTGAAGACCTATATCTTTATTTTTTCCCTGGAAAATCTGGAGCATAAGCTTTGTAAATGGCTCTCTCATAAATGATGGCATCCATCTGTTTTTAAGTGCATACATATCAACAGGTAAGCCGTACATGAATTTTGGTATAAGGTAATAACCCCTTCTCCAGCTAATATGGGTTTCCTTTGAAACCCTGGCAGTCTCTACAGCAACGTCACATGCTGAATTGCCTCCTCCAATAACAAGAACCTTTTTATCAGTAAATGGTTTAGCAGATTTAAAATCATGTGAATGAATATATTCACCAGCAAAATTACCTGGATATTCAGGATATCTCGGTTCATGATGATGGCCATTGCAAACAACCAATCCATCATAATGATTTTCATGTATTTCATCATTATTTAGATTTTTCCAAGTGATTTGCCAAGAGCCATCTTTATTTTGAATGCAATGCTTTACTTCTGTGCCAAATTTAATTAATTTTTTGATATCAAAATGATCTGCGTAACCATTAAAGTAATTAAGAAGTTCTGTATGTGATGGGTAATCAGATGCTGATTCTGGAAGGGGGTAATCTTCATAAAAAGACGTATATTTTGAACTAATAATATGAGTTGTTTCAAATACACTTGAGTGCCCAGAGGGGTCGTTGAACCTCCAGTTCCCTCCTACTCCACTGCATCTTTCAAAGGCTGTAACTAAGAAGCCAGCGTCTGCAAAATTTTTAATGGCGGTGATTCCAGATGGCCCCGCCCCTATGACTGCTACTTTTTTCATTGAATTTATTATAAGAGAAGTCTGGGCGAAATATACAAAGTTAGATAATTAGTTCAAATGCTCTATAAGTAGTGTTGGCACTCCATGGCAATGCGATTTAACTGTGACAACTTTAGTATTTTCCTTTATCCCGCTTTTTACTGGGGTTACTTCAATGCCTTCAGAAGAAAGTCTTTTGTATGTTTCATCTATATCTTCAACCTCCCAAGCAAGACCCCACAATGAATCGTTTGGCTCTTTTCCATCTTTTGATTCAACAACTTCAATAGTAGTTTTATTTAACCTAAAGAAGAGCATTCTTTTATCCCAATGATCTATGTGCTTATCAAGTGCGAGCCTGATATTAAAAATATCTCTGTAAATTTTTATAAAACCATCTGCATCGTTTGTGTTGATAACCAAATGATCTAGTTTTGAAATTACAGATGAACTAGAAAGGTCTGGTTTAGGCAATGATCCATGCGTATGCTCTATGATAAAAGAAAATATACCTCTTGTTAGATCTGGTGGTAGAAAAAGATTTTTCCATTTTCTTATTTCATCACTATTAAAGTTTGTGCCAATGCCTTCTGAGGGATCATTAATTAAAAATGATTTATTTTTTAGGTCACTAGTGGTGTTATCCATGTCATCTGTACCAAGAACCATCCCAATTAATCCCTCTCCTGTTTCTTCTAGTGCGTGATTAACGAGCATTGCTCCAAGTCCATCTCCGCTTGCTGAAAGCAGTTCAAAATAAGTATTGTTGAAATTAAATAAAGAGTTAGTGGTTCCAAGTTCTTTATGTTCACCCTTCCATACAGGCTCAACTCCAAAAACTTTTGCATAATCATTTTCGGCTTTTTCTAAATCCTCTACTGCAATTATTAAATGGTCTAAAGTTTTTATCATAATGGAAGATTAGTTTTTTTAAGTGGATAAGTCTATTGTAGATTGAGCTTTGTGTCTTTTTTTATTACATTTAATTAATGAAAGGTAAATATATTTTTTTTATTTTGTTACTTGTCATCACTTCTTGTGGAAGTGGGGGGGGTGGCTCTGACTCAACCATTACTCCTCCTGTGCCGCCGGCGCCTCCCTCACCAACACATCCAGCAGTATGGGATAAAGCCTTGCCAGAGAGCGTTGGTATGGATTCCGTAAAACTTGGAGAGGCGTTCGAATATGCTCTTCAAGATGGCTCATTTACTCAAGCCGTGGTCGTAATTAAAGATGGAAAATTAGTATCTGAGGGCTACAGAGGCATTTCATCAAATGAATCAAATTCTTTGGCTGAATCTATTTCACTTGATGCTTCTTCATTAAATGTCCTTTATGGTCAAAGAGATGCCGAAAGTTATATTTCCTCCTGGTCTACTGCTAAGTCTTTTACAAGCATCTTAATCGGCTTGGCTGTTGATGCTGGATATATATCATCTATTGAAGACCCTGCTTCAACCTTCATAACAGAATGGTCTAATGATGAAAGGTCATCAATAACAATAAAGAACTTATTAGATATGAGATCTGGTTTGACGCCAATGTGTTTTCTATTTGAAGAAAATAAAATTGGGGAATGTAGGACGGCAGCGGGGGCAGCTTCTGGAGGAAATATAGTTTACTCAAATGATCAAATGACTGCATGCGTATCTAGAGGGCTTGCGGCTGATGGAGTGACGCATCCATGGTTTTCAAATGGAAATGCCACATATACTCGGGGCAGTTTTCAGTATTCAAATTGTGACACTATGGTGCTAGGAGAAATAATTTTTAGAGCAACTGGTCAAGACATACAAACCTATGCTGAATATAATTTATTTTCTAAAATAGGCATTAGTGCTGAGTGGTGGAGAGATTTTGCTCCCGACGGCCAGTCTAATGGGAATTATTTGGCATATTGCTGTTTGGATTCAACAGCTAGAGATTTTGCTAAATTTGGCTATATGCTTCTTTTGGGTGGCGTTTGGGAAAATGATGCTCGCAAAATCAACTCTTATGTAGAATCGATTAAAAATATTCAATCATACGGACTACAGTTTTGGACTTTATGCGCCAATTTAAATTCATCACCATGTAACGATCGGGTCATTTCAACAATAGGCTTTGATGGTCAATATATAATGATTGATTTTGACAGAAATCTAGTCGTTGTTAGAACAAGTCTTTATCAGCCTATTCTTAATTTATCTTCGGATAGAAAAATGAAATTACTTCCTGCTGATCTGTCTAACTCCAATTGGGTTGCAACTGTGCCAAGTGGGCTTGGAGCCAGCGTTAGTTCAACTTTTAATGCAAGTGAATTCCTAAGCAAAGTAATAGCCTCAATAAATTAATATAAGGCTATAACTTTCTACGTTTTTCTACCTAAAATAGATTTGAGGTCATTGCAATCAATATAACTATTGATCCAGCCCATACAAAAGATCTGAGTGGTTGTTTGTCAGGGCCCTGTGACTCTTCAGATTTGTTATCAAGACCAAGCCCTGAGACGTATATAGCTGCAAATACTAATCTAGCTATTAACCAGTAAAGGGCAAGCATTGTATTTTCATCAACAATTAAAACAATTGATAGGATTGCCAGTGCTAAAAAAACAGGTAAAGATTCGCTTAAATTTTTAAGCGCTTTCCCCGCCCTTTTTGCATAACCAGTTCCAGCCTTTAATGCATTGGGCAAAATTAATTGAATAAGATATAAAAGTAACGCTAGCGAAATAAATGTAACCATGTATATAACCTCAAATTATTATGCTTAAATTGATTCTAAATTATAAATCCTCAAGAGCTGATTCTAGCCAATCCATCCTGGTCTCATACCAAGCCTTCATATGATCAACCTCTTCTTGATAAGTGTCAAATATAACTGGGTTAGGCCAGACGTAAACACCGATGGTTTGCCATTTGTCATCATTTTCTTCTTGGGCCCATTTTAATTTTTCTGCATATGTATCAATTTTATTTAAAATATAATCCCTGTTGTTATTAAAATACTCAAATCTATTTCTCACTGCTTCAACAAAAGCAGGATCTTCGAATAAGCGTTCATACCAAGGATTGTATTTAACCCACCAGCCCTCGGGGTATCGACTGTCTGCATAATCAACATTGCCAAAAGATAAATCAAAATCCCATAAAGGCCCCATTTTTATTTTCTCCCCAGGCATGACGTTTAAATAAATGCTTGAGAAAAACATTGAGTCTACATTTTTTGTTATCTCGCTAATCAAAAACCAATCGATAAAACTATCCATGTCTATAAATTGCCTATATCCCGTTGCCTCATCTGTGAAGTTTTGGCTAAACAAGTTATTTTCAAAATTAGTAATAAGATTTTGTATATATGTAAATTCATCTGATCCTGCATCAAGGTTTGGCTCCTTGATATTGATAATAAATCTTTCTGTTACAGCGCTTTCAAAATAAACATCATCTGAATCAAGGCGCTCTAATTGGTCAAGTTCAAGCAAATACCCAGTATCGCCAATATCAACCCTGTTATCACTTTCTTCAACTTTTTGAGTTATGTTGTAAGTGCCGTTGTAATCACCGTTGATATAAACCTCAGCAAATTTTGCCTCGGGCGTCCAATCTAAATTGCTTATATAGCCCATCTCAAAAGCAATTGTATTTCTTAGCATTGTTTTGTCAGCATACTCTGCTAGAAACAGCCACTTCTTATCATTTGGCATTCCTAGAAATTCTGCTTTATCGTCTAGCTTCATTTGGAAAGGTTTTTTTGGAAACTCCCAAGTAGAATTACCCCTGCCTCTTATCTTCATGGGGGCGCTCGGAAAATTTTCATAATCCCTGCCGCCGTCTATATTGGTTTCTCCAAGCACATAATCATCTTTTGAATCAATTTGCACTGAACCATCTGTTTCTATGTACACAATAGGCAAACCGGTAAATTTAGCCAGGTTGATTTGATAGTCCTCGCTATCGCCATCTTTGTTAAAAACTTTTACATTTACTATATCTGTAAAATTGTTTCTAGTTATTCCGTTTTCCTGTTCAACATCATTAATCTGAATGCTGCTGCCTATAAATTCATAAGTTGCAGCAAGCCCATCTAGTGATATGTTGTAAGGAACTCTGCCAAAAAAAGCATTCTCAGATTGCTCTTGAAGAGCAATATCATTTTCTAACTGATCATTGTCCTCTAGAAGAAATGAAACGCTTGATAGTTTTGGGGTTGGGGCTGGTGGCTCCATAACAACAACATCAAGACTTGCTGTGGCAGGTTGCGTACCTGCTTCACCAGAGCAGGTTAGTATAAATGTATAAGTTTTTGCTTCTTGCAACTGCAAGCTTTCACTGCCAGCAGAAGCTTTTTGGCCATCCCAATCGCCGCTAGCAATACATAAACCTGTATTAATGCTGTTCCAAGTTATATCAATAGTTTCATTTTTAAATATAGACTCTGATGATGAATTAAAAACCGGTATTGATGGAATAACTGGTAGCTGAACCGGAGCTGGGTCTGATGACGAGCCTGAGCCACCCCCACAGGCCGTTATAAGAATAAGCAAAGCAAAACTAGATAATAATCGGTTCATTGATTTAAAGAATTAATATGGCTATATAGTAATTCACTTTGCAGAGTATGCAAAAAAAATTAAGTGTAACCTTTACTTCTCATTAAAGTAATGATAAGTTTGCGTTACATTAATTTATTTTGAGAACATTATGGACGAACTTACAGGTTTAATTGCAGTTGGAACAGGATATGTGGCAATACTTATGCCTGTTTTATTGCTTTGGGTTATTTTTTACTATGTAACTAAAGGCGACAAGGCTAAATATGATGCAATGGTTGAAATATCTAAAAATTTAGAAAATGAGTCAGAGATAAAAGACCTTTTGGAAAGCTTTAAGGAAGAAAAAAAGCCAATAGATTATAAGCGCAATGGTGCCATTATTATCTTTGTAGGCCTTGGATTGTTTCTATTCGGGATAGTTTCTTCAATCAATATTTTAAAAGGAATTGGTTCATTGGTAGGAACAATCGGAATTGGTACTTTGATAGCTGGATATTTATATCCTAATGATGGTGTTGGTCTTACAAGTGCTGTTGAAAAGTTTGAAGAATAGCTAAAAGGAGAAATTTATGACTTATACAAAAAAAGAAGGAAGAAATTTATTAACGTACTTAGGGCTTATGCTCTCATTGGTTGGTGTTGTTCTTTACGATCCGCTAGGGGCTTTGTTTAAAGGTACAGGATTAATGGTAATTGGCATGGGTTTAATTTGTATGTTTTTTGGATATAAGAAGGATATAAATGAGGTTGAGCTGGTAAATAAAACTGTTGAAAACTTTGAGAAAAGGGATAGAAGCTAATGAGCCCGGAATTGATAGTTCCCGTATTGGGAATAATGACAGGAATAATAGTACCTGTATCGGTTTTTATTTGGTTATATCTTGAGAGCAAAGATAAAAATAAAACCATACTAGAAATATCTAAAAATATAGATGATCCTGAAAAGATAGAAAGTTTGATAAGCATGCTAGATGAAAGAAAGAAGGAGCCAATCGATTATAGAAGAACTGGTGTAATTACAATTTTTACCGGTATTGGTCTGTTTCTCTTTGGTGTATTTTTTCTTGGGTCAATCTTAAAAGGAGTTGGGGCTTTGGTCGCTGCTATTGGAGTGGGTCAAATTCTTGCAGGATATTTTTACCCCAATACGAGCGAAGAAATTAATAAAGCTGTCGATGAGTTTGAAAAAAGATAAGGCATAATTTATGAAACTAATTACTGAAAAAAACTGGTCGGATTTGTCTCATG
>Ga0315315_10001359_pt1 | contig 22322 bp, 20 predicted proteins | sample M140m3416metaG_FD_203699 | JGI IMG/M metagenome (GOLD analysis project Ga0315315, IMG submission 203699) | Ammonia-oxidizing marine archaeal communities from Monterey Bay, California, United States - M1 40m 3416 | ecosystem: Environmental > Aquatic > Marine > Intertidal zone | place: USA...
GATACGCATAAAACGAAACTACATATATTATCTTGCGCATTAATGAATGAAGCGAAGAAAAAGCAACTGAGGTATGATATTGCCTATATGAAAATGGCTGAGGAGTGGGCCCAACTTTCTCATTGTACTCGTAAAAAAGTGGGCGCTCTTATTGTAAAAGACAACATGATTATTGCCGATGGCTATAATGGTTCTCCCAGTGGGTTTCCAAATGAGTGTGAAAATAATGAGGGACAAACACATTGGTACGTCTTGCATGCTGAGGCAAATGCCATCACTAAACTGGCCCGAAGTCACAACTCAGCAGAAGGGTCGACCCTTTATATTACGCTCTCACCATGTAGAGATTGTGCAAAGCTCATTCTGCAAGCAGGAATCAAGCGAGTCGTCTATCAATCGGCTTACAAAGATACAAGTGGCGTCGATTTCCTTAGGAAATCGTCCATTGTTACAGAACTTTTAGAACAGTAATGCAAGCAGCTAATGTCGACTAATCAAAATGGCCTTCTCAACGGACCCGCTCAACCCCTAATCATCGCCCTTACGCTGGCCTTGGGACTTATGCTGGGCCGTGGATGTCATGACGGTTCACAACATAGTCCTCACACGGACAACAGAATTTCACACATTTTGAACCAAATTGAAGTGCTCTATGTGGACTCTATAAATCGTGAGTCACTGATTGATGTTGCTGTTCAATCGATTGTCCAAGAACTCGACCCCCATACAAATTACTTCTCTAGGGAAGATCTCTTAGCGAACGCTGTTCTTATGGAGGGGAATTTTGAAGGCATTGGCGTCGAGTTTATCATTCGGGACGACACATTAATGGTTGTTAACGCCATCCCAGGTGGGCCATCAGAAAGTGCGGGGATTAAAGCGGGAGATCGAATTGTAGAAGTTGAAGGCGAATCTATTTCTGGTCCCGATCTCACAAACGACCGGGTGATGAAGCTGCTCAAGGGCCCAAGAGGGACTCAGGTCGATTTGGGGATTGCCCGTAACAGCACTGTAGTTTCCGACAATAAAATCCCTTTAGAAGAGATACTCAAAGTGACGATTAAGCGTGCAAGGATTCCTATACATAGTGTGGTGGCATCCTTTGTCCTTGAAAACAGCGTGGGCTATATCAAAGTCATTCGTTTTTCTGCGACGACGGCCCTTGAGTTTGAGCAGTCAATGATAGATCTGGCGAATCAAGGTGCTACTTCAGTGATTGTAGATTTAAGGGGAAACGGGGGCGGATATCTACATTCCGCAACAGACATGATTGATCGATTTTTAGATAAAGGACTCGGAATTGTTTACACCGAGGGCAAGGCCTCTCCGAGAATAGATTACAATTCTACATATCATGGAGAATACAGTCACTGGCCTATTGCAGTTCTTATAGATGAAAACTCGGCTTCGGCCAGTGAGATATTTGCCGGCGCATTACAGGATAATGACAGAGGTCTTATTGTGGGCAGACGATCTTTCGGAAAAGGACTGGTCCAGGAGGAGTTCTCTGTTCCCAATGCGCTGTCAGGAGCTGGTGCCCTTCGTCTTACAGTCGCTAGGTTTTACACTCCGAGCGGGAGAGCAATCCAAAAGCCGTACGGTGAAGGTGTGAATTATGCGAATGATTACCAAGATCGGATTGCGTCTGGTGAACTTTTTCTAGCGGACAGCATACAGCACACAGATACCATAGCCTACAGGACTTTGCTCGGCCGTAAGGTATATGGTGGTGGTGGTATTACCCCAGATGTCTTTATCCCATTAGACAGTACACAGTCAAACAGGGCATTGGCAGAGCTGGTTTGGACAGGTGCGTTACGTGATGCGTCATTTACTTGGGTGGATCTTCATCGCGCTGAGAATTTAGAAAACAACCTTTCTGAAACGAGTGCTATTTGGACAAATTCTGCTACAGGTGGTCTGTCTACAATAAAGAAAGTGGCAGAAAGACAAGGTACGGTTTGGCCTGACAAGTCGACCGATGAAGGAAGGGAAGAAATAGAACGCATTATGATCAGATTCTTTGCCCAAGTTGTGAGAAATGTGAAAGGAGAGAACGCCTACCATAAAGTTAGAACCTCCGGCGATGAATTCGTTGAAAGGGCACTTTATGAATTGTTAGAAGATGATAGGTTCGGTACGCGAGAAGGAAGAGTATATTTGCAACTAAATGATTCAATGATCACGGATCAAACTTTAAATATGTATTAAACAATAACACAATGGCATTCGAATTACCTAATCTACCCTATGCTTACGACGCCCTCGAGCCACATATCGACGCGCGTACGATGGAAATCCATCACGGAAAGCATCACGCTGGTTACACAGCGAAATTGAACGCAGCTGTATCTGGATCTGACCTTGAAGGGTCTTGTATCGAGGACCTCCTTGCAAGTCATACTGATAATACAGCAGTCCGAAACAATGGTGGAGGTTTTTATAACCACACATTATTTTGGAATTCGATGTCCCCAAATGGAGGTGGAACACCTTCAGGAGATTTGGCGTCTGCCATAGACAGAGACTTCGGTTCATTTAACGAGTTTGTCGATCAGTTTTCAAAAGCTGCTGCAACGCGTTTTGGCTCTGGCTGGGCTTGGCTGTGTGTCTGTGACGAAGGCAAATTAAGTGTGTGTTCTTCTGCAAACCAAGACAATCCACTTATGCCTGGTGTAGGTTGTGGTTGTACGCCTATCATGGGCCTCGACGTTTGGGAGCATGCGTATTACCTCAATTATCAAAACCGTCGACCAGACTACATCTCTGCATTTTTTAATGTCGCAGATTGGAATGCAATCGCTGAGCGTTACGCTTCAGCGTCAAAGTAATTCTCACTGTGAGTCGTCACATTGTTATCGTTGCAGGTGGTACTGGTACTCGAATGCGTACAAAAACCGCAAAACAATTTCTAATAATTAAGGGTCTGCCGCTTATGTGGTGGACCCTTCGTCGTTTTTATGAAGCTGTTCCTGACGCCCCAATTTCTTTGGTCTTACACGAATCTCTGTTCGACGAATTTCGCAGTTTAGAGATAGAGTATGGCCCATCAGGTGTAACACATCTCATACAAGGAGGTGTTGAACGATTTCATTCAGTATTAAACGGACTTGTCACTCTGCCGGATGTTGGTCTGGTTGCCATTCATGATGCTGTACGTCCTTTTCCATCGGTGAAGCTTATTCGCGATACGTTTGATATGGCGGCAATTCATGGTTCAGCGATTCCGACCGTGCCGCTTAAGGACAGTATCCGTAAAATTTCGGATGTCAATACAAATGAATCTGTTGCACTTAATCGATCAGATTTCATTTCTGTCCAAACCCCTCAATGCTTTGATTTGGCGTTGTTAAAACCATCATTTGCCGTTTCCTATTCCCCCACCTTTACGGATGATGCATCTGTTTTTGAGGCAGCGGGTCACAAAATAAAAATTTGCGCAGGCGACCCTATCAATTTAAAGGTCACGACCCCCGAAGATCTCCTTATTGCCAAGGCCCTAGCCTAAGGCTGAAGTTCTTGAAAGTTTACTTTGGGCTTTAACCACCATACACTTGCGAGGATCGCTGTGAGTCCGATTATCGCACTTACGGTTTCTGTTGTTCCCCACACTATTTCTGAGGGATTCATTCCTTCTTCAATCCACTCAGGGCCTAACCACCACGCTGCACATACAGCGACCCCATTATTTACAAAGTGCCCCAGGACAGCTGGCCACAAACTCCCACTCGCTACAACCATGTAGCCAAAGCCTGCGCCGAGTAACATGCGAGGAATAAAGCCAAAGAATTGAAAGTGTATGGCACTAAACAATATTGCACTCACCCATACACCTATGTGAATGTTGCCACTCCATTTGGATATGAGGGGTTGTAAAGCACCTCGAAATAACCACTCCTCACATATCGCAGGAAGAAATGCGACGGCAACGAGCGTCGCTAGAAATTGGTTCAAGGTTTCCATTTGGAGCATGGCTTGGGTTATCCTCGCAGCTTCATCTTCAAGTGCTGCTGCCATCGTATGTAGGGTAGAACCATCTACAAGAAGCCATTCATTTAACCGATAAGTGAGGTCTAAAAATGGAGAAAAGCCGAGTGTGATAATCACGGCGCCAATGAGAAACTTGAACAGATGCTCATTTTTGCCATTTTGACTGAATCCCACACCTCTGCCAGGTCCATGTAGCATGGCATATGCGAATCCTGCACCAGCAAACGCCAGGATTTGGTTTAATGAATTAAGAATAAGCGTTGCACAAATCCCAGATTTTGACTCAAGATTCATGAGTGATGACATCAACTCCGGGAGGGTGTCTCCCGTCCCGCAACACCATGCAGATATGTATGTCCCGAAGAAAACAGAAAGTCCCATTCCTGTACCTGAAACACAGATAATGAATATGAATTGAAGGAGCGGATGAAGATTATGGAAGGCGTTTTGTATGAACGTCATGTGAAGGGCTTAATTTTGCGGCAAGTTCGTAAAACTCAAGTATAAGTTTGGTTAAAATAGCAGATATAGAATTGGGAGCGTTTCCTCTCTTGCTTGCGCCTATGGAGGATGTAAGCGACCCTCCTTTTCGCGCCGTTTGTAAAAAGTATGGGGCAGACCTTATGTACACTGAGTTCATAAGCTCGGAAGGACTTATCCGTGACGCCGCAAAGAGTACCATGAAACTAGATATCTTCGAGTATGAGCGCCCCGTAGGGATTCAGATTTTTGGAGCTGATATAGGGCCTATGCGAGAAGCGGCGGCGATTGCAGAGCAAGCAGGTCCCGATATTATTGACATCAACTACGGATGTCCTGTAAAGCAAGTGGCCTTAAAGGGTGCTGGAGCGGGGATTCTTCGGAATATTCCTAAGATGGTGGAGATGACCAAGGAGATTGTGAATACTTGTAGCCTTCCCGTCACCGTGAAAACACGTTTGGGCTGGGATGATGGTTCAAGACATATCGTTGAGGTTGCCGAGAGACTGCAAGACGTAGGGATTGCTGCGATAAGTGTACATGGGCGTACAAGAGCTCAAATGTATAAGGGAGATGCAGATTGGTCTTTGATTGCAGCTGTGAAGAATAATCCCAGAATGAATATTCCAGTTTTCGGAAATGGAGACATTGATACGCCAGAAAAAACAGTGGAGTATCGCGATCGCTTCGGTGTGGATGGGATTATGATTGGGAGAGCGAGCATTGGGTCTCCATGGATTTTCAATGAAATAAAGCACTTTATAGCTACGGGCGAGCACCTTGCACCACCCGATATGAAGGAACGCATTGCTGCTGCGTCGATGCATTTCGAAGGGTCACTCAAATGGAAGGGAGATCGATTGGGAATTGTTGAAATGAGGCGCCACTATGCAAATTACTTCAAAGGAATTCCGGACTTTAAAAAACACAGATTAGATCTTGTGACCTTTGACAATGTTGAGGACATTCGTGCCAAACTCCTTTTAATCGCGGATCTTTTTAAAGATCACGACTTTTCGAGATGAGATTTCTATCCTAAGAAAGTCTTCGAATCAGAAATTTTACCATCGCTGCAGATCCCAGGCCGCCGATTCCGATCACTACAGCGAGTGTGCCAAAAATGTCTGTTGCGGCTAATCGAACTGGATAGGAAGGGACCACCGACCCTTCAAGTGTAAGCCACCCGAACGCATCTTGGCCGATCACAAGTGCAATTCCTAAAACTGTACCGATGAGGCCTCCCAACACATTAATGGCGAGCCCCTGTATAGAAAACGTACGCTCCAAAGCAAGATCGTTCATCCCCATCGCCTTAAAAACCTCCAGATCCAGTCTTTTATCGATCAGTAACATCGTCAGGGAGGCCAAAATGTTAAATGCGGCAACCACGAGGATAAAGCTAAGAATGACAAATGTGGCGAGCTTCTCCGCCCGATTTGTTTGTGTAATAAACGTATGTTTCTCCTCTCGTGTTCGTAAATGAACGTTGTCACCTAGGGCCGCAATGAAGTTTTCGTCATTTGCCAAACGCGCCGCGGAAACACTTTCATCTACTTGAATTTCAAACCTGGACACTTCGTTTGGTCTGTCGAAAAGTTCACGGGCAAATTCCAAAGGGGCAAGGACATATCTTGTGTCGATATCTGCGTTAATAGAAAATGTGCCACACGCCAAAGCAGGCAAGGTTCTAAAAGCTCTCTCTCTATGTCTACTTAGTTTTTTACCTCGGACAGGGGCGCCAAGAGACATGAGTGGTGGATATGTAGAGTCAGACCGAATCCCCATCTCTGAACGGATTCCGTATCCGAGGCAAACACATTGCGAATTCTCAAAGGATCTTCCCCATGTGCCTTCAACAATTGCACTATCTATTCGTGAGACGTCTTCATATTGTGCGTCAACACCTAATACAGAACATATTTGTGTCACGCCATTGCCACGAATGATTGCTTCACTCTCAATCACTGCCGCGTAAACAGCAACCCCTGGATATTCGCCTATGATCTCTCCAAGCTCATTTGGGAGCACTTCTCCTGAAATGGGCACAGCAGCAAGGTCAGCATCTAATGTGCCAAATAAGTCCTGTACAAGGTCCTCTATTCCATTAAAAGCCGATAGAATAGCGATCATAGACATCGTGACCGCTGCAATCACGAACATAGAAATTCCTGAAATAACGTGAACGAGTTTCCGCGATTGAGGTTGGAATAGATATCTCCGAGCAAGTCTAAATGGAAGTCGCACTTTACTTACTCTTTTAAGGCTTTCTCTACTGCATCATAGTAATCTAAGCTGTCATCAATGTGAAATTGTAATTCGGGAATTCGGCGTACCTGCTTTCCGATCACACTTGCCAAATGATGTCGCGTCCAATTCCTTTCTTTTTTTACCACTTTTAAAGCGGCCTCAGTGTCCTTCACAGCCATAAAGCTAAGGTATACTTTTGCGACGCCCAGATCAGGAGACATGCGTACCAGCGTCACCGTGATAAAAAGCCCCTCGAAGTGCATCGATGCTTCTCTTTGGAAGATGATACTTAACTCTTGTTTTATAAGGGTCGCGACTTTTTCTTGACGAATACTTGACATGTGACGAAGTTAGCTTAGATAATATAATTTCAATATAGAAATTGATGATACGGATACCGCTTGACATGGAGTTCCTTCACTCTGCTATAGAGTATGTCTCTTAAGTTGGTAATATCCTCTTTATTTCTTGCACTCATAAAAACAACATCAAGCCCATCCTTCTCAAACCGTTCTTTCAGTCCCTGAATGATCTCAACACCAGAAACCTCAGTATCCTCTGCATCCTTGTCTTCTAAAAGATCAGTTTTATTAAAAAGAAGTAAAGTGGGTTTGTCATCACTGCCGATTTCTTCTAAAGTACGCTCGACGACCTCGACTTGACCCTCAAATTGAGGATGACTTACATCGATAACATGGATCAGCAAATCACTTTCACGGGTTTCATCGAGTGTGGATTTGAAACTCTCAATAAGCTGGGTTGGTAGCTTTCTGATGAAACCGACAGTGTCGCTTAGTAGAAACGGAAGATTCGCGACAACGACTTTTCTAACAGTCGTGTCGAGTGTGGCAAAAAGCTTGTTTTCAGCAAACACATCACTCTTGGAGAGCGCAGTCATAAGCGTACTTTTCCCAGCATTTGTATAGCCTACAAGAGCAACTCGAATCATAGATCCTCTGTTGCTACGCTGTGTCGCCATTTGCTTATCTATGGCAATCAATTCCTTTTTCAACAGTGCAATCCTGTCCCTGATAATTCTTCGATCTGTTTCGATTTCTTTCTCTCCAGGGCCTTTCATGCCGATGCCCCCTTTTTGTTTTTGAAGGTGAGTCCACATATTTGTGAGACGCGGCAACAAGTACTGATATTGTGCAAGTTCTACTTGAGTTCTCGCGTGAGATGTTCTTGCTCTTTGGGCAAAAATATCGAGGATGAGGTTGGGTCGATCTATAATCTTGACTCCCTCGATTTCTTTTTCGATATTTCTGATTTGAGATCCACTGAGTTCATCATCGAACACGATCATATCAATCCCTTCGGCTTTGACGTAATCTCTAATTTCTAGAAGCTTGCCCGACCCTATAAACGTTTTTGAATCAGGCTTCGTGAGAGATTGAATAAATGTCTTTTTAGAAACTGCATTTGCCGTAGTCACTAGGAACGCGAGCTCTTCAAGATACTCTTCAAGCTGTTCCCGTTTTTGGTTTTGGGTTGCAAGGCCTATCAGGACACATGTTTCCTTGTCTTCAGAAGTCGAAACAGGTTGTCTTTTTGCCATAATATCTGTTACTTAAGACTGTCAATGTACACCGCAAGTCCTCTAATCGTAGGCATATCAAGCACATCTTTTTGTGGGGGCATTGTGCCTTTTCCATTCATGATAATGGCAACTCTTTCTTCCATGTTATATTCTGTGGTGACCAAATTCGGTGCATCCTTCATCACAGAGACGCCGTTTTCACCATGGCAGATCGCGCATTTATATTTATACATGAGCGCAATACCTTCGAGATTGACTTCCGCATTCTGTTCAGTCCCAGGGGGATTCTCGCGCCCAATTTTAGTTTTTTTGGTCGGATTGTCACAAGATAAAACCATGAAGGCAGCGAGGCATGACGTAAAAAACACGCGGAAGCGGCTTGCCATATTCATAGGCTATCTACGCGCTTTAATAAAGCTGAGAACAAATGCAACCATCGATAAAATTGACGTTAAAATCATTGCGCACACACGCACCAATCCCAATCCTCCAGATACGAGGCTTTTCGGTAATCTCATGCCAACCAATGCCACAAGGATGACCAGTGTTAAAAGAACGGCAACATGCGAGATGATTTTATTTTCCTTCTTTAAACCATTGGCACACACCAATAGAATGACACCAAATCCAACAGGAATTAATGCTGTTGGTGACTGAACATCGATGTAACCCCATAAACCGAGAGCTATGAGAACAATTGAATTTAATGTGTTATAAAAAGCTATTTTCATAATGTTTTATTTTATACAACTCCTTGATCTAACATGGCATTTGCAACTTTTACAAAACCAGCAATATTTGCGCCTCTCACATAATCAACCTTTCCATTTTCGTCCTTTCCGTACGCCACACATTGAGCGTGGATGTCTTTCATGATTTTGTGGAGTCGTGTGTCGACTTCTTCAGCGCTCCAAGCCAGACGCATACTGTTTTGGGACATTTCTAATCCAGAAGTGGCAACTCCTCCAGCATTTGAAGCCTTTCCAGGTGCGAAAAGCACGCCAGTTTCTTGGAACAATTCCACGGCATCAGGTGTACACGGCATGTTGGCACCTTCGGCAACACATATGCAGTTGTTGTTGACCAATGCTTTTGCATCGTCTTCCTCAATTTCGTTCTGAGTTGCACATGGTAGCGCCAAATCGCATGCGATACTCCAAGGACGAGCACCTGCGTGGAATTTGCTTCCAGGGTATTGGGATTCGTATTCAGAAATACGTCCTCTTCGCACATTTTTCAGTGTCATCACCCACTCCAGCTTTTCTTGTGAGATCCCGTCAGGATCGTGTATAAAGCCCTTAGAGTCAGATAGTGTCACCACCTTTGCCCCAAGTTCGATTGATTTTTGAGCCGCATATTGAGCGACGTTTCCGGATCCAGAAATCACGACAGTTTTTGCGTCAAATGTCTCATTCTTTGTTGCTAACATCTCTTGAGCGAAGTACACTGTACCATAACCTGTCGCCTCTGGACGTATTAGAGATCCCCCATAATTGATTCCTTTTCCAGTAAGTACACCTACAAATTCATTGCGTATTCGTTTGTATTGTCCGAATAGGAAGCCGATTTCACGTCCACCAACGCCAATATCACCAGCGGGAACATCTGTATTCGCGCCAATATGTCTTGACAGTTCCGTCATGAAACTTTGACAAAACCTCATGACTTCTTGGTCACTCTTTCCCTTGGGATTGAAATCAGACCCTCCCTTTCCACCCCCTAAAGGAAGTGTGGTTAAAGAATTCTTAAAAACCTGCTCGAACCCTAGGAACTTAAGGATGCTCAGGTTCACACTTGGGTGAAATCTCAACCCTCCCTTGTATGGACCTATCGCAGAGTTAAACTCGACACGGTATCCCCGATTTACATGTACTTCCCCTTTGTCATCTGTCCAAGCTACTCGGAACATGATCGTACGCTCGGGCTCGATCATTCGTTCAAGTAATTTTCCATGAGAATACTTGGGGTTTTTATCAATAAATGGGATTACAGTTTCAGCTACCTCCTGAACAGCTTGAAGAAACTCGGGTTCGTTTGCATTTGATTTGGCGACTTGAGCCATAAATGCATCAATACGTTCCTGCATGGTCTAAATTTTAACGTGGATATTTACGCTTTGCCTGCCAAAGATAATCTAAGTTATATTAAAGTGATGCAGTTCGTCCTCCATCTACTGGCAGGTTGATTCCACTGATATAGTCCGCAGCTGGTGTGCATAAAAACGCGATTACTCCCCCTATTTCTTCGGGCTCTCCAAACCTTCCCGCTGGAACTGCGCCGACCATCGATTTTGTGATGATTTCTTGCGTTGTGTTTCCCTTTTGTGCCTTGGCCTCAATAATGTTTTGTAACCTTCCCGTATTCGTAGCGCCAGGCAGCACATTGTTTACTCTGATCCCATACTTGCCTTCTTCATTCGCTAGTGTTTTGGACCAATTCGCGACAGCACCTCTAATCGTGTTAGAAACGCCCAGGCCATTGAGTGGTGCTTTGACAGAAGTACTTATCACATTCACAATTCTACCGTGTCTTCTCTCTCTCATCCCTGGGAGGACAGCTTGGGTCAATACATGATTGCATAAGAGATGCTGTTCAAAGGTCTTTGTAAACTCTTCAATGTCAGCCTCAGCGATGGCGCCGCCTTTGGGCCCGCCCGTATTGTTAACAAGAATGTCTATTTTTTCCGATGCAGCGAGTTGTACAGCGACTTCCTTAACTTCATTGTGATTGCTGAAATTGGCCACCACAAAACCGTGGGATCCACTGTTTACTTTTGGTAAATCCGAAACAGCGATTTTCAATTTATCCGCATTGCGTGACATGAGCGTCACTCTTGCGCCAAGCGCAGCAAGTTCTCTTGCAGCTGCCAATCCAATTCCTTGTGATGCTCCGCAAACGAGAGCGTGTCTTCCTTCTAGAGATAGATTCATGCAGGCAAATGTAAGGATTGCTTTCGCTGATAGCATAACTTTACACACATGAAGAAATTAGAACACATAGGGATAGCTGTTATAGATCTCGACGCTGCTGAACGAATCTTCAGTGATGTTTTGGGAGAATTACCATACAAACGCGAAGTGGTGGACTCAGAAAGTGTGCTGACTTCTTTCTTTCAAGCGGGGGACTCGAAAATAGAACTTCTTCAATCGACTTCTGCGGATGGACCCATTGCGCGTCATATTTTAAAGCGGGGAGAAGGATTGCACCACCTTGCTTTTCAAGTCGATGATCTCCATGCTGAAATCACAGAATTGGAAGCCAAAGGATACCGATGTATTTCTGGCCCTAAGGATGGCGCAGATGGCAAACGCATCGCTTTTCTTCATCCTTCCGACACGGCAAAAGTCCTGGTGGAACTCTGTGCGGGATAGATCAGCAATCCGACACCCTTCATTCAGTTTACCCACGTTTATTCTTCCGCTTCTTTGTTTTTTTTCGCATGTCCTTCCCGAACAGTTCTTTTGCTTTTTCCGAATGCGTGGGAGCGGCACATGATCCAGCTGGTTTTGGAGGCTTAAGGCCAAACAAGTCCCAATGTAACATCACTCTGTATGGCCTGTAGTTGCCGACCAACCATGGAAGCTTGGCGGTTGCATTGATGGGGGCAAGTTGCAGCAGGTCAGCGCCAAGTTGAACCCTGAGATATCTCCCTCTCCACATCATTATACCAGCTCCTGCGAGGATCTCGAAACTGGCAGAATATGGAGACATTGCGGATTCAGAATCAACCCCAGCGTCTTCTGAAAGGTATAATGGGGTTGAAGAACTGAACTCAAAATCGGACACGAAATCATAGCGAAACGTCGCACCGATACCTAGTTCTAAGAATACATCTTGTGAAAGTGTAAATGCCCGCAGCCCAGCACAATGAATTCCCACGTTAACTGATTGACCTGCGCCAGTGATTGAACTGTCTACAGTGATTCCTGTTGCGTCTGTTTGCATTGTGGGTTCAGCAATGCGTCCATGAAACGTCTCTGATATAGAACGTCTTGAACCTGTCACCGCAACCGTGACTCTGTCAGCCAGAAGAGGTCGTTTGATAACAAATATTTTACCTATTCCTCCTGTCAAGTGTATACCGCCGTCAGGAGTCCAAATGCCAGAATACATCGTGTCAATGGACGCAGTTGATAGGTTTGCAAGAAGGAGTTCATCTTCGAATTGGGCATGTGACCCACCCAGACCAGAGACCCCAAGCGACAACGTCCACCCTGAAGATTTGTAATCAGATAAGGTGGGTGTAAAGAATGAGGTTTGAGCAGAAATGTCGTTTAGCGACAGAAAAATGAAGCTAATTATAAAGGAAATAGTCCACTTAGACATCGGTGCTTAGGAGGGGTAAGGGACGGTCAATCGTGTCAGTCCCAGATTCAAAAGCGTCAAGCAGTTTGATGGCTTGAGCAATGATTTCATCTTTTTCCCAGTTTTCTGAGATGTCATTAGAAGCCATGATTTTATTCATGACGGCTTGTTGAATCTCACCTCGAGACCAAGCATCAGCGTAAGGAATATGGCTGAATGTTACCAGTGAGTAGAGCGGCTTCCATCGGTCTGGATGGTGTGCTGCAATTCGCGCCTCAATCCGTTTTTGTATCAGATAGTCAGGGTCTCCTGTTTTGTCTCGCATCACGATATAGTTGTGAAGCGCGAGGTCCAGGATTGCATCGCCAGCGGGTTTCCGAACGCGCGTGTATTTGTCTAAAAGGGAATGCCACTCTGCTTCGCTGTTCGGTTTAGATTCATCAATTAATGAACTGAGAATTGTACAGTCTTCAAATCCAGAATTCATTCCCTGTCCGAAGAAGGGAACCATGGCATGCGCTGCGTCGCCGATAATGACGACACGTGATTTTATATTCCAAGGGTGACATTTTACAGTACAAAGAGAGCTTACGGGATTTGAATTCCAGTCGTCAATGAGATTGGGGAGATGTTGAATGGTATCTGGAAAATGGCGTTCAAAAAATGCCATGACATCCCCATTAGATTTGATGTTGTCGAATGATTCCTCTCCTTCAAAAGGGGCGAAAAGAGTACATGTGAAAGTTCCGCCAGGATTAGGCAGTGCCATCAACATGAAATTTCCTCTTGGCCAAATATGTAATCCGTCCTCGGATATTCTAAACCCACCTTGAGAATTGGCGGACATGAAAATCTCCTTATATCCATGAGGAAGGTATTGTTGGGAGAAGTCGAAGCGATTTGTTCGCGTCATTTTCCCTCTGATTGCACTAAATGCACCATCGGCACCAAAAATTCTATCGTGAAGAATATCAGGTCTGTTTTTGAAATTGAGCGTTACCCCAGACATCCCGTCTTGATCCTCAATTGTATATCCTGTGCTTATAAAGTCGAACTTGACCTCTAGAGAGGGGTGTTCTTCTGCAGCGGTTACTAAAATGAGGTTGAGACCAGATCTAGATACAGAATAAATACATTGATTTCCAACGCCGTAAGCTTGGAATGTCTCATTTCCGGAGTGGTCATGCATTCGACGACCTTTTATGGGAAGTGCAATTTCGCGTACTTTTTCAGCCAGTCCCGCTTTTTCTAAAGCCCGCCATCCTCTGTCGCTAAGCGCCAGGTTGATGGAGCGACCTTCTATAGCTTTCCCTTTTCTAGGATCTGATCTGCGGTCATATATGGTGACTTTATACCCACGTTGTGCGAGCATCAGGCCAAGCAAACTTCCCACAAGTCCTGCGCCTACAACAGCATGATGTTCTTGATTCTGAATCCCAGTCTTCATCTAAGAAATCGCATTGAATGCGCGTTTAAGGTCATCGATAATATCCATAGAATCTTCCACACCCAGACTTAGGCGAATCAGTCCGTCAGTGACACCAACTTTCTCTCTGACTTCCTTGGGTATAGAAGCGTGAGTCATCGATGCAGGATGCCCAATAAGCGACTCAACTCCTCCCAGAGATTCAGCCAATGTAAAAAGTTCAGTAGATTCAACAAACTTATTTGCTGTTGCGAGGTCGTCCCCTTTAATCGTAAAAGCAACCATTCCACCAAAGTCAGACATTTGACGGGCGGCTACTTCGTGTCCGGGATGACTTTCAAGTCCTGGCCAATAGATTTTCTCGACTTGATCATTCGTTTTTAAGTAATCTATGACTGCACGGCCGTTCTCACAGTGACGCTGTATTCTCAAATGGAGTGTTTTTATTCCACGTAGAACGAGAAAACTGTCCATGGGACCAGCAATGGCACCACAGGAGTTTTGTAAAGTGCGAAGTTTTTCATCAAGTGCGTCATCGTTGACCATCAAACATCCCATAACGACATCTGAATGTCCACCCAGATATTTTGTTGCTGAATGCATCACCAAATCTGCCCCAAGAGCAAGAGGTTGCTGAAGCATAGGTGTTGCAAATGTGTTGTCTACACACACGAGTATGTTTTTTCCTTTGACTGCATTTGCGACAGCTGCAATATCTGTGATCTGCATCATTGGATTCGTAGGTGTTTCAATCCAAATCATTTTGGTATTTTCATTCACCACATCTTCAAGACTCGTCTTCGGTTCGTCAAGGTTTATAAAATGGAATTTTATGCCATAGTTCGCAAAAACTGAATTAAAGAGTCTGTAGCTTCCGCCATACAAATCGTTTGTCGAAATGACTTCGTCCCCTGGCTTAAGTGTTTTCAATAGGTTATCCATCGCCGCGAGACCAGAGGCAAATGCCATTCCATGTTTCGCACCTTCAAGCTCTGCAAAAGCGTTTTCTAGCGCATGACGTGTTGGGTTCTGGGTCCGAGAGTATTCATATCCTTTGTGCTCGCCAACTTTGGTTTGGACGTAAGTCGACGTGAGATACACAGGAGTCATAATCGCTCCCGTAGAGGGGTCATGTTTTACACCAGCGTGAACAGCCCTCGTGCCTTTTCCTTTTCCGTTATTCATCATAATTGTTTTCTTGTTAGCGGTTAGTAAAGTTACGAAGATTTAGGATTGATTTTAACCATCCATCTCGGAAGTAAAATTGAGCCGATAATCAGATAGATAAAATAGGTGAGGATTCTCCAAACAAGGACCGATACACCTCCCACTACAGCAATGCCCTGCATGAAGATAGGTAGGGAGAACTCTGCAATCCCAGACGCGCCAGGTGTAGGACTGACGAGCATCGCAATCCAAAGTGACAACTGTCTGGCAAAGACCTCGAGGTTTTGTACCGAGTCAAAGAAAATGTACAAGACGGCATTGAGTATTAAAAACCTTGAGGTCCAGCTCACAAAAGTGACGCCCAACGTCTTTAACCACATCATTTTTGTTGCGCCTTTCAAACTTTCAGATGCGTGCATCCATTCGTTTGTCAAAGTTTCTGCCCAAAGCTTCCATCTCCTCAACCACCTCATTCTAAATAACATCAAGAAAATATCCCGAGTCCTTTTTGGACGGATAAATAAAACAAACAAAATCAATAGCGTTAATGCGCAGTGAATAGCATATCCTGTCCAAAAAATGGATTGGATACTCAGCTGTGCCGTATCGCTTAACCCCTCTGGAATAAAGACCTCAGTTCCGATTGCAAAAACGAATATGGGTACGACAAAAACGTAGAACAATTCATCCATGAATGAAGTGGTGAGCACAGTTGCAACACTTCGGCCAAGTGTCATACCCTCACGTTTCATAATGTAAATGGCAATGGGACTTCCTCCGATGACGGACGGGGTGATGGCGGATGCAAATTCCCAAAGCAATACAACACGAAGTGAACTCCGCCAATCAAATTGCCCCATCGAAAGAATTTTTACCCGAGCCATATATGCTATATCTCTCATCACTACCAGTCCGATTGCAGCAGAAAGTGCCCAAGCAGACCTTTGCGAAAACTCAATTTCACGAACCTCCACGAGATCATCTCCGTATAAATAGAGGATCGCTCCTAACCCCAACATTGTAGGGATTAAAGCTTTATATCTCGTCCCGCCCGGAAGCGTATCTTGCTCGTTACTCTTGAACATTTGTTCTCCAAATCAGTTCTTTCAAGAGTCCCTGGATTCTGTAAAATAGGAAGATTACAGCTAGTTATACTTGTTTGATATTGACTTCCGATTCTCCAATATCCTTCCAAACAGCGGGTTCCAAACAAGCCCACCACTTAGTTGGAAGAACAAATCACTCTTTGTGGATTTGTACAACCATGAATCAGCTTTAAATGCAATGCAACTTCGCTTACCCTTAAAAGGAATTTGAAACCCCAATGTTGTAAAATACACACTCTCTGAGAAATCAATGGTTGTGGAAAATGCCCCCTTATTTCTCATTCCCACTCCGAAGTGCCAAAAATCATTACTGTACATATCTAAGCTAATTTCCCACCCTTTAGAATCTTCATATGTGTGCATGGGGTCATCTTCAGAATCAGTGATCATCCGGTTCGTTGTGAAATCTAAGTGGCTGTATTTTAATCCTATTAGATTCGACTCAGACCTGTCATGTTTCTTCCCACCCTTTGTTTTAATTTTTAGGCTGTCTATTCTTCTCAGATATATGGCGCCTGTATAGGCTGTATATCCAGAAACAACCTCATACACAGGTTGTGCGTTGAAAATATTACTGGCCTCAGTAGGGTTGGACCGAAACTCAGCGCCAACAGAAGCAGAGAACTGATATGCCATTTGATCACGCTCATTTGACATATCCAACTTTTTACATTTCTTGCCGAATTTCTTTTTGTGTGAAATGATCCGGTCATCTTCAAGAAGACTGGCATTGTCAGCAACCAATTTCTGAATCGTACTCCAGCCCTTAGTGTACTGTTTGTTATCCCATTGCTTCTGAAGTGATTTGATTGCCACCTTTATTTTCAACGCTTCTAAATCATTGAGGACTTGGTCATACTCTTGAAAGTTTACAATACGAATCTTTTTAAGATTACGAACCATTCTTTCAGCAAGGCTTAAGTTTTCGTCTCTTATTGCCAATTCGGCATCGTTAATTGCTTTATCAAAAAGTTCGCTTTCAATTTTCCCCAAAGCTTTCAAAACAATTGAGTCCTCAGGGAAATAACTTAGAAACTTACTCATAATGTCTATGCAATTTTGGGGATTGTCCATTTTTTTAAGATTATAAATCCTAATCACATATTTTCGGTACTCCTCATTTACCTTTTGACGTAATTCCTGAATCTCATTTCGATTATAATAAACAATCTCTAATTGTTGGACTAGCTCAACGGCACTTTCGTAATTCTCTTTTTGCATGAATGCGATGACTTTCCCTTGATTTTCTTTGAGTTCCTTTTCAGATCCCATTTCTTTAACCTGTTGAATTAATCCGCTCAGATTTACAGCCAATTCCGAATATTTTGCGTGATTTACATTCGGGTCTAGCCAAATCGCACTTCCCCAATATTGTTTCGCTTCATCTAATTTCTTCTTATACTCGAACAAAGAGGAGGAACTCTTACTTGCGATTGAAACCTTAACTTCAGCAATACAATTGTTTAATAAACCTTCAGCTTTGTCCATAATTACTGCTGCACTGACACTTCGGTCAATGACCCTCAATGCAAATTGGTATTGTTTGTCAGCGAAATCTTTTTTGAATTTAAATTGAAACGCTGCTGAAACGGTGATGTGTAGTTTCTCTGTAAATGTATTTGTGGTCCTTGAGGTGTGTCCGTCGCTATCCCATTTGTCGTCTTGTCCTGTTAGCTGATTCGTTTCCAGATTTACCTGGATAGAAATCATCCTTGCGATTTCTTGATTCAGACTTTTATTTAACGAAACCTTAGCTTCCGCGATTTCCCCAGCCTTCATTTTTCTAATAAAAACACTGTCAATCACCGAGATGAAATAATCAGAAGGGTATGTTTTCTCAATCCATGTTTTTGATAGCCAAGGGGGTCTTTCAGCCTTTCCTCGATGGTTCTGAGAATAACTAGAAAAAGAGCAAAGGGCCAGTAATATCGTTAGTAAAAATATCCGAATCATAGTAAGTATTATTTTGAAAAGGTAAGGACTACGCGTCGATTTTTTTGTCGCCCTTTCGATGTTATGTTGTCTGTTATGGGGAGTGCCTCTCCAAACCCTTGTGTTTTGAGTAAAGTTTCAGGGCAACCCAAGCCAATGAGTACATTTTTGACAGATAAAGCTCTTTGTTCAGAAAGGATCAGATTGCTTTCTTCCGTTCCAACATTATCGGTATGTCCAGAGAGCATAACACCTAATTGATGTTCTAAAATGAAGCTCGCTAATCGTTCTAGTTCGGCATTTGATATGGTTAACAATTCTTTTGATCCGTTTTCAAAGAAAATATTATTGATAGGGATTGATACCTCTTTGTCACCTACAAGAACATCCTCAACATATACCATATCAACATCTTCATCTACGGTTATAAATTTATTTTGTTCTCTCAAGTCGACACTTGCTGATACAGGGTAATAACCTTCTGAGGCTACAAAATAGCCATACATCTTGCTTGTGGGCAATACAATGAAATAATGTCCATTTGATGGATCTGTATTTGCTTCCCCGATAATTTCATTTGCTTCCAAATCTTCCCATATAATCTTTGCCTTTAAAGGCTGAGAATAACGGTCAAGCACATAACCCTCTACAGTTGCCACAAGGTCTGGTCTCATTTCTTCTGGAAGAGTTATCTCATAGATGTCTGTATCGTATTTGGTGTCATCGTTGCCAGATTTAGAGAAGTATGCTTTTTGTCCATCCGTAGAGATCTTAAATCCCCAATCGTTTGCAATAGAGTTAATTTGCTTACCCATGTTTACAGGTTTGCTCCAGCACGTCCAGCACGAATCATGAAGGCGTTTGCTAATAAATACGTCTAACCCCCCAAACCCGCCATGACCATTAGAGGAAAAGTACAAGGATTTCATATCTGGATGAAGAAAGGGACTACGTTCTGTGCCTGTTGTATTTAATACGTCCCCCATATTCATGGGCTCACTGATTATGCCATTGTTGTCTTTTAAGGCTACATAAAGATTTTTGTCATCATTTATTTCGGATGTAAATATGATTGCTTCTTTTGTACTTACCAATTGTGCATCAGCATTCCACTTGCCAATGTTTATTTCATCGATTGCTTCTGAATCTCCCCACCCAGCAGTTGTTTTTTTGGAAACCTGAATGCTGCCACTGTTAAAAATAATCATTTCAGTCCCATCACTTGAAATGTTTAATGGGGCTTCATTCTTTAGGGTGGTATTTAACTCAGATATAGAAACGGGTGCTTGCCAAGAGCCATTAATCAAGTCGGTTCTATAAATGTCTTCATAAACACGTTCAGAATCCGTGTGTAGACAATAATACAAATGCTTTCCATTTGCAGAGGGGACAGGCATGATTTCAGAGTTTTCTGAATTTACAATGGAAGAAATGGGTTGTGCTTTTTGGCTACGAGATTGATCATTGAAGAGCGAATGTAGTTCGTCTATCCAAGGGTTATTAATCTTCAGTTCTTGAACATCGTCAAGATATTTGGCTACTCCCACTAAGTTGTCATTCATCATACTGTGAAATTCAGATAAGTGCCACTTATATGATTTGTACGATTGTAAGAACTTTAGGTACGCAGCACTGAACTTGGATTCCCGACCTTGTAGTTCACTCAAAAAATCATGATAGGTATTTGAAGATGCGTATGTTTCTAATCGTTCATTCGCCTTTTGACTCATTCCTGGATAGTCAAATAAATAGGATTCATAACGGTCTAAATAATCCTCTAGATTTGATGCTTCACCTTGCCAACTATAGTGGTCAAGCGCAGAATTTAAGATGATTAAAATAGAACTTTCGGGCACAATCTGTAAAGCTTGTAAAAGCAGGCCGTCATTTTTATTTGACAAAGACAGCTCAATTAAATAGTCAACAAGAAGTGAGTAATTCACACTGTTTGGATGTTCATTTAGCAGGCCCCACATTCCGTCAATTGAATTGTGTTCAGTAAATTTTAAGTACCTCAACTCTCCCAATTGATGATGAGCTTCTTCGATGATTACACTTTCTGGATGAGTGTGTATGAAATGTTTCCACCCATTTATCGTGTTGATTTGAGAGGCTAAATCATATTCAATACGATCTCTATTTAGCTTTGCCTCTTTTATTTGTAACGCTTCAGGATAGGTATTGATAAACGCGTCATATGCCCATACATCATGTTCTTTAAGGGCTTTTTCGAATGCCAAAACATGAAGCATCTCTTTTGCTTCAGTGCTATAGGAAGAATTGGGATGTTCATTGATATATGATTTCCAATTTTCAAATGTATTCAACTGTTGTGCGATTGAGAAATCGATCTCGGCGATCAATTCATATGCTTTAGTAACTTGAGGAGCCAGTGGATGCGCTGAGATAAATGAAGAATATGCTTCTGAGCTACCTATTGAAGTAGCGCTCTCAAATGCAATTGTATAAAGGTGCTGTTCTACTAATGAACGGTCTTTGGGTGTGGCTTTTGTATATAATTGTAAAAACGCAGTGCATATACTTTCATGATTACTCCCCAAAGCTTCTATAGATGCTTTCTGAGCTAAGACTTCAATGAGCGAGATTATTTTATATTTTGAGAATGGCAATTCACTCCATGCCGCTTTCTGTTTGTCGGTTGCGGATTCCAGAAAGTCATCTAAGGCCTCACAAGCGAGCTCATATGCTTGTTGGGTCTGGTTTGGTTCGGTTTGTTCAAGGACCCACGATAAAGAGAATTTAGCAAGCGCATTGTGTGGGTCTTTATCGAGAATGCCATTTGCTTTCTCAGTGGATTTTTTAAAATCTCCTTTCTCAGCTAGACCATACGCTTTGGTTGAAGTACTCTGTCCGAGACTTACATTAATTGTTGTGATAAAAATGAATAATATGATTGATAGCCTAGACATTATAGATGATAAAACATTTGGGTGCATTTAGTTATAAAACATATTAAAGATAAAGAATATAATTAGGTTCGATAAGGTCAGCTTGATTAAATTCATGGTAGCACCCTGATTTGGTGACTTTTCTATGCATATGTTTTTGTCCCTTCGGAGCAATTCGTACACATTTTTATGGCCTTTCGGTCGGAGAAGATGTCCTGCCTGAAATCTTCGTAATCTTTTCCTGACCACACCGTTTCGATGTCGTTCGCCCTCCCCATTTCGTGTTTGGCATCCTTATCGAAGCAACAGGGTACGATTTTCCCATCCCATGTCACCACACATCCACTCCACATCCTCCAGCACTCGTTCTTCATGGGGTTGCGCAGATTCCAACGACCGGATGTCGGGTCTTTTTCGTATCGATTTAAAGCGGGTGAAGCTGTGAGGAGTGGGTGGTCGTCATGGGGGTCGTCGATTTGGGCTGTTTTAATCACCACTTCGTCAACGTTATATTTTTTTGCAAGCGATTTGACATCTTCTACTTGATGTTCGTTTGGTTTCACGACCAGGAATTGCCAAACCACAAAAGGGGTGCTTCTTCTTGCGATTTTTCGCGCCTCAAGCACGTTTCGTGTTCCTTCGAGAACTTTCTCGAGAGAGCCACCCACACGATATGCCGAGTACGTTTCTTGTGTTGTGCCGTCGATGGATATAATAAGGCGGTCAAGTCCCGAGGCCACGAGTTCGTTTGATTTTTCGGGGCTTAAATGATGCGCATTAGTCGATGTGGATGTGTACACCCCATTCTTTTTACATGCTCGCACCAAGTCGTCCATCCCTTTGTGAAGATAGGGTTCTCCTTGAAAATATAGATTTACATAGACGAGCCATTTCCCCATTTGAGCCATGATATTCTCGACCATCTCAAGTTCCACCATTCCAGTAGGCCGTGAGAAGCCCCTCAGCCCCGATAGACATTCCGGACAACGTAAATTACATGACGTAGTGGGTTCTATGCTCAGAACCATTGGCATCACGCCGGCCAACATTTTACGTTTTTTAAACCCGAGCATAAGTTTACATATGTTCATCGTGCGCCTCCAATTAAGTACGCGTAGTCGCCTCCATCTGTCTTGAACTATTGCACGTGAATACATTGTCTAAAGGTAGTAAGTTCGACCGCGTTCACTACGTATATTCGTTGCGATGATAGTAGTAGG
>Ga0315315_10001360_pt1 | contig 22318 bp, 12 predicted proteins | sample M140m3416metaG_FD_203699 | JGI IMG/M metagenome (GOLD analysis project Ga0315315, IMG submission 203699) | Ammonia-oxidizing marine archaeal communities from Monterey Bay, California, United States - M1 40m 3416 | ecosystem: Environmental > Aquatic > Marine > Intertidal zone | place: USA...
CTTAACATGCCGGTTAAGATTGGTCAGTTTGGTCAGGAAGTCCGGGAGTTCCACACCGAATCGACTGGACTGGCAGGCAATGACGTCAGGGATGTTGTGGTTGTGGATGGGGAATTGCTCGTCCAGACTGCTGCAGGCTGGCAACGGCGAGAAGCTGACCAATGGAAGTCAGTTCAGGAACCATCGGCTCCAGCTTCCGGACGCGGACTTCACTCATTATCGACTACACAACTGCTGGCGAAATACGGATCGGACCGGCTTCCTCTGCGAAACCTCACATGTTCCTCTTCAGCTGGCGGAAAAACTTGGTTCGGTTCAGATGAAGGAGTCGTGCGTTTCGATAGTCCCGACTGGGCCTATCGCCAGGGAAAAAGGTGGCTACCGAGTGATGACGTTCGTGCGATCGCTGCCACGGATGACGGAGGAGCGTGGATCGCAACGGCAGGGGGACTTGCGCACATCTTCTTCAGGCCCATGACGCTGAAGGAAAAAGCGGCATTCTACGAAAGCGAAATTGATCTCTACAATCGCCGCACCGAATTCGGTTATGTGATTGAAGCACACACAAAGGCTCCCGGCGATAAATCGTCTGTTTCGCAAAATGACAGCGACAACGACGGACTTTGGACAGCAATGTATGGAGCCGGCGAGTGTTTTGCATGGGCTGCTACAAAAGACCCGGAAGCCAAACGTCGTGCCAAACAGGTGTTTGAAGCTTTGCGATTTTTGAGTATTGCCCCGCGGGGCGGGTCGCATCCGGCACCGCGAGGATTCATTGCCAGAACTGTGGTGCCAACGTCGGAAGCCGATCCAAACGCTGGATACACTTTGGAACTGCAGCGGAGAAAACGCGACAGGGGCGACGCCATGTGGCGTGTTTATGAACCTCGCTGGCCAACGACAGAAGACGGCAGGTACTACTGGAAGAGTGATACGAGCTCCGACGAACTTGACGGGCACTACTTCTTCAATGCACTGTATTTTGATTTGGTCGCAGACACGGAAGAAGAGAAAGATCGGGTCCGTGAGATTATCCGGGACAATATTGAGCACATGATCGCTCACGATTTCTCACTGCATGATCATGCTGGCCTCACACGATGGGCAGTTTACAGTCCATCTGCGCTAAATCATGATCCACGCTGGGCGACAGAACGTGGCCTCAACTCGCTCAGCATGTTGTCTTATCTCGCAACTGCCGCGCACATCACGGGCGACAATCGATACCTGAAAATAGCGGCAGAACTGCGTGATAAGCATGGCTATGCACAAAACATTTTTGTGCCAAAGGTTCAGGCAGGAATTGGCACCGGCAACCAGTCCGATGACGAAATGGCATTCATGTGCTTCTATAACCTGTTGAATTACGAAACAAATCCAGCTCTGAGAATGCAATATGTGTTCGCATTCAATCAGTACTGGCAACTTGAGAGTCCGGAAATGAATCCATTCTTTAACTTTTGCTATGCAGCCACAGGACTGAACAGGATCTATACGAACCAGTGGAGATCGATTAACTTATCGCCTTATAACGACTGGCTGATTGACTCAGCAGACACGCTCAAGCGATTTCCGCTGGATCGTTTTGACTGGGCGCACAGGAATAGTCACAGGGCCGATTTGGTGAATTTGCCAGGTCCGGCGATTACAGCAAGTGGGCGTCAGATGCGTAAGAATGGCAAAGTGATTCCAGTGGACGAGTGTCACTTCAATCACTTGAACTACAACCCCTGGCAACCCAATACTGGTGGTTCAGGTCATACGCTGTCGGACGGAACTGTTTTCCTGCTCCCCTATTACATGGGGCTGCACCACGGTTTCATCACGGACTGAGCCGCAGAGACGTGTCTCAGCAGAACAGCACATGAAGCGGGAGTTCCCTGGAGACCAGGTCGGAATGTAGTCACAACAGCATGGCTGTGTGCTTTCAACATCTTGCTGATTACGTTTAACGGCGAAAGCCGACCAATCCTGCAGCACAAAAAAATGTGGAAAACAGCAGCAGGATTCCGCAGCACAAGAGAACTGCCAGCAGGTTCGGAACATCAGCCACCAGAATCTCCCGGTAGGCGATTAGCGACCAGGAATGAGGTGTGATTAAGCTGAGTTGCTGAGATGATTCGGGCATTAAATGTCTTGGTACTAGGCAACCACTGATTCCCGCTGTGGTGAGGACAAGGAGATTCCCCCAGGCAGACACTTGAGCATCCGTCCGGGCAAAGGCAGCAAAGGCCAGTCCCAGGCTGGTCGCCGACAGGGATGTGCACACAATCAGCGGTGCGAGTAACCATGGGCGGCTGCCCGGATCCATTCCAAACAGAAAGATACCGGCAAACAGCAGAAGCGTAGTCTGTACGATAGAGACCATCAAAAACGGCAAAGTTTTACCAAGCATTATCGAGACGGTGGATATGGGAGCAATCTGCAAACGCTGCAGTGTTCCCAGTTCGCGTTCCTGAATGAATGATCGCCCCATGATGTTCACCAGGAAAAAGACAAATAGTACGGTGTATCCGGGCACAATAGAACGATACACACGACCAGCACTGGCTGTTCCATCAGTTGCGTCGATGTCGGATGCTGGCTCGACAATGCCTGCAGGTGAATTCACGACTTCTTTGCCACCGAACAGATTTCCTGCTGACATGCCGATCACGGAAATCAGGACCAGCGGTAACGCCAGTAAGACAATCAGTGCGCGGCGATCTCGCGTGAGCAAACGCAGATCCTTAAGTGTAATGCTGATGGTGTGCATGGCGATGAAATAAAAGACGGGGTCTGCGGTTCAGGAAAAATTCAGTCGCGAAGACGAGTTCCGGTGAGTTCGAGGAACAGGCGCTCGAGGCTGGATTCATGAGTACGAATATTCAGCAACCGAATTTGCTGCTCCGACAGGCGCGTCATCAATTGTGCCAGCTGGTGATTGAGGACATTCTCTGATGACGATTTTTGAGAGAGTCGGATGGATAAACCTGCATCTGTGACTGATGTCTCTGTATCGAACGGAATCCCCAGTTGTTGGGGGGGCGTTTCCGCCGGTACGACGATTTCGATTTCCTGAGGCACTTTTGCCAGCAGGTTTGAGAGCGAATCGTTGATCAGTATTTTTCCGTGATCGACAATTGCAACCCGAGAACACAGGGCTTGTACTTCTTCGATGTAATGACTGGCATAGATAATGGCGGTGCCCTGCCGTTGCAGACTCCTTATGCAATCCATCAGGTGCGTGCGGCTGTGCGGATCCACTCCCACGGTTGGCTCGTCCAGGATCAGTAGCCGAGGCTTGTGCAGCACAGCAGCCGCAAAGTTGAGCCTGCGTTTCATGCCACCGGAAAACGTTCCAGCGGTATCGTTCCTGCGAGACGTGAGCCCCACCTGTTGCAGAGTTTCAATAACGCGGCGACTTAGTAAATCGCCGGACAGATTATAGAGCGAACCAAAGAACCTGAGATTCTCTTCGGCGGTCAGATCCGGGTAAATGGCCAGGTCCTGCGGGATGACTCCTAATAACTGGCGGACTTTGTAGGAGTCATCGACGAGATCGTAACCATCCAGAGTGACCATGCCGGAGGTCATCGGCAACTGACCGCAGAGCATCATCATTGTGCTGGATTTGCCTGCACCGTTTGGTCCCAACAATCCAAACGCCTCACCAGCATGGACGTCGAATGACAAACCATTGACAGCAGTGAGCGAGCCGAATGTTCGGCGGAGGTTGGTTACTTTGAGAAGTGAACCCATGAGGCAGACCGGTCTTCCTCACCCGATTGCAGTGTCTTTGTTGTTGAAGACTTCAGTCAATTTGTTTGCCAGAGTCAGTGTGCCATTGTCTGCGGCAGTACGTCCGCTTTGTACAAGGTTGGGGACGCAGTCCTTACGATGGTTTATCGGAAACACATTACATGGGACGAAACATATGTGTCACCATCAACATAATGGCTCCCACGACCCCGACTCGGATATTGTCATTGACGCGACTATCAACGGACTCAATGATTGCAGCGATGACAACTGCAGGTGTCACCAACATTAAGGCCGTCAGAAAAGAGACAGAAACGTCGGCTGCCTCAAGATTGAGCGACTCACCACTGTAGATCCACGCAGCCATGATTGAACCGATGCCAATGAATGCCGTCAGTCCACTCCATGACTTACCTGTGTTCCATGGAAGTCTCGGACTGCGAATCAACAGGCCGAAGAGAGTAGCTGAACCGTCACCAAATGCCAAAATCGCCAGCAAGGCGAATGCCAGTTCGAGGTGGTGCGGAAAAAGAAGCAACATCATGATCACAGAAAGAGCGTATCCGGCAACGGGAGCAATTCCGCCCGTTTCGTTGGCTCGCTGGATTTGACGAAACCCCCACAGGATTTGCAGGCCGATAGCCGCGGCGACTCCCATAAATATCCAACGTAGAGTGGGGGAGACAGGATCAGCATGGGGCACGGCCTGCAAAATAATGGGTAGAAGACCGGGGCTCATATGCCAGAATCGGCGTCGGATTTCCCGTGAAGTCAAGGAGCCTATGAACCACTTACGAGAACTCGACGAAACGGTATCCGAGGAAGAAAGTAATCCGTCCATAGAATTGTCCTCAACGTCCAATCGTTATCAGTTGTTACTGACAACGGTAGATTCGCACTCTGCAGTTATTTCGTCAATTGACGTTGCCAGAATCTGTTCGAATTGAAATCTATGCAGACCATCCACTCATCGAACTGCTCTGTTCGGTAATCTGAATGATTCCTGCGGTTCAGAAAATTCTGCAGGCGACTGAACCGGTGTGCGGACTGCAACCGCTTCCGTTTGTGTAAATTAACTCCCCCTGAATTCCCTAATCCGCAAGGTCAGGAATTAACAGAATCGTTGTGTGAGCGAGTTCGTTTTCAGGCACTGAGGTTGCTGTCGATAGGTTGTGTGCGATTTCGTTCAATCTCCTTTTGCAAGCCATGTGGCTCGATGTCTGCATTGTTGAAGAAGTACGTACGCCCCATAGATGTGTGCTCTCGCGTGTGAAATAGGTCCGGTTTGATCTATGATTCATGATTGAACAAGGTGTCACTGGCCGTCTCTGATTGTCAACAGTTTTGTGTCCGAGCAATTACACAGGACGGCTTAGGGATTCCAGAGTCTGCAAGTGCTCGCGCCATCTCTTTAGGACCATACTGTCTGCATGATCAAGGGGGGACAAGCTGTTGATACTGGGAGCATATTGACCTGATGAGTGGGGCCAAATGGCTACAACTGACTTCATGCGGATTCGTTGTTCTGCAAGTTGGATTGGCCTTTGCTTTCGTTTAAGGTAGGCTGTAACGATAAAGTTACTTTATATGATTCACATACGGACATGGCAGGGGTGTTATGGCGGACTGGGATGCGATTGTCGTCGGTTCTGGAATTGGTGGGCTCGGGGGAGCTGTCGCCTTGTCGAATCTTGGCCAAAAGGTGCTGGTGCTCGAACAGCACTATCTGCCCGGAGGTTGGTGCCACACCTTTGCACTGCAAGGTCATAAATTCAGCCCCGGTGTCCACTACATCGGCCAATTGCAGGAGGGCGGCCAAATGCGGACTCTGCTGGAAGGTCTGGGCGTAGGTGGTGACATTGAATTCATGGAACTGAATCCCGATGGATTCGACCACATCGTCTTTGAAGATGAGACATTCGATATCCCGCGTGGACAGGAGAAGTTCCAGCAAAGACTGATGGAACGCTTCCCTAACGAGCAAACCGGTATACGACAATACTTCAATGTTATGAAGAAAGTCGATCATGGGCTTTCATTAGTCTCTCGTGCACGAGGACTCTGGGGCAAACTGATGCTGTTGTTGCGCGCACCGGCCTTTATATTCAGCGGCATGAAACCGGCATCGCAAATCATCGACCGGTATATTAAAGACCGCCGACTCAAAGCGATTTTGGAATCTCGCGCTGGCGACCACGGGATGTCACCCAACAAAGTCCCCTTTCTTCAGCATGTCGCGATCGACGCGCATTATTGGGATGGAGCGTGGTTTCCCAAAGGTGGCGGAGGCGCCATTCCGCGAGCATTCATCTCACGTCTCAAACGAAATGGCGGAGAAATTCGAACGCGAACGTCAGTTGAGCGCATTCTTATTGAAGGCACTGGTGATGAACGTCGTGCTGTTGGAGTTCGACTGGCAGACGGTGAAGAGATAAGAGCGAAAGCGGTACTCTCAAATGCAGACGTGTGGGGGACCTACAACAGCCTTGTGGGTAAAGAACATATCTCTGAATCACTGTCCAAACGAGTTCAGAAGCTGAAGCCGTCGTTGACTGCATTGAGCCTGTTCATGGCCGCTGACATCGATGCGGAAACCCTGGGACTTGATTCCGGTAATTACTGGATCATCGCAAATTCCGACGTCGATGCGACTTACCGTCAGGCAGAAGATGATAATCTCACGGGAGACGGACCCTTTGCAGGAGGATTTCTGACAGTCACGACGAAGAAGGATCCCAGCAAGATGCACGACGGGCTCCATTCAATGGAAGCCTTCACATTCGTTTCTTACGACGCATTCGAACGCTGGAAAGACAGCAAAGCTGAACGTCGTCCGGACGATTATGAGGCATTCAAGCAGCATCTGACGAATCGAATGCTGGACACACTCGATGTTGTCATCCCGAACCTCCGTGACCACCTCAGGCTTTGCGAACTCGGCACGCCGCTCACCAACGACTTCTACGTCAATTCGTACCGTGGCAACCTGTATGGACAGGCAAAATCAATTTCACAGATAGGTCCTGGAGCTCCTCGTATCGGTACGGAGATCAAAGGGCTTTACCATTGTGGTCAGTCAACAAGTGCACACGGTGTTCTTGGTGCTTTGGGGACCGGAGTTATGGCAGCTGCGAAAATCAGTGGTAAGACGATGGGGGAATTACTGGAATTCAGCGACGGTGGCATTTTACGCTGCCATTCTGCAGACAGCATCGAATTGCCGCCGACGGTCGAGGTTGGGTAGGTCTGCAAGTCGCGACTTGATCACGAACCGCCAATCCTACCGGAATGTTCTGTCCTGAGTGTCGATCGCGACTGAAACACTAATCGGTCCGTAAACCACGACATGATGATGGTATTGCTGTCGTGAGGCGCTGATACGTGTATTGACACTTCTCGTGTTTCATCCACCAGTGTAGTTGGGATGACGGTGACAGACAGCTCGTGGACTCCAATGCTTGCCATAATTCGTTCCGCTGCAGTAATTCCGGTTGCTGCACTCGCTGCCACAATCACTAGCTTTCTTGCCCCTTCGTTGGCAGATTGGTTTTACGTGGCTGATTCTGGATTGGAGTCTTTTGTTGTCGATGTTTCTGACGGTACGTTGCCCTAAGGCAACATGAGCCGTCGGAAAATAATTCGGAAAATAATCCGAAAAAATATTCGCAGAAAAAGCCACGGGCGAGGTGCGCTGCCATGAGCTCAACAATTCGGTATGACAGATCGGTAGATGTCGGTAAAATGGTTGCTAACCGGCATCACCGCCCTACTCCAATCGCGAAATCGCTGCAGCTGTTTGTCAACTTCCCAACTGGAAAGACGCTGTTATTGTGTCAATGAGCCTGTCTGTTTTTCTGCAAGTCCTGCTGCTGGTACAGAACGTAAAGATCCAGCAAGCCCCACGCGTTGTTCCTGTTCCTGGGGCTGTGCGTTTGCCAAGCGGGATTCTGCTCAAAGGAATGGTTTCCAATACTCACGGATTGGATCCCACTCAGCCGCGGCGACTTCTGGAGCTAAGAAATATCGATCAGGAGTTTCGTCGCTATGACGTTTCCAGCCGAATCGGAGAACAGCCGGTTGCAGATGACAATGCGATTCCTGATCTGGAATTCGAAATTCGTCGAGCACGCGGACGGGCACGAATGCCGACGTCGATCGGGGTGCCTCAGATGTCAGCGTTTGATCTCAATGGGGAAGCTGAAGTTGTTCTTTGGCTTCAGCAGGGAAAAACAGAAAAAATTCGAATCGGCGTCACGCAGATCAATCGAAATCGAGTCATCGTCACAAGTCTGACTCACAACTGGAAATTCGGTATGGCTCTTTCGGCTTTGCCGGACAGCGTCCTCTATCCTGGTCTGCTTGAAAAGGCGGTTGGTTTCGAAGAAGGTGGCGTTCGGCTGAACATGGTCGGGATGCTGACGGATGCTGGTCGGGTGAAAGCGGCAGGAATGCTGCTGGACAACGTGGCAGTGTCGTTTCCGGATCTTGCACCTCAGGTTCAGAAGTCACGAGAGATACTGCGAAACCGAACGGCTAATCGCATTCTTGAAGAATTGCAGCGCAATCTGGCGTCGGGGCAACCTGCCAAAGCTAAAGCTCTCGCTCGGTTGTTTCCGAAAAATGATTTAACGCCGCAGGTGCGAGTCTCTGTTCAGAGCATTATCACCGACTACGAAGGACTCAAGCGGCGAGTTAACGAAGCCACGGCGACGTTGAAGGAATTGATTGGCCGCTTTGAAGATCCCAGTCAGAAACAGCAAGCCCGTGAAATGGTTGGAGCATTGCTAAGTGAGCTTGATGTTCACAACATCGATCGTCTCGCAACGTGGGAACTGTTAGGAGCTGACAACGCTACTCCGCCACAGTCAAGTCTATCGCTGGCTGTTTCCGGCTGGTTGCTGGGAGCGGAGAACGCCATTGAGGGTTTCGCTGAGTCTCATGGGCTGTTTCAAGTTCGACAATCAATTGCCGACTTTGTCGCACTCGACGAATCAGATGAGATCGCTCGCAGTGCGCTGACACGCCGAATGGCCAGAATGGAAGGATTCAGTGTCGACCGGGTTGCTGCTTTGATTCGTCAGATGCCTCCAGCATTTGCGTTATCACTTCGACAAGCTGACGACGGTAGTCTAAGGTTTCAAATTCCGCAGTCTATCGGCGGATATCGTTGCGCCGGAATTGTTCCGTCAGAATACACCACCACTCGCAAATATCCGCTCGTTATCGCTTTCTCTCGACAGGGCATTTCCACCGAAGAAACGATTCAGTGGTGGGCTCGTCAGGCCAATCGCTTTGGATTTATTGTCGCAGTTCCGGAAGTTCTGCCACAGAATTCAGATCAGTATACAGCAGACGCAGTCGTGCATTCGCAAATATTGAAATTGACGCGTCGGCTAAAACTAGGTCTGCAGATCGATGACAATCGTGTTTTCATCGCCGGGCATGGTGTCGGCGGCAACATCGCGATGGACGTTGCTTCCAGCCATCCGGAACTCTTTGCTGGCGTGGTCTCTCTTGCCGCATTGGGGCGACAACACCTGCAGTGGTCAGCTCACAACTCCGCATTCCTCGCCTGGTACATTGTCGTGGGAGAACGTCAACACCTTTGGTTCCAGCGTCTGGATATTCTGCTGAAGAGACTCTTCACTCGCATCAGCGGTATCAAAAAGTTTTGCAACGTAATCCTCGTGCGTTATCCGGAGCGGGGCTTTGAATCATTTTCAGAGGAACTGCCATCGATCTTTGAATGGATGAATTCTACTGTTCGTGAGCCCTGGCCAACGGTGATCAGCGGTCGAACAATGAGATCCACGGATTTGAGCTGGGGATGGCTCCGTCTGAATTCACTTCCTGAACGATTTCAGACGCTGGAAGCACCAACAACTCCCACGGACTCAATTCCTCGATATGCCACCGTTGAAGCCAGTCTGGCTAAGAACAATGCTATTCGCATCAGTAAGGCGCCGTCTGCCGGAGTGATCCTGCTTTCTTCGGAAATGCCTGGTATCGATCCAGCAAACAAAATTGCGATTCGGGGAAAAGGCGCGGACAAACGAATTGAGTTTCGGCCCTCAGTGAGGGACATGCTGGATGAATATACGAGAACTGGTGAACGCAGTCGGCTGGTGCAAATGAAGGTGCCATTTGGACGTTAGAAACCATTTGTGGGACTCTGACAGCCGGATAGGAAGCCATGAAGCATTTGAGACACGCCGCTGACTGCATTTTGGGAGCCGCTCCGTGGTCTGCGGATGAGCGGATGCTGATTCGTGAGATACTACCTGTTGTGGCTTTAGAATTTCTTGTCGCAAAATAGGCGATTGGCTTTACAGGTATTGACGGCTCCGCTAGTTTCCGCTCGAGCAAGCATGTAGGACCTGCTTGGAAATGCCTTTGGCATCTCGATGTTTTATCGACAACGTTTTTGTCGAACGGCTGGAGGATCCAGCTTAGTGAAGATTGTGCCTGCATTGTGAATGCAGCCGCAGTCCCTCGGAATGGAGTCTGTGGTTTCTCATTGAGGATGCTGCAAACGATTGGACGCTGACCAGTAGTAATAACGGTTGGCAAATTACGATGCGATCGGTGCGCGCTGATTGCAGCCTTTTGCGACTATGAACCAGGGAGGGTTTATTATGACTTCTATGAAACCAACAATTGGAATCACAGGCGACTTTCGTCCGGAACGATATAACGGCGAAGCATTGAGCTGGTTCAATACCGGCTACTACGACAGTGTGATTGCGGCCGGTGGCTTACCCATGATGCTGCCTCCTTACGACAATGAAGACGACATCCGTCAGGCTTTAGGGCAGTTAGGCGGGATTGTTTTGGGTGGTTGTAATCTGGATCTGGATCCAGTGAGAATGGGGCTGCAGACCAATCCTGCTGTACGTTGTATGCCGAAGCGACGAGAGGATTTTGACCGTCGTATCGTGAAAATGGCGATCGAAATGAAGCTTCCGATCATGGCAATTGGTTCCGGCATGCAGCTGGTTAACGTCCTGTGTGGCGGTTCATTGCATGTCCATATTCCGGAAGATGTCCCGCGTGCACTGCACCATCGAGATGTGGTGGAGAAGAATCTTCGGCATGTTTTGGAGATTGTCCCGGAAACATATCTGGATCGGATCTACGGACCTGGTGAAGTTCGAGTGAACAGTAACCATCACATGGCCGTGGATGATCTGGCTGCACCGTTCCGTGTTTGTGCAACATGTCCCGACGGAATTGTTGAAGCGTTCGAATCGATCTCCAGCGACTGGTACTGCATGGGAGTCCAGTGGCATCCTGAGAGCGGAACGGCATCGGCACTGGATATTCAGATCTTTGAGTCTCTAATCGACGCCGCGGGCCAGCAGCAGGATATTGATATCATCCCAATGTCATCCGTGATGCGAAGAGCGGCCGCGTAGTTACAACAGGGATTTACATGACTGACAGCGGACACTGGTTCGCTGTCAGTCCTTTCTCCTTTATATCCTGTCTCAAATTACCCGTTTCGAACTGTCTGGAACAGATTTTCTGCAATCGATGAAACTGATTGTTTCAAAACCACACCGCGATTCATTGATCAATCGACTTTGTCCCTGAAGATCACTTGGCCTTGCCGGAGTCCGGCAGGATATGTCCCATTTTGTTTTTCTTGGTTTGCATGTATTCGTTACGGCATTCATGCGGTGGAGCGACAATCGGGACCTGTTCCACGACATTGAGATCTACTCCCGAATACACGAAGGCATCTGTCTTTTTGGGATTGTTTGTGAGCAGCCGAATGTTACTAAGGCCCAGGTCTTTCAGGATCTGCAGGCCGACCATGTAATCACGCATGTCGGCTTTGAATCCCAGCCTATGGTTGGCCTCGACAGTATCCAGTCCCTGGTCCTGAAGCTTGTACGCTTTCATCTTCGCCATCAGCCCGATCCCACGCCCTTCTTGTGGCAAATATACGATCGCCCCTGCTCCTTCATCGAAAATCATTTTCATTGCCATGTGCAGCTGATCGCCGCAATCGCAGCGAAGAGAGTCCAGTACGTCACCGGTAAAGCAAGATGAATGCATGCGAACTAATGGAGCTTGTGCTGAAGCAAGGTCTCCCCAAACGATTGCCAGTGGTTCCTGATCCTCATGAGATACGGAGTAACAAATAACGCTCGGTGCGCCGAAGTCACCAGTCTGAATCTCCACTTCTACTGCACGTGTGATGAGTTGTTCTCTCACTCGCCGATATCGTATGAGATCTTCAATAGTGATCATCGGCATCGAATACTCTTTGGCGATTACTCGGAGTTCGTCCAGACCGGCCATGCCCATACCGGTCTGGCTGCAGATTTCAATGAGGACTCCCGCCGGATGATGCCCTGAAAGCCGCATCAGATCGACTGATGCTTCTGTGTGGCCGGCACGGCGCAAGACACCTCCGTCCATAGCTTCCAGAGGTGACATGTGTCCGGGGACAACGAAATCAGCAGGTGTGCTGGCAGGATCAGCAAGCCCGCGAATCGTTGTCGCTCGGTTTGCGGCACTGACTCCGGTGCCGGCGTTCACATGATCCACAGCCATCAGGAACGCCGTTTGCTGAGGAGCTGTGTTCTGGCTGCCGTCAACGACCGGTCTGATTCGAAGTCGTTCGGCCTCTTCACTTGGCATTGGGACACACATCGTACCGCGACCAATTCGCAGCATGAAATCCACCTGCTCCGGGGTAATCGTATCCGCAGCGCAAATGAAGTCTCCCTCGTTTTCCCGGTCTTCATCGTCTACCACGATGATCATCCGGCCGTCTCGTAGAGCTTCAATTGCAGTTTCAATGGAATCCAGTGGCACTGGATCACCTCAATTCTTGAGTGAGTCTTACTAAATCCGATGCCTGAACAAGTGCTGCGTTTATCCGTGACCTATTTTGAAGGCAGCCTCAGGATCCCCTGATTAACATTGGTGCTATTCTAAGTCGGGCTAGCATTCGAACAATCGAGGGGCTTGTTCTCAGCCAAAACGATGAAGAATTGCCTCAATTATCAATATTCGGCCGGATTGTTCGGGCGCACATTCGTGGTTGTCTGCCCAAACCTCCGTCTGGTTCTTGACTCCAGCCACTCATCTCTTAGCCTAATGGTGGATTCTTCGGTGGTTTCCACTTAGAAAGTGCCTTGTTCTTTCCGTCGAATCTCACCTTCCTTACCCGGCAAGATGCCATTTACCCACTGGAGTTGCGTGTCCTTATGCAAGCTCTTTCTCCTGTGATTGCTGTTCTCCTTGCGTCTTCAGTCGTGGCGGCCGACGGTGTCCGGATCAAAATCGATCCGATTCCTGAATCCGGAAAGATTCATATCCGTAATCGTGATGTTCGTCAGCAGTTGTACGTTACAGCAACCGGTTTAGAAGAACGACCGTCTGATGTTACTCGCGTTGTCACCTGGTCGGTTGTTCCCGAAGGTCTGGTGGCAATTGATGAAACCGGGCTGGTGACTCCCCTTGCTGATGGGGAAGCAACAATAACCGCGTCGCTCAAAGACAAAGTGACAGCTCAAATGCCAATCGCGGTCAGCGGATTTGCCTCACCGTTGCCGATCAGTTTTCGAAATCAAATCACTCCTATTTTCACTCGCCTTGGCTGCAACAGTGGCGGATGTCACGGCAAGTCCGGCGGACAAAACGGATTCAAGCTTTCATTGCTGGGTTTCTATCCGGACGAAGACTACGAGTTTATTCGCAAAGAGAATCGCGGTCGTCGTATATTCCCGGCAGCTCCCGAAAAAAGTCTGCTGCTGAGCAAAGCGATTGGTGAGACACCGCACGGCGGTGGTAAGCGGATGGACACTGATAGTTACGAATACCGGACCCTGATTCGCTGGGTCGAACAGGGGATGCCATACGGCGATCCGGCCGCTCCGCAAGTTGCTGAAATCGAATGTCATCCTGCAGCCCGTGTGATGACTCAGGGCGGCCAACAACAGATTTCAGTTATCGCTACATACAGCGATGGCTCAACCGAAGACGTTACGCGCATGGCGCTGTACGAAGCCAACGATACCGAAATGGCCGAATGCAGCGAAACCGGACTGGTCAGCACGCTTAACCTGGCAGGTGAAGTCGCTGTGATGGCTCGGTACCAGGGACAGGTTTCAACCTACCGTGCGACAATTCCATTGGGAGCCGACACGTCGAACATCGCGGAAACAACAGACCTTGTTGACAACGCGGTCTTCGGCAAACTTAAGCTGCTTGGCATTCCACCATCTGACATCTGCGATGATGCGACATTTCTGCGACGTGTTTCTCTGGATGTCACGGGAACACTGCCGGAAGAAGCTCAGGTCGATGAATTTCTGCAGGACAAAACAACAGATAAACGAGAGCGACTGGTCGATCGGTTGCTCGACAGTGATGACTACGCTGACCACTTCGCTAATAAATGGAATTTCGTTCTGCGAAACAAACGTACTCGAGGCGAAGATAAGCAGGGAACATTTTTGTTCCATCGCTGGGTTCGAGACAGCATCTACGACAACAAGCCTTACGATGAATTTGTAGCTGAGTTATTGACGGCGACCGGTGTGCCATCCATTAATCCGGCAGTAACATGGTACCGTGAGGTCGATCAGGTCGAAGAACAGGTGGAAGATACAGCTCAGTTGTTCCTTGGAGTGCGCATTCAGTGTGCTCGCTGTCACCACCATCCATTTGAACGATGGAGTCAAAACGATTACTACAGTTTGGCTGCATATTTCAGTCAAGTCGGCAAAGACGCGATTCCAAACGCTGAAGCTAATAGCCGTGACCGGCGACTGGTGCACAACACAGGAGTCGCCACTGCAAAGAACCCTCGTAGCGGGGCAGCTCTTAAGCCATCCGGCCTGGGCGCTGTTCCTACGGCTGTACCCGCGCAGGATGACCCTCGTGCTCAACTTGCAGAATGGATGCGTTCGCCGGAAAACCCGTTCTTTGCTCGTACTCTGGTCAATCGCTACTGGAAGCACTTCTTTAATCGCGGCATCGTTGAGCCGGAAGACGACATGCGAGAGACCAACCCACCAACGAATCCGGAGTTGCTTGATCGACTCGCCGAGCACTTCATCGCTTCCGGCTACGATCTCAAGGGACTCGTACGTACGATCTGTAACTCACAGACGTATCAACTGAGTGCGATCCCGAATGAATACAACGAAAGTGATAAACAGAACTTCTCCCGTTACTACCCTCGACGTCTGGCTGCAGAAGCTCTCTACGATGCATTCCATAAAGTCACCGGAACATCGCAGGCGTTCGCCGATATGCCGGCGGGGACGCGAGCCAGTCAACTGGTTGATAGCTCGAATGTTCCATACTTTCTCAAAGTCTTCGGCCAGCCGGCCGGTGATACCGCATGTGAATGCGAACGAAGTCCGGATGCCAACCTGGCTCAAAGTCTGCATCTGCTAAACAGCAGTGAAGTACAGGACAAGGTTGGCAAGGATGGAGCTCGGGCCAAAACCCTGGCAGCCGATACAGAACGAACCCATGAAGAACGTGTGCAGGAACTTTACCGAGCTGCCTTCTCACGCACTGCAGTAAGCGACGAAGTGCAGGTGGCATTGACGTATATCGAGTCTCACCAGGACAACGTCCCGGCTGCCTACGAAGACATTCTGTGGGCATTGATCAATACGAAGGAATTCTTGTTTAACCATTAACCGGCATCTGTTGGGCAGGGTTGGGGGCACTCACGAGGAATCCTTGGCTGCTGAAAAACTCGTTCTCTTGGTTTTTGATGACTCGTAAGAGAATACGTTTTTGAAACCCCCTTCGGAGGCTCACACCCGTATTTGTGGCATGGAGCCCGAGCCCTCTGCGCCTCGAGACACTGCCGCTGAATCCTTCCCACCTCTGTTTCATTACCTTCCTCAGCAACCGACTCATGACACGACGGCTCCACATATTAGTCGCACTGATTTTTGCTGCTACTTCGTTACCAGATACGTCTGCGCAGTTGCCGCAAATTCGTTTGAATGCGGTGTATCCTCAGGGAGGGACAGTCGGTTCAACTTTTCAGATTGCCGTCACTGACAGCACTGACAACGATGAACTGGCAGAAATGCTTTTCAGTGATCCTGGCATTACCGCGACGCCCACAAAGACTGCGGCGGGTGAACCGTTGGCGAATACCTTTGATGTGACGATCAATCAAGACGTTCAAGCCGGTTATTACGAAGTCCGACTGCGTGGTCTGTTCGGAGTCAGTAATCCGAGGACATTTCGGGTCGACACATTACCTGAAACCAGTGAAGTTGAGCCAAACAACACAGCAGATGTAGCCCAGGTTGCGATTCTGAATCAGATTATCAATGCTAGGGCGAACGGTCCTGGTGACATCGATATCTACAAAGTACCCGTTACCGCGGGGCAACCGATTACTCTGCGAGTAGAAGCGGCTCGCATCGATTCACAAATGCAGCCGGTCATTCAGGTACTGAATGACTCAGGACGACGGATCAAACAGGCGCGACGTTCGCTTGATCAGGAAGCTACACTTGTTCTGACCAGCGACAAAGATCAGACCCTCACCGTGAAAGTCCACGATGTTGTCTACGGCGGAGGTAATGCTTTTCCTTACCGACTTACCATCGATACGCGGCCGTTAGTAGATTTTGTATGGCCACCGGTCGTTCCATCGGGGGCGGAGTCGACGGTCGTACTTTACGGTCGTCATTTGCCGGGGGGCGAAGAAACTAATCTGAACATCGATGGGACCCCATTGTTTCGGAAGCCACAGATCGTTGACGCTGTCACCGCGACCGGACCGTCAGTTGGATCTACTCCGTCGGCTTCTTCTGTTGACACCCAATGGTGGAACGGTGTTGACGGCAACATTATGCGTCTGGCCGTTTGTCGAGGTGGTATTCCTGTCTACCGACAGGCCGATCCGATCACTAGTGACGGAAGTCAGTTAAGAGGACCGTTTACAGTAGCCGGACACTTTGCGGCACGCGGTAACGACAGCACAATTCGTTTCTTTGCCAGAAAAGACGAAGTGCGAGACATCGAAGTGTTATCCCAACGACTGGGGGTCCCGGCGAATTCCATTTTATATGTTGAACAGGTCACGCCGACGGACGACGGTTCGGAAACCATCAAGCTGTTGGCCACAGAAGTCGATGGCCGCCAAAATCCCGGTGGAGCTCAACTGCCGACATTTACGACCGATGCCGCCTACCGTCTTAAGGCACCGGCAGACAGTATTTACCAACTGAGAATTCGAGACCGTTATGCAGGATCTCGAACGAGTCCCGATCGTTTCTTCGTTGTCGATGTTCATTCGCCTCAACCGGATTATGAGCTGATTGCTTTTGAATCGATTGCGTCAACAGATGGCACTCTGCCCGTGACAACGGGAGCTGTCAGTCTTCGGCGAGGCGGGCACTATGAAGTCCCGGTGTATGTGATTCGTGAAGATGGGCATGACTCGGAGATTTCGATCACAGCAGAAGATCTTCCTGCAGGTGTCACGTGCGTACCAACTGTAATTCCGGCGGGTAAATCGACAACACGGTTGCTGCTGCAGGCCGCAGATGACGCTGCGGAAGTAACCTTACCCATCCGGATTTCCGGGACATCGGGTGAGCTCAAGAGGGATGCACATGTGGCAACTCTGCTGTATGGTGGAATTAATGGATTACCCCGTTCAGGGCGTCTGACGCATCGGTTACTGCTGAACGTTATGAAAGATACTCAACCATTCACCGTCAGGTTTGGAATGGCGGAAGCGATCCTTCATCAGGATCAGCAATTGCTGATCCCGGTAACGCTCACACGCAGAGATGGTTTTAACGGCAAGGTTGATGTCGCGTTCTCTGGTCAACCCGCCAATGTCGACGTCCCTGCAGTGTCTTTCGCGCCGGATGTTGTCACGGCAACTGCTCGGCTGTTCTTTAAAGAAAACGCTGCTGTTGGCTCTGCTCAGCTATTGGCGTTTGCCACCGGTCCGGTGAAATACCGTCGCAATCCATGGATGGCTGAACGAGCACACGCTGGCGTTGCCGAAGCACAAAAGCAGGTTGAATTGCAGCAGAAGATTCTTAGCGATGCAACGGCTGCAATGGCCGGTATCAATACTGAAGTAAAAAACGCTGCGGATTCTGTTGCTGCACTGAAGAAGCAACTACAATCCAGCCAGGTCCAAATCACACAGCTCAAACAGAAAATTACTGCAGCAACCGGTGACCAGGGAACTGCTTTCACTGCCATCAAAACGCTTCGGCAGGCTCAGTTGAATGCAGCCAAAAGTGTTGAAACAACTGACACCCCACTGGATACGTTGGAAATTGCATCCAAATCTTTGGAACTGGCGTCAACTGAACTTGTTAAGGTGACAACGGAGATCGCCGGTCAGACTGTTCAGTTAAGGACGGCGATCGAGAGCGCAAAAGAGAATGCTAAGCAGCGTGCAGCTGCACAGGCCGGCCTCAAATTGCTGCAGGAAAAACTCAGACAGGCCCAGACAGCTGCAACTGCGGCTCAACAGAAGCAGGATCAGCTCACTGCTCAGAAGACGAAGGCTGATGAAACTGCCAAGGCTGCTGACGAAGCCAGCAAGGCGAAAGAGATTACTGTCCGTACCATCGCCACGCCTATTCAACTGAGCGTGTATGCAACTCCAGGAAAAATTACTGCAGCCGTTCCGGGTGATGGAGTAATCAAACGCGGAGCTTCCATTGATGTACCACTGACCATCGTTCGAAAAAATGGCTTTGATTCCGCAGTGGATATCACGGTAGTTCTGCCGGACGGCAGTGGGCTTTCTGCCGCTGCTATCAATATCCCGGCTGACCAGACTGAGGGCAAAATCATCATCGCAGCAGCTGCTGAAGCTTCTGCTGGCGATATTGCCAATGCTGTAGTCCGAGCTACCACAACAGAATTTAAGGGACGTTCGGCTTCGTTCGACGCCCCTGTTACTTTCAAGGTGACCGAATGACACGGTTTTGTCGCTCCTCGTTTTTTGCTGTTTCCTCACTGGCGATTTTGTTGGGGTTTGCTTCAGCCATTCAGGCTGAAGACGACACTGAGATCGTTCCCGAAGAGGTGAAACTCGACCGACCTGTAGAATTCAAACGGGATATCTATCCTATATTGGCTGCTAACTGTCTGGCTTGTCACAACCGGACTAAAGCAGAGAGTGAATTGGTGATGGAGACCGCTGCGTCACTCATCAAAGGTGGTTCGGCAGGAGAAGCTGTCGTTCCCGGTGAGCCTGATGAAAGCTATCTTTACATGCTCGCAGCGAGGTCGGAAGAACCAGTCATGCCTCCAATGCCGAACAGCGTTGAGGCTAAGCCACTCACACCCAAACAGTTGGGGCTGTTACGGCAGTGGATCATCGAAGGCGCCAAAGGCGAAGATGCATCGGCAGGTGATGACATTACCTGGCAGTCTGTGAATGAGGGGCTTACGGCGGTTTATTCCATTGACACCGATCCTTTCGGCCGATTTGTCGCTGCAGGACGGGCCAACAAAGTGACCGTATACGATCTCAAGGCTGGCGGAATAATTCGCTCGCTCACTGATCCGGCGCTGGAAGCTTCTGGTGCGTCACATCGAGACTACGCTCATGCGATTGCCTTTAATCCAACAGGCGACACGATTGCGACATCGGGCTATCAGGTTATTAAACTCTGGAAACGAGCAGAACCGATAGTGGACTCGACGGAAGGGTTAGAAACGCTGGATGTGAATGTGTCAGCTGATGGAGCATTGCTCGTCAAGATTTCAGCTGACGGCGCAGCTCAGTTGTTTCAGGCTGCAGAAGACAAACTCGTAGCAGATCTCAACCGTGACTTACTTCGTGAACAGCTGATCGCCCAACGAGAAGCCGATCGAGCGATGCGAGAAGCGCGAGTAAACGTGGTGAAGACGCAGGTTACAGAAAATCAGAAGCAACTTGACGAACAGAACAAGGCTCTGGAAGCTGCCAACGAAAAGCAGAAGCAGGCAACAGACGCTGTTCCTGCGGCTGAAACAAAGCTGACCGAGACCAAGGTCTCGCTTGTGGAGCCGGAGAAGCAACTGGCAGATCTGCAGGCTGCTTTGACAGAACAGGAAAAACAATTGGCTGAAGCCCCGGAAGACGAAGAACTCAAGAAGACGGTGGAGGCATCAAAGAAAAGTGTGGAGGAACTGACAAAGAAGATTACAGAACTTCAAGAGGCGGTCGCTGCTGCGGAAAAATCGGTTGTCGAGGCAAAAGCAGGCCTTGTATCAGCAGACCGTGGTGTTGAGCTGGCGAAGCAATCGGTAAACCGAGCGACCGAACGACTCGAGGCTCGCAAAGAGCTTCAGACGCTTTCGGAAACCGAACTTGCTGAATCAACAGCGAGTCGCGACGAAGCCAGCGATGCCGCTGCCGCCGCAATGAAGGTTTTGGCAGCAGTCTTTCTTCCCAAACTGCCGCTGGTTGCAACGGTTGAAAATACCGGGATAGTTCGAGTATGGAGCACCGTTGACGGTTCGCCAATAGACGTGTTTTCCGCGGGACAGGTCATAGAGGGCAGCCTCAAATCAGCCGCCAGCAATGGCCGCCTCCTGTCATTTGTGACTGACGCTGATGTTAAGACCACGCTTGATCTGTTTCCCGAATGGCAGTTGGTTCATCAACTGGGGCCTCAGGAAGGAGCCGCCTCAATCTTCGCAGATCGAATATTGAGCATGGCGTTCTCACCAGATGGATCTCGCCTGGCGGCAGGGGGTGGTGAAGCATCTCGTTCTGGTGAATTAACTATCTGGAAGACTGCCGACTGGACACTGGAAAGAACCATCGAAGACGCACACAGCGACGCTGTCTACGGACTCGATTTTTCTGCCGACGGTCGATTTCTGGCATCGGGGGCTGCTGACAAATTCCTCAAAGTTTTCAATGTAGAAACCGGTGAGCACGTGCGATCTTACGAAGGCCACACGCACCATGTCATGGACGTGAGTTGGAAGGGAGACCGGACGTCACTGGTAAGTGCCGGAGCCGATAACGTACTCAAGGTCTGGAATGCAGAGACCGGTGAGCAACGCCAAACAATCAGCACCTATAAGAAACAGGTCACCTCGGTCCAGTATGTTGGGCTGCAGGACAACTTCCTCAGTAGCAGCGGCGACAAGAGAGTCTTTTTACACCAGGCAGGCGATGGAAAAACCGTTCGAGAATTCCCCGGTAACGGTGACTATGTCTACTGCTCATCAATCACCAACGATGGCAAAGTCGTTGTTGCGGGTGGAGAAGATGGAGTGGTTCGAATCTGGAATGCTGCAGATGCAAAAGTCATCAGTACATTCCAGCCATAAGAATACCATCGGTTTGAGACAGAAAAGTCGCTGTAAATAATCTCGCAGAAACTCCAGCCGTGTGGCAGGATTCTGGTCGCGTTACCGGATGCTTTCGTGGATCGGATGGACTGTCAGAGACAATCATTGGTGCCCGGTAGCTTCAGGCGGTTTTTCTGTTTGTGGTCAATTTTTCGGTTTGCCGCCTCGTCGTGGCCTCTTTTTGAACGGGCGTTTCGCTGCACCGGTTCCGGAGCGATTTGATCCGAACGATTTGCGGCTTCCTGATCGGTTTCTGCCGCCATCGTGTTGCTGATTTTCATCAGTGTAGGGGCGCAACTGCAGAGGACGCCCCGCGACTCGGGTTGTCTGCAGAGTTTGTCGGACATGAGCTGGCATGCCTTCGGGAAGGTCGATCGTGCTGTATGACGAATAGATTTTAATAGCACCGATGGCTTCACCGTCGATGCCGCCTTCATTGGCGACAGCTCCCACGATATTTCCTGGTTTCACGCCATCCTGCCAACCAACGGCAATTCGATAGCGGTCCATTCCGACTTCCACTGGACCTGGTGAACCCTCTCCCTGTCTTGGACGTCGAGCGCCTCGCTCGGAGTGAGGACTGCGATCATTACGATCAAACCTTGAATTACCCCGGTCTCGGTCCGGATCAAATTCTCGCCGATCGTTTTTTCGCGATGGTAGGTCTTTGACAAAGAATGGGCGCCCCTGCTGGCCAAGGTGAGCCAGTGCGGCCGCAATTTTGAGCATTGGAGTTCCTGACTCTTCTGCGAATCTCTGAATCATTTCTTCGAACACCGAGATGTCCTCATTCGCAGCGGCTTCTGAGATTTTTTGCAGGAATCTCTTAACTCGCGTTGTGTTAATATCATCGGCGGTCGGTAGATCGATCACTTCAATTGTTTGCTTGGTTGCTCGCTCAATCTGTCGTAGCCGACCTCGCTGTGATTTACTAAGGAAGATAATCGCTTCGCCCTTACGCCCTGCTCTTCCGGTTCGTCCGACTCGGTGAATGTAAGATTCGTTGTCGTGAGGCGCATCATAGTTAATGACATGGCTGACTCGCGTTACATCTAATCCGCGAGCTGCCACATCGGTTGCGACCAGAATATCGAGTTCACCCGATTTGAGCTGTTCGATCGTACGTTCACGAACGCGTTGAGGCATATCACCGTTGAGTGCTACGGTGGAAAGCCCTTCACGTTTGAGCTGATCCGCGACAGTGACGGTGGCGTCTCTGGTCTTTGTAAAAATGATGACGCCGTCGGTT
>Ga0315315_10001361_pt1 | contig 22299 bp, 30 predicted proteins | sample M140m3416metaG_FD_203699 | JGI IMG/M metagenome (GOLD analysis project Ga0315315, IMG submission 203699) | Ammonia-oxidizing marine archaeal communities from Monterey Bay, California, United States - M1 40m 3416 | ecosystem: Environmental > Aquatic > Marine > Intertidal zone | place: USA...
AAATCCATATCAACCAATCTTGTTTTAAGCAACTGGCGCATATGCAAAGACGTTTCGTCAAACTCTTCAGACTCCGCTCTTTCATCATCATCTAATGTAATTCTCTCATCTGAAAATAATTGGAAGTGGTGAATTAAGATTCTTGCTGATTCCTTCAAAGCATCTTTCGGGTTTATTGATCCATCCGTATCAATTTCCATTACTAATTTTTCGTAATCCGTTTTCTGCTCAACACGAAAGTTTTCTATAGAATACTTAACGTTTTTTATTGGCGTATAAATAGAATCGACAAAGATTGTTCCAACAGATGCATTCGTTAATTTGTTTTCTTCAGAAGGAACATATCCTCTACCCTTATTAATGGTTATTTCAATATTCAATTTTACTGAAGAATCCATATGACATAGCACATGGTCCGGGTTTAGCACTTGAAATGCAGATGTAAATTTCCCTATATCTCCAGCAGTCAAGGTCTCTTGTCCTGATGAAGTAATAACAACTTTTTCATAATCAGTATCCTCAATTTGTCTTTTGAAACGAACTTGTTTCAAATTCAAAATAATCTCAGTTACATCTTCAACAACACCCTTAATAGTTGCAAATTCATGATCAACTCCTTCTATTTTAACAGAAGCAATTGCAAACCCTTCTAAAGAGTTTAAAAGAATTCTTCGAAGTGCGTTCCCTACTGTGATACCATATCCTGGTTCAAGTGGACGAAATTCAAATTTTCCATGATAGTCGGTAGAATCTATCATGATTACTTTATCTGGTTTTTGGAAATCTAAAATTGCCATTTCTATAGTTTTAATTTTGTTAACCTCTATTATTTAGAGTATAATTCAACGATAAGTTGCTCTTTAATGTTTTCTGGAATTTGATCTCTTGTAGGAGTGATTTTCATCTCTCCTGACATTTCACTAGAATTCCAATCTAACCAATCATACGAGGTTCTATTAGCCAATGAAAGAGTTACTTTTTCTAGTGATTTAGATTTTTCACGCACCGCAATAACTTCTCCTACTTTAATTGAATAAGAAGGAATATTTACAATCTGACCGTTCACTGTAATATGACGGTGAGAAACAAATTGACGCGCTGCATCACGAGTAGGAGCTATTCCTAATCTATATACAATGTTGTCTAAGCGTGCTTCACACAACTGCAGTAATAGTTCACCGGTAATACCAGATTTAGAACTTGCTTTTTTAAATAGATTAGAAAATTGACGTTCTAATATACCGTAAGTGTATTTTGCTTTTTGCTTTTCAGCTAATTGAACTGCATATTCAGATTGTTTTCCTCTTCTTCTACCTTGTCCGTGCATCCCTGGAGGATAATTTTTCTTCTCCAAAGTTTTATCAGCACCAAAAATAGGGTCCTTGAATTTTCTTGCAATTTTCGATTTGGGTCCTGTGTACCTTGCCATCTTATAATAATTTACTAATAATTAAACTCTACGTCTTTTCGGTGGACGACAACCATTATGCGGTTGAGGTGTAACATCATTAATCTCTGTTACCTCAATTCCATTGTTATGAAGAGAACGGATAGCAGACTCTCTACCAGATCCAGGTCCTTTTACATAAACTTTAACTTTACGTAATCCGAAATCAAATGCTTCCTTAGCGCAATCTTCCGCTGCTACTTGTGCAGCATAAGGAGTATTCTTTTTAGATCCTCTAAATCCCATTTTACCGGCAGAAGACCAAGAAATTACCTGACCGCTTGCGTTACATAATGATATGATAACGTTATTAAATGAAGCCTGAATGTGCGCTTCTCCAACAGGATCAACTTTAACTTTCTTCTTCTTTTTTACTGACTTAGCCATAATTAAGCTTATTTATTACTTCGTTGCTTTTTTCTTATTAGCAACCGTTTTTCTTTTTCCTTTTCTAGTTCTCGCGTTGTTTTTTGTTCTTTGGCCGCGCAAAGGTAAGCCATTTCTATGACGTATACCTCTTTGGCATCCAATATCCATTAAACGCTTGATATTCAACTGTATTTCAGAGCGCAAAGATCCTTCAACCTTATACTCTTCAGATATCACATTACGGATTGCTCCGATCTGATCATCATTCCAGTCGTCTACCTTAATATTTTCGTCTACACCCGCTTTAGCTAATATGTTAGCGGCGGTGCTTCTACCAATACCGTAGATGTAAGTTAAACTTATTACACCTCTCTTATTGTTTGGTACATCTATTCCTGCAATTCTTGCCATAATACTTAATGTTTTCTATCCTTGACGTTGTTTGAATTTAGGATTCTTTTTGTTAATAACGTACAACCTACCCTTTCTGCGTACAATTTTGCAGTCGGATGATCTTTTCTTTACTGATGCTCTTACTTTCATCTCTTTTGTTTTATGTATTCCGATTCGCTCAAATTACTTATATCTGAACGAAATTCTTCCTTTTGTTAAATCATATGGCGACATTTCTACCTTTACTTTATCTCCAGGAAGAATGCGAATATAGTGCATTCTCATCTTTCCTGAAATATGAGCCGTTAGAATATGTCCATTTTCCAACTCTACACGAAACATTGCATTTGACAACGCTTCGATGATTGTTCCATCTTGCTCTATAGACGCTTGTTTAGCCATTCTAATTTTTATTTAATACTTCTTCAATATATTTAAATGTTGACAAAACTTCTGCTTTACCCTTTGCTATTGCTACATCGTGTTCAAAATGAGCTGATGGTCTTCTATCTTTCGTGACAATTGTCCACCCATCTTCTAATTGAGACACTTCCTTAACTCCCAAATTAATCATCGGTTCGATAGCGATAACTAAACCTTCTTTCATTTTTAGTCCTCTACCTCTCCTGCCATAATTTGGAACTTCTGGTTTTTCGTGCAAACCTCTCCCTAATCCATGACCTACCAATTCTCTAACTACACCGTATCCATTGTCTTCTGCGTGTTTTTGTACGGCATACCCAATGTCACCTATTCTATTGCCTGACACTGCTGCCTCTACAGCTTTATTCAAACATTCTTTGGTTACTTCAAGTAGTTTATGAATCTCAGGCGTTACCTCTCCGATTTCGAAGGTGTAAGCTGAATCTCCATAAAAGCCATTCATCAGCGTACCGCAGTCAACAGAAACTATGTCTCCATCTACTAATGGTTTGTCATTTGGAACTCCGTGAACAACAGCTTCATTTACCGAAGTACATAAAGTATTCGGGAAACCACCGTATCCTAAGAATCCAGGTTCAGCCCCATTATCTCGAATAAACTCTTCTGCAATTTTATCTAATTGAAGAGTAGTTACACCCGGTTTAATGAGCTTAGCAACTTCTGCTAAAGTTTTTCCAACAAGTAAAGAACTTTCTCTTAATAGTTCAATTTCTTCTTTAGTCTTATAGAAAACCATATGACCAAAAATTAAAGCGACTGCTGCATCGACACTGCCGATGAAGTAGAACGCCCTTTTATTCTTCCACCTTTCATTAATCCATCATAATGGCGGTTTAATAAATGACTTTCTATTTGCTGCAGCGTGTCTAAAACAACACCTACCATAATTAACAATGATGTACCTCCAAAGAAGTAAGCAAATGACTGGCTAATATCTGCGTTCATCGCGAAAGCAGGTAGTATAGCTATAAACCCTAAAAATATGGATCCAGGTAATACTAATCTAGACAATAATGAATCAATAAACTCTGATGTTTTTCTTCCTGGTTTAACACCTGGAATAAATGAACCTCCTCTTTTTAATTCATCCGCCATTTGGTTTGGATTCATCATCATTGCAGTATAGAAATACGTAAATACAACAATCAATAAAAAGAATGTGAAGTTGTACCAAAACCCTTTCATATTTGCAAATTCAACACCTAGATCAGTTCCTTGAAAAATCATTGAAGGCAAAAACATTAAAGCTTGTGCAAAAATTATCGGCATTACCCCAGCTTGATTTATTTTCAGCGGAATATAACTTCTCTGACCACCTGCAACTGCTTGTCTTGTTCCTCTACCAATAACTCTTTTTGCTGTTTGAATAGGTATTCTACGAGTACCTTGAACAAGTAAAACCGTTGCCAAAATTACAAACAACAAAACCACCAGTTCAACCAACAAAATAACCATACCACCGTTAGTTACTTTCGCTCCTAACTCTTGTAAGAAAGCGCCTGGCAAGTTAGCTACAATACCTATAGTAATTATCAATGAAATTCCATTTCCTAACCCTCTGTCAGTGATTCTTTCCCCTAACCATGTTACGAACATAGTACCAGCAGTAAGAATCATTAGTGTTTGTATCCACCATAAAACAGATGGATCAGCTACTCCTGCCAAAGCAAATTGAGAAACATAAGCTGGTGCTTGAAACAAACAAATTACTATAGTTAAATAACGAGTATATTGATTGATTTTCTTTCTTCCACTTTCTCCTTCTTTTTGTAGTTTCTGAACTACTGGAACTGCCATCCCTAATAATTGCATAACAATCGAGGCAGATATATAAGGCATGATCCCTAAAGCCATGACTGATGCACGTGAAAATGCACCACCCGCAAACATATTGATAAGACTTAAGATTCCACCATCCGCAGCTTGCGAGTTAAGTACTGCTGTATCAACACCAGGGAGAACGATAAAAGAACCTATTCTATAAACTAGGATTAACCCTAAAGTATAAATAATTCTTTTCCTTAGTTCTTCAACTGCCCAAATGTGCTTTAATGTTGTGATCAATCCTTTCATCCAAGTAAACTATAACTTATATTACTTCTGCTGTTCCTCCTGCTGCCTCAATAGCCGCTTTAGCAGTAGCAGAAAACCCGTTCGCCTTAACACCAATTTTTGATTTCAGCTCACCCCTTCCTAAAATTTTCACCAAATCATTCTTATTGATAAGTCCATTTGCAATAAGGATTTCTGGAGTAATCTCCTTAACCTTTTTAGAATCTATCAAGGTCTGAATTGCATCCAAATTAATACCCTTGTATTCAACACGGTTAATATTTGTGAATCCAAATTTAGGCACCCTTTTCTGAAGTGGCATTTGACCACCTTCAAATCCGATTTTGCTACTATATCCAGATCTAGATTTAGCTCCTTTGTGTCCTCTTGTTGCAGTTCCCCCATGTCCAGATCCTTGCCCTCTTGCAATTCTCTTTCTATTCTTTGTGGAACCTTCTGCAGGTTTTAAATTATGTAATTTCATTTCTATAAATTCTTTTGTAGTTTAATCTACAATTTTCACTAAATGTCCAATCTTCTTAACCATTCCTACAATCTGAGGAGTAGCTTCGTGCTCAATAACTTTATGCATGCTACCTTTTTTGGTAAACCCAAGAGCTTCTAATGTAAGCTTTTGTCTCAACGGTCTATTGATTCCGCTTTTGTATTGTGTTACTTTAATCTTTGCCATCGCTCTAACTATTATTATCCGTTAAATACTTTATCTAAAGAAACTCCTCTTTGATAAGCTACTGCATTCGCATCGCGCATCCTAGATAAAGCATCTATTGTAGCCATCACAACATTGTGAGGGTTGGATGAACCTTGTGATTTTGCTAGTACATTATGTATACCTGCACTCTCCAAAACTGCACGCATTGCACCACCTGCAATAACACCGGTACCCTCAGAAGCTGGCTTCAAAAATACTCTACCTCCATCAGCTTTACCAACTTGGGTATGAGGAATAGTATTATTGATAACAGGAACTTTGATAAGATTCTTTTTTGCGTTATCAATAGCTTTAGAAATTGCCTCAACTACCTCTTTCGCTTTCCCTTTACCATGACCTACAGTACCATTTTCGTCTCCCACGACAACGATTGCAGCAAAACTGAATGTTCTACCACCTTTCGTAACTTTAGTAACACGGTTTATTGCAACTAACTTGTCTTTCAACTCAATGTCTGCTGACTTAACGTTTTTTATCTTTGATTGTGCCATTTCCTATTAAAATTTAATACCTTCTTCTCTAGCTGCTTCTGCTAAAGCTTTAACTCTACCATGATATAAGTAACCATTTCTATCAAAAACTACAGTTTCTAATCCTGCCTTTTTTGCTATTCCTGCGATTTCTTTTCCTATCAATTTAGCTTGTTCAACTTTGTTACCTTTTTGAGCAGCATCATTCTTTACCGAAGACGCTGATCCCAGCGTTACACCAGCTACATCATCAATTAATTGAGCATAAATTTGCTTATTACTTCTAAATACTGACAACCTTGGTCTTGAAGATGTTCCTGTAACCGTTTTACGGATTCTTCTTTTAATTCTGATTCTTCTATCTTCTCTTGATAAAGCCATAACTATTGCTTTTATTATTCAAATCTTATTATCCTGCAGTTTTACCTGCTTTCTTTCTTACTTCTTCTCCTTTAAATCGAACACCTTTACCTTTGTATGGTTCAGGTTTTCTAAAAGAACGAATCTTTGCGGCAACCTGTCCAACAAGCTGCTTATCCATAGATTCTAATTTAATTTGAGGATTTTTACCCTTTTCTGAAACCGTAGAAACTTTGACTTCCGAAGGAACTTCAAAAATAATTGGATGTGAAAATCCAAGAGCTAACTCCAATAACTGACCTGAATTTTTGGCTCTATATCCAACACCAACAAGCTCTTGTTCGATAGAGTAACCATTAGAAACTCCTTCTACCATATTTGCAATTAAAGCTCTAGACAGTCCATGTTGGGCCTTGTGCACTTTAGAGTCACTCGGTCTTTTGACCTCCAAAACTCCCTCAGTAATTGACACTTCCAAATCTGCATAAATCTTTTGTGATAACTCACCCAATTTTCCTTTTACCGAAACTATGTTATCTTCAGATATATTAATTTCAACCCCTTCCGGAATCTCAATTATTGCTTTTCCAATTCTTGACATTTTCTTTCCTCCTAATTAATTAATGAACGTAGCACAAAACTTCACCCCCTACATTCTCTGTTGCAGCTTCTTTGTTGGAGATAACCCCTTTAGAAGTAGACAAAATTGCAATTCCTAACCCATTAAGAACTCTTGGCAATTCATTAGCTCCTTTATAATCTCTTAAGCCGGGCTTACTAACTCTTGTCAATTCGGTAATCGCATTTTTCTTTGTCTGAGCATGATATTTTAAAGCGATTTTAATAATCCCTTGTTTATCATCTTCGATAAACTTATAGTTTAAAATATACCCTTTATCCATAAGGATTTTAGTAATCTCTTTTTTCATGTTCGACGCAGGTACTTCTACGACTTTGTGTCCTGCAGAAATTGCATTTCTAAGTCTGGTTAAGTAATCTGCTATTGGATCAGTAACTTTCATTCTTTTCTCTAATTATCTATTTTACCAACTAGCTTTTCTAATTCCTGGTATTAACCCTGAGTTAGCCATTTCTCTGAAAGTAACACGAGATATTCCAAATTGTCTCATATAACCTCTAGGTCTTCCTGTCAGTTGACATCTGTTATGCTTTCTTATAGCCATTGAGTTTTTCGGAAGTTTTTGTAATGCTAACATTGCATCCCAATCTCCCTTGTTAGCTAATTTTCTTAACTCATCTCTTTTTGCTGCATATCGGTCAGTAAGTTTTGCTCTCTTAACTTCCCTTGCTTTCATTGATTCTTTAGCCATCTTTTTTATTTTTTTGCGAATGGAAATCCAAATTCTTCTAATAAGGCTCTCCCTTCTTCGTTGGTCTTAGCTGAAGTTACAATTGTAACATCCATACCTAACATTTTATTAACTTTATCAATATCAATTTCCGGAAAGATAATATGTTCTGTAATACCAACAGTAAAGTTTCCTCTACCATCTCCTTTAGAATTTACTCCTTTAAAGTCTCTGGTTCTTGGTAAAGCAACAGCAATAAACCTGTCTAAAAATTCATACATCTTCGCTCTTCTTAACGTAACCTTAGTACCGATTGGCATTCCTTTACGCAATTTAAAGTTTGAAATATCTTTTTTTGAATTAACCACAAGCACCTTTTGACCAGTAATTGACATTAATTCTTCCGCTGCAGTTTGCACCAATTTTTTATCAGACACTGCATCACCGATTCCTTGGCTAATTACAATCTTTTCGATTTTTGGAACTTCCATAATCGACTTGTACTCAAATTTTTTCTGTAGAGCAGGAACAACTTCGTTCCTATATGTTTCTCTAAGTCTTGGTTGATAGCTCATATTATATTACCTCTCCTGATTTTTTTCCGTAACGGACAAGTTTCTTATTCTCATCTAACTTTCTGCCTACCCTTGTTGGTTCACCGTTTTGAACTAGCATCACATTTGAAATGTGAATACTTCTGTCATTGTCTACGATACCTCCATCCGGATTAGCTTTATCCGATTGTGGCTTAACGTGCTTCTTATTTAAAACAGTTAATCCCTCAACGAATACTCGTTCGTTTTTATGATCAATGTCAAGAACACTTCCTTCTTGACCGACTGCAGCCCCAGCAATTACTTTCACCGTGTCTCCTTTTTTGATCTTTAATTTTGTTTGCATAACAATTCTTATTGCCTAATTTATAATACTTCAGGAGCTAAAGAAACAATTTTCATAAATTGCTTATCTCTTAACTCTCTTGCAACTGGGCCGAAAATACGAGTACCTCTCATTTCTCCACCGTCATCTAAAAGAACAACCGCATTATCATCAAACCTGATGTAAGAACCATCGTTTCTTCTAACTTCTTTTTTTGTTCTAACAACTACAGCTTTAGAAACCGCACCTTTCTTGATATTCCCTGAAGGCATTGCATTTTTCACTGTAATTACTACCTTATCACCTACTGATGCGTAACGTCTTCCTGTTCCTCCTAATACCCGGATGACAAGAACTTCTTTCGCTCCACTGTTGTCTGCAACAAATAGTCTACTTTCCTGTTGTACCATTTCTACTATTATTTAGCTCTTTCAACTATTTCAACTAGTCTCCAATTCTTTCTTTTACTCAATGGACGAGTTTCCATTATTCTTACGGTATCTCCCTCATTACACTCATTCTTTTCATCATGAGCAACAAGTTTTGAAGTTTTCTTAACAAACTTCCCGTATTTTGGGTGTTTTACCTTTCTTTCGATAACAACCGTAATGGATTTTTCCATTTTGCTGCTAGCAACAACACCTACTCTTTCTTTTCTTAAGTTTCTCATGGCTCTTACTTATTCGCTTGAAGTTCTCTACTTCTTAACTCAGTCTGTATTCTAGCAATAGTTCTACGAACCGCTCTTACCTCAATTGGGTTTTCAAGCTCTGCTATTTTGTGGTTAATTTTAAGCTTATTTAGAGACGCTTGTGTATCTCCTAAGTTTTCAATCAACTCTTCTTTTGTCAATTCTTTTATCTTTGATGCTTTCATGTCTCGACAATTTAAGCGTAGTCCTTACGAACTACAAATTTAGTTTTTACCGGTAACTTTTGAGACGCTAAACGCATAGCTTCTTTCGCTACATCAAAAGGTACACCATCACATTCAAACAAAATTCGACCTGGTCTTACAGGAGCAACCCAGTGACTTGGAGCCCCTTTACCTTTCCCCATTCTTACCTCAGCTGGTTTTGCCGTCATCGGTTTATCTGGAAAAATACGAATCCAAACCTGACCTTCTCTTTTCATATATCTAGTAACAGCAATACGTGCAGATTCAATTTGTCTAGAAGTCAAAAATGCCTCGTCTAACGTTTTGATTGCAAAAGAACCGAAAGCGATTTGTGCTCCCCTTTGAGCATTCCCTTTCATTTTTCCTTTTTGCTGTTTTCTATATTTTGTTCTTTTTGGTTGTAACATGATATCAACTCTTTAAAGTACTAATTTCTTTTTCTTTGTTTGTTTCCTGACCCGCCTTTTCTAGCTCCACCTTTTGCCATTCCAAAATTTGGTGATAGATCTCTCTTACCGTATACTTCACCTTTGCAAATCCACACTTTAATACCTATCAAACCATAAGTAGTTTGTGCTTCTGCCAAAGCATAATCTATATCTGCTCGAAAAGTATGTAATGGAGTCCGACCATCTTTATACTGCTCGCTTCTCGCCATTTCAGCTCCGTTTAACCTTCCAGATATTTTAACTTTAATTCCCTCTGCTCCCATTCTCATTGTAGAAGCAATAGCCATTTTTATAGCTCTTCGAAAGGAAATTCTTGCTTCAATTTGACGAGCAATGCTGTCTCCGACTAATTGAGCATCTAATTCAGGGCGTTTAATTTCAAAAATATTAATCTGAACATCCTTCTTGGTTAACTTTTTCAACTCCTCTTTCAATTTGTCTACTTCAGAACCACCTTTTCCGATGATAACACCCGGACGAGCTGTATTAATCGTAATCGTAACCAACTTTAAAGTTCGTTCGATTATAATTCTTGATACACTTGCTTTTCTCAAACGAGCCATCAGATACTTTCTGATTTTATCGTCTTCAACAAGCTTGTCAGCGTAATTTCTTCCACCGAACCAATTTGAATCCCATCCTTTAATGAATCCTAATCTGTTTCCTATCGGGTTTGTTTTTTGTCCCATTTACTCAACTATTTTGCACTATCAACAATGATAGTAACGTGATTTGATCTTTTCTTAATTCTATGCGCTCTTCCTTGAGGAGCTGGCTGAATTCTTTTCAAAACTCTACCGCTATCAACAAATACTTCTTTAACAACTAAGTCTGCAGAAGTTGCATCTTTACCTTCGTTCTTTTGTTCCCAGTTATTAATTGCTGAAAGCAAAAGCTTTTCCATATTTCTTGAAGCCTCCTTAGGATTAAACTTCAACATATTCAATGCAGAATAAATATTTTCCCCGCGAACAAGATCAGCAAGTAATCTCATTTTTCTTGGAGATGTCGGGACATTGTTCAGTTTCGCAATTGCAACTGTACTTTTAGCCTCATTTCTCTTTTCTGCTGTATTTCTTTTTCTAGCGCCCATGTCTAAAGTTATTTACCGCTACTAGCGTTTTTTATCTTTTTTACCTCCATGTCCTCTGTAGTTACGTGTCGGTGAAAATTCACCTAACTTGTGTCCTACCATGTTTTCAGTAACATAAACAGGAATAAATTTCTTCCCATTATAAACTGCAATTGTTAATCCAACAAAATCAGGAGTGATAGTCGAAGCTCTCGACCAAGTCTTGATTACAGATTTGTTACCTTTTTCCTGTGCTTCATCAACTCTCTTCAGGAGTTTGTAATGAATAAATGGAGGTTTTTTTAGTGATCTAGCCATTTGTCAATTATTTCTTTCTTCTATCGATAATAAATCGATTTGAAGCTTTTGTTTTACTTCTAGTTTTAAATCCTTTTGCAGGTAATCCTGTTCTTGATCTTGGGTGACCTCCAGATGATTTTCCTTCACCACCTCCCATTGGGTGATCTACTGGATTCATCGCTACACCTCTAACTCTTGGTCTTCTGCCTTGCCATCTTGTACGACCAGCTTTACCTGATCGAGTAAGACTATGTTCTTGATTAGATACAGACCCAATAGTAGCAGTACAAGTAATCAATATCATTCTTACTTCACCTGAAGGAAGTTTAATGATAGCATATTTACCATCTCTTGCATTTAACTGAGCATATGCACCAGCACTTCTTGCAATTGCACCACCTTTACCCGGTTGCATTTCAATGTTATGTATAATTGTTCCTAAAGGAATTTCAGACAAAAACATTGTATTCCCAACTTCAGGAGTTGCGTCTTTTCCAGATAATACTTTCTGTCCAACCTCCAAACCTTCTGGTGCCAACATGTATCTTTTTTCACCATCTGCATACACTAATAGTGCAATAAAAGCAGTTCTTCCTGGATCATATTCCAATGTTTTAACAGTAGCAGGAATTCCGTGTTTATTTCTTTTGAAATCAACAATTCTAATTTTTTGCTTATGACCACCGCCTATATTACGCATCGTCATTTTACCTGTGTTGTTTCTACCACCGTTCTTTTTCCTTCCTATTACTAGACTTTTTTCCGGCTTATTAGCAGTAGTTGTCAACGGTGCAAAATCATTTGCGACTTTGTGACGTTGTCCAGGTGTTGTCGGTTTTAACTTTCTTAATCCCATTTTCAGTTTTTCTTAAATGTTTTCATACAAGTCAATAATATCACCTTCGGCTAAAGTAACAATGGCTTTTTTGTAAGTCTTGTTTCTTTGGTAGATGACACCTTTATTCGTATGCTTCATTTTCTTTTTACCGCCACCATAATTCATTGTATTTACAGAGTCAACTGCTACTCCGTACAACTTCTCGACAGCGTTTTTTATTTCAATCTTGTTTGCGTCTTTACTAACAACAAACCCGTAGCGATTTAATTTTTCGCTTTGAGCTGTCATTTTTTCCGTTAAGATTGGCTTTTCTATAATCCTTTTCATTCTTTCTTAGTTAAAAAGGTTTTCAATTTTTTCAATTGCCCCTTCCGCAATCACTAACCTTTGTGCCTTTAAAATATCGTAAGTTGTTAGTTGATTTGCTGGCATTATTCTAGCTGCTTGAATATTTCTTGCAGATAAATAAACATTCTTATTGTTATCTGAAATAACAAATAATGTTTTACCATCCGTCATTTTCAAGTTTTCCATTAAGCTTAAGAAATCTTTTGTTTTTGGTTGATCAAACTTCAAATCTTCCAAAATTGTAATTTCCTTATCATTAGCTTTATAAGTCAGTGCTGATTTACGCGCTAATTTCCTTAATTTCTTGTTTAAGCTAAAGCTATAATTTCTTGGTCTTGGTCCGAATACACGTCCACCACCTTTGAAAAGAGGGTTCTTAATACTTCCCGCACGGGCAGTACCTGTCCCCTTTTGCTTTTTAATCTTACGAGTACTACCCGTAATTTCAGCTCTTTCTTTCGCTTTGTGCGTACCTTGTCTTTGGTTCGCTAAGTAAAGTTTCACATCCATATAGATGGCATGATCATTAGGCTCGATAGCATAAATCTCTTTACTCAAGCTAATCTTTTTAGATGTCGCTTTTCCGCTTTTGTTATATACTGCTAATTCCATTATTTCTCAACTATTACGTATGAACCTTTTGCACCAGGCACAGAACCTTTGACAACCAAAATATTTTTATCTGTTAATACTTTGAGTACTTGCAAATTTCCTTGTTTAACACGATCGTTTCCTGTTCGACCACCCATTCTCATCCCTTTGAAAACTCTTGCAGGATAGGAAGCTGCACCGATAGATCCAGGAGCCCTCATTCTGTTATGTTGACCATGAGTTGCGTCTCCAACACCATGGAATCCATGACGCTTAACAACACCTTGAAAACCTTTACCCTTTGATGTTCCAACAACGTCTACAAACTCTCCTTCTTCGAAAATCTCTATCGTTACTGAATCTCCAAGGTTTTTGTCTTCAAAACCACTAAATTCAATTAGTTTTCTTTTTGGTGAGACACCTGCCTTTTTAAAATGCCCTTTAAGTGCATTTGTAGTGTGTTTGTCTTTACGTTCGCCATATCCAAGTTGAACAGCGTTATATCCGTCCTTTTCTTCGGTTTTGATTTGCGTAACCACACAAGGTGAAGCTTCGATTAAGGTGCATGGTAAATTTTTACCCTCGGCACTATAAACGCTAGTCATCCCTATCTTTTTTCCAATGATACCAGCCATAATTCTTACTGCTTATTATTAAACTTTAATTTCTACTTCTACACCACTAGGCAATTCAAGCTTCATTAGTGCATCTATTGTCTTTGCCGATGAACTGTAAATATCCATCAATCTTTTGTATGAACACAATTGAAATTGCTCACGCGCTTTTTTATTTACGTGCGGCGACCTTAAAACTGTATAAATTCTTTTGTGCGTTGGCAATGGAATAGGCCCACTAACAACAGCACCTGTTGTCTTTACAGTCTTCACAATCTTCTCAGCAGACTTATCTACTAAGTTGTGATCGTATGATTTTAATTTTATTCTAATCTTTTGATTCATCTTTCAATTATATCAATTATGCTTCTACTTTACCTTTTGCTTTTGCAATAACCTCGTCAGCTGTGTTCTTTGGGCACTGAGAATAATGACCAAACTCCATAGTAGAAGTTGCGCGACCAGATGAGATTGTTCTCAACTGAGTTACATATCCGAACATTTCAGAAAGAGGTACTAATGCTTTAACAACTTTAGCTCCATTTCTATCATCCATCCCTTCGATTTGACCTCTTCTACGATTTAAATCTCCAACAATATCACCCATGTTCTCCTCTGGAGTAACAACTTCCAATTTCATGATTGGCTCTAATAATTGAGCCCCACATTTAGGAACTGCATTTCTATATGCCATTTTAGCACAAATTTCAAATGAAAGAGCATCGGAATCAACAGCGTGGAAAGATCCATCTATTAATTCAACTTTCATGCTATCCATAGGGTACCCAGCTAAAACACCATTTTTCATTGACTGCTCAAAACCTTTCTCAATAGAAGGAACATATTCTTTAGGAACATTTCCACCTTTTATCTTGTTAATGAACTCTAGTCCCGTTTTGCCTTCTTCCGCTGGCATAATATTGACAACAATGTCACCAAATTTACCACGTCCACCTGATTGCTTTTTATATGTTTCCCTGTGATTTGTTTCTGAAGATATAGCCTCTTTATATGACACTTGAGGAGCACCTTCGTTAACCTCAACTTTAAATTCTCTCTTTAAACGATCAATTAACACCTCTAGGTGCAGCTCACCCATCCCTGAGATAATCGTTTGACCAGAATCTTCATCCGTTTTAATCGTAAATGTTGGATCTTCTTCAGATAATTTACCAAGACCAATTCCCATTTTATCAACATCTGCTTTTGTCTTAGGTTCAATAGCTATACCGATAACTGGATCTGGAAACGTCATTGACTCCAAAACAATCTGATGTTTCTCATCACACAAAGTATCTCCTGTACGAATATCTTTAAAACCAACACCTGCACCTATATCTCCAGCCTCTATGCAATCAATTGAATTTTGTTTGTTTGAGTGCATTTGAAAAATACGAGATATTCTTTCCTTTTTTGTAGTTCTTGGATTATAGATGTATGAACCTGCATCTAGCTTTCCTGAATACATTCTGAAAAAGCATAAACGACCAATAAACGGATCCGTTGCAATTTTAAAAGCCAACGCTGACATCGGCTCTTGATTATTTGGCTCTCTCGTTAAAGCTTCATCTCCATAAATATCAGTTCCTTCAACAGCTCCAATATCCAGCGGAGATGGCAAGAACTCCATTGAATAATCCAATAACGTTTGAACCCCTTTGTTTTTAAAAGCAGACCCACAAATAATTGGATTAATACTCATATTAATAGTTGCTACTCTGATAGCATCTAACATCTCTCTTTCCGTAATTGAATCTGGATCTTCGAAAAACTTCTCCATCAAGTCATCGTTACTTTCAGCCACAGCCTCAACTAACTTCTCTTTCCACTCATTAGCTTCATCAACTAAATCAGCTGGAATTTCAGTAACGTCAAAATCCATCCCGTTAGTCTCATCATTCCAGATGATAGCTTTCATCTTGATCAAATCAACTACACCTTTAAAATCATCCTCAGCTCCAATTGGAATTGTAACTGGAATAGGTCGAGCACCTAGTCTATCCTCAATCTGTTTGATACAACCGAAAAAATCAGCTCCAATTCTATCCATCTTATTAATGAACCCAATTCTAGGAACCTTATACTTATCAGCTTGCCTCCAAACAGTTTCCGATTGTGGCTCAACACCACTAGAAGCACAAAATAAAGCAACAGCACCATCTAATACACGTAATGAACGCTCTACTTCAACAGTAAAATCAACGTGACCAGGAGTATCAATAATATTAATCTTGTACTCTTCATCATTATAATTCCAAAACACAGTAGTAGCGGCAGAAGTAATAGTAATACCTCTTTCTTGCTCTTGCTCCATCCAATCCATGGTAGCTGCACCATCGTGCACTTCTCCAATCTTGTGAGAAACTCCTGTATAATAAAGGACACGCTCTGTCGTTGTTGTCTTACCAGCATCAACATGGGCCATAATCCCAATATTTCTAGTATATGTTAAATCTCTTTTTGCCATTTCTAACGTATATCCTATTAAAATCTAAAATGAGAAAATGCTTTATTAGCTTCCGCCATTCTGTGCGTATCTTCTTTTTTCTTATAAGCAGCTCCCTCTTCTTTAAATGCAGCCAATATCTCTGCAGCCAACTTCTCACTCATCGTCTTTTCGTTTCTCTTACGGGCAAATCCAATCAACCATTTCATAGCCATTGAATCTTTTCTACTATCTCTTACCGGAGTTGGTATTTGATAAGTTGCACCACCTACTCTTCTACTTTTCACCTCAACACCTGGAGTTACATTAACCAAAGCTTTCTTAAATACATCCAATCCGTTTGCTTCTTCTCCCGATTTTTCATCGACAATACCAATTGCATCATAAAAAATACTAAAGGCAGTACTCTTCTTTCCTGCAAGCATTAAATTGTTCACAAACTTCGTTACCTGAACATCCTTAAACTTAGGATCTGGCAATATAATATGCTGTTTCGCTTTTCTTCTTCTCATGACTTTACGTCTTAAATATTATTATTTCTTAGGTCGTTTAGTCCCGTATTTTGATCTTCTTTGCGTTCTTCCTTCAACACCAGCAGTATCCAAAGCTCCTCTAACCACGTGATACCTTACTCCAGGTAAATCTTTAACTCTACCACCCCTTACTAAAACAATACTGTGTTCTTGCAAGTTGTGTCCTTCACCACCTATATAAGCATTTACTTCTTTCCCATTTGTCAATCTCACCCTTGCAACCTTTCTCATCGCTGAGTTAGGTTTTTTTGGTGTGGTCGTGTAAACTCTTACACAAACACCTCTTCGTTGCGGACAAGAATCTAAAGCAGCTGATTTACTGACCTTAGTCATTGTCTTTCTTCCTTTTCTAACCAATTGTTGAATCGTAGGCATACTGTCTTCTTTTCTATTATTTCCCCTTAATCTTCTTTTTTCGGGTTTGCAAAGGTAATCGAATTATTTAATTATCCTACTCCCCTACAAATATTTTAATATTTTATTTTTTAAAGACTTTATTATAGTTGGAAAGGATTTAAAAAATGTAACAGAATGGATATGTGACGCTATTGTTTTCCAGGTTAAGTAATTATTATTTTTATTGAAAAAAAAAGCTCTCAATATTGAGAGCTTTTTTTTCATAACATATTTATTATCTAATTAATTGAAATGGACCCTGATAGTTATGCGTCTCCCCATCTGCTCCAACAGCGTCAATGATATAAAAGTAGGTTCCTTCCGCTGCTTCAAGTCCAGAAACTGTTCTTCCAATCCAACCAGCTTCCAATGTGTTAAATTGATAAACTACTTGACCCCATCTATTCATAACGATTCCTTTTATCTCTATTATATTCGTTCCAGTCAAATTGAATACATCATTAATACCATCTCCATTGGGAGTAAAAACATTCGGAATAATTAAAGTAGACGAACCTTGAACAGATATAACTACTGTAATCGTATCCATACACCCATCCGAATCAGTCACGGTCAACATGGCATTGTAATCCCCTAAATCTGTATAGATATTATTAGGGTCAATTAATGTCGAAGTATTATTATCCCCAAAGTCCCAATCATAGGTTAAACCTCCAATAGAAGTATTATCAAAGTACACATCTAACGGGACATTACCTGAGCCTGGTGTTGGATTAAACGCAGCAGTTGGACCTTCGCTAACCACAATAGTAACTGAATCCGCCAAACTCTCACACCCATTTGCATCAACCTCAATAGCATACAATATCTCAGTTCCTACCAAACCAGATGGCGTAAAAGAAGTTCCTATTCCAACATTATTAATATGTGCAGCATCATCATACCAATTAATTGTTCCACCAGAACCTGTTGCGGTAACATCTACAACCGTTTCTCCTAGACAGTATGTTGTATCCATTGCTGCAATCGGTGCAGATGGTGGATTAACAACTGTAATTACTACCGAATCTGCCAAGCTTTCACATCCAGCTACAGTTTCAGTTACATAATAAGTAGTAGTCCCAACCGTTCCTCCAGGCATCATAGTTATACCGGTACCAACATTATTAGTTAATGCAGCATCATCATACCAGATATATGTACCGCCTGTTCCAGCAACTGTCATATCTACAATTGTTTGACCTGAACAATAAGTCGAATCTGTACCAGCAATTGGAGCAGGACCAGCAGTTGGATCGGATAGAGTATAGGGCCCAGCATCTAGGCCTGAACAATCAAATAATTCTAGAATAAAATTGGTATAGGAACCTGCCTCCAATCCTGTAATTACAATATCTCCGAAAACATCAGACATCATAGAGGTTGGACCTAAAGTAGTTCCATCATCATCATAGCTTACGTTATACGTTGTCGCTAGATCTAAGTTGGAAATCGTAATGCTTCCATCGGTTCCTCCGCACGATGTAGGGTTCGTAATTGATACGGTATAGGCAGGAGTTGCCGGATCATTCAATGTATAAGGTGCAACATCCAAACTAGAGCAACCTAATAAATCGACAATAAAATTAGTGTATAAACCTGCATCCAACCCTGTAATTACTATCTCTCCCGCAATATCTGTAGTCAACAAACTAGGACCAACTATAACACCATCATCTTCATAAGTTATACTGTAACTCGTAGAAGCAATTAACCCTGTTATAGTAATCGAACCATCAACACCACCGCATGTGCTCGGGTTACCAGTAAGTACTGTGAAAATAGGTGAATCTGGATCAGATAATGTATAAGGTCCTGCATCCAATCCTGAACAACCGAATAGCTCCAGAACAAAGTTACTATAGGAACCTGCATCCAATCCTGTGATTACAATATCTCCGAAAACATCAGACATCATAGAGGTTGGACCTATTGTAGCTCCATCATCATCATAACTGACGTTATACGCTGTAGCTATATCTAAGTTGGAAATCGTAATGCTTCCATCAGTTCCTCCACACACTGTAGGGTTGGTAATTGATACGCTATAGGTTGGATTCCCCGGGTCATTCAATGTATAAGGCCCAATATCTAAACTAGAGCAACCCAATAAATCGACAATGATATTCGCGTAAGAACCTGCATCCAATCCTGTAATTAATATCTCTCCCGCGACATCTGAAATAAGCAAACTAGGGCCAACTAAAGCACCATCATCTTCATAAGTAATATTATAATTCGTAGAAGGAGTTAGCCCGGATAGAATAATAGTTCCATCATTAGCTCCACAACTTAAAGGGTCTGTTGTTGACACCGTAAATGTCGGAGCTAAAGGATCAGCTAATACATAAGGTCCAGCATCTGGAGTTGTACAACCAGCAAGTTCAATAATGAAGTTATCATAAACACCTGCATCTAATCCTGTAATAATAATATCTCCAGCACCATCAGTCATGATTGCAGCGGGACCAATAGTTGTTCCGGCATCATCATAAGTTACATTATATGACGTAGAAAGGTTAAGACCACTGATTGTTAATGTTCCTTCAACGCCACCACAAGTGATAGGATCAGAGGTAGCAATGGAATAAGTGGGCGCATTTGGATCAGACAATAAAAAGACACCTGCATCTATACCGTTACAGCCTAGAAAAGAAACTGTAACATTATCATAATTCCCTGCATTCAATCCGGTAATCTCAATATCACCCGATAAATCAGCGTTAATCAAGGTTGGTCCAATAGCAGTACCATCGTCTGTGTAGGTTACATCGTAAGCATTAGAAGCTATTAATCCTGAAATGGTTATCGAGCCGTCTATACCTCCACAAGTAGTCGGATCAGAAGCAACCACTGTAAATGTAGGCGAAGAATTGATATCGATGGTAATGGAAGTAGACGGCCCTTCACATCCCGCCGCAATTTCTGTTACATAGTAAGTATAGTTACCCACAGACGACGAAGGCGTTAAAACAGCTCCTGTTCCTACATTATTGGTTAAACCGGTATCATCGTACCAGTTCAACGTACCGCCGATTGCAGCCGTTGCCGTAAGATCAGAGATCGGATCGCCATCACAATACACGGCTGATGTACCTGCAACAGGTGCTACTGGTAATGGATTAATGGTGATGGTTACTTGGGTAGATGGAGATTCACATCCTGCAACGGTCTCAGTTACATAATAAATGGTCGCACCGTTCTGCGCAAATGGCATCATGGTAGGTCCTGTTCCAGCAACATTGGTCAATGCTCCGTCGTCGTACCAAGTCAAATTACCTCCACCAACTGCCGTAGCTGTCATATCTAACATAGCATCTCCTTCACAATAAGTTGCATCTAGACCAGCAACTGGTGCCGCTGGCACCGATGGATTGGACACAGTTATAGTTGTGCCTTGATCGAAGCAATTGCCATCAAACACATCAACTACATAGGTATTCACTCCAAGACCTGTGAAAGTAAATGGTGAACTTCCCGCAACATATCCGCCACCATTAATTTGCCATTGGTAAACGCCTGATCCACCAGTTACCGTAACGGTTATTGTGCCATCAGTAGAACCACAACTAGAAACATCTGTAGACGTTTCTAGCGTGATGCTTGGGTTCTCATTAACTGTAATGGTCACCAAATTAGCAAGTCCTTCACATCCAGCCAATGTTTCAGTGACATAATAAATATCTGTTCCAACAGCACCGCTTGGAGTCAAGGAAGTTCCAGTAGCGATAACGTTAGTCAATCCAGCGTCATCGTACCATGTCAATGTTCCTCCGCCACCAGCAGCAAACAAATCTACCATAGATTCACCAAAGCAATATGCCTCATCAGTTCCAACCGTCGGTGCAATAGGTGTTGGATTCGTTGATATGTCAGCCGTTCCACTCGAAGTTCCTACACAGTTAGCATCATTAAGAACAGTAACGGTATATGTCCCATCTCCTCCTCCAGAAATAGTATAAGGAGAAGTAGCCTGGCCAGTAATACTAACTGGAGTAACTCCATCTGTATATGTGAAATCCCAAGGACCAGTTCCTGTTAACGTAATAGTAACATCCGGTATTGGATCTCCTGAACAGATAGTTCCCCCACCACTAACAACTGCAGTTGGAAGGGGATTTGTTGTAATTGTGGCTGAACCTACTAAGGAAGTTCCTGTGCAATTAGCATCAGACAAAGCAGTAACGGTATATGTTCCGTCCACAGATCCAGCAATAACATATGGAGAAGCGGCTACTCCAGTAACACTAACTGGAGTTACGCCATCTGTGTATGTAAAATCCCAAGGCGCATTACCTGTTAAGGCAATAGTGATGCTTGGTATTGGATCACCTATACAAATAATACCACCGCCAGAAATAACTGCCGTTGGCAATGGATCGGTTACAATCGTGGCAGAACCACTTGTTGTCCCCGTACAAAGAACATCGTTCACAGCAGTAACAGTATAAGTGCCATCTCCACCGCCAGAAATAGTATATGGAGAGGTAGCTTGACCAGTAACACTAACAGGGGTAACTCCATCTGTATATGTGAAATCCCAAGGACCAGTTCCTGTTAAGGTAATAGTAACGTCCGGTATTGGATCCCCTGAACAGATAGTTCCTCCGCCACTAACAACGGCAGTTGGAAGTGGAGCTGTTGTAATCGTGGCAGAACCACTTGTTGTACCCGTACAAAGAGCATCGTTCACAGCAGTAACAGTATAAGTTCCGTCTCCACCGCCAGAAATAGTATATGGAGAGGTAGCTTGACCAGTAACACTAACAGGGGTAACTCCATCTGTATATGCGAAATCCCAAGGACCAGTTCCTGTTAAGGTAATAGTAACGTCCGGCATTGGATCTCCTGAACAGATAGTTCCTCCGCCACTAACAACGGTAGTCGGAGAAGGATTGGTTGCAATCGTGGCAGAGCCACCGAAATTCCCTATACATAAAGCATCGTTCACAGCAGTAACCGTATAAGTTCCGTCTCCACCGCCAGATATAGTATATGGAGAGGTAGCTTGGCCAGTAATGCTAACTGGAGTAACTCCATCTGTATATGTGAAATCCCAAGGACCAGTGCCTGTTAACGTAATAGTAACGTCCGGTATTGGATCCCCTGGACAAATAGTACCACCTCCGGAAACAACTGCAATCGGAGAAGGATTGGTTGTAATTGTGGCAGAACCACTTGCTGTACCCGTGCACAAAGCATCGTTAACAGCAGTAACAGTATAAGTGCCATCTCCACCGCCAGAAATAGTATATGGAGAGGTCGCTTGACCAGTAACACTAACAGGGGTAACTCCATCTGTATATGTAAAATCCCAAGGACCAGTGCCTGTTAAGGCAATAGTAACATCCGGTATTG
>Ga0315315_10001366_pt1 | contig 22253 bp, 17 predicted proteins | sample M140m3416metaG_FD_203699 | JGI IMG/M metagenome (GOLD analysis project Ga0315315, IMG submission 203699) | Ammonia-oxidizing marine archaeal communities from Monterey Bay, California, United States - M1 40m 3416 | ecosystem: Environmental > Aquatic > Marine > Intertidal zone | place: USA...
GTCTTTCGATACTGAGGCGACCATCGCCAAAGCCGAGAAACTCATCGGGCTATACAGCGATGCGGGCATCGGCAGCGATCGCGTGCTGATTAAGGTGGCGGCGACCTGGGAGGGCGTTCGTGCGGCCGAGGTACTCGAGCAGCGCGGTATCCACTGCAACGCCACACTCATTTTTAGTTTCGAGCAAGCCTGTGCCTGTGCCGATGCCGGCGTATTCCTGATCTCGCCCTTCGTCGGCCGCATAACTGATTGGTACACCGCCAACACTGATCTCGTGATTCAAGACCCGACCGATGACCCCGGCGTGCAGTCAGTCACGCGGATCTACGACCACTTCAAAGCGCATGGTTACGACACGGTCGTCATGGGAGCGAGCTTCCGGAATACCGGGCAAGTTGAAGCGCTCGCCGGCTGCGATCGCCTGACGATCAGCCCCGATCTGTTGCAGCAGCTGGAAGGCGATGACAGCGACCTGCCGCAGCGCTTATCTGATAGTGGAAAGCGCTCTGCGCCGCCCGCAGCACTCCGTCACAGCGACTTTTTGTTGGCCAACAATCAGAATCCCATGGTCTCGGAAAAACTGAGCGACGGAATCCGGCGCTTTGTCGCCGATCAGGAAAAACTGGAAGCACTTATGGGTGCGTGACACCTCAATCCACCTGCGCCACAAACCTACTCCGAGCCGGCGAGCCCCAGCTCCAGGAGTGCCTCGAGAAAAAATCAACCGAGAATCGCGGGCAATTCCTTGGTCAGCGCCATGCGCTCTTTAACCGCCTGACCGGTCAGCGCAAAGCCCAAGAGTTCACCAGCGTCAGACCGGAACAGCGCCTTGATGTCGGGCGCATCGCCCTCAAAGTGCCAATCGCCTTCGGCGTCTTTGGCGGGTGGTGAGACCACCACCGGGCAGGCCGGTGTTTTGATCGCTACCGGCATAGCCGGGTAACTGACACCGGTCGCCTCACCCGCCAGCGTTGCGGCCAATGCCCGCGCCGCCGCCATCAGTGGTGCCACGTAAACCAGCACGTGGCCAGCCACTTCGGCGCAATCGCCCATGGCGTAAACGTTGGGTGCATTGGTGCGCAGTTCCCTGTCGGTGACGATACCGCGATTCACCTCAATGCCCGCATCACTGGCCAAACTTGTACGCGGCCTGACACCAACCGCGCACAAGACCGCATCAGCCTCAATCGTGTCGCCGTTATTCAACGTCACCGCATAACCCTCACCAGCGCGGTTCACCTCGGTGGCGAGCGGACCAAAATGGAAAGTGGCGCCCTTCTCTTCCAAAGCTGCCTGCACCGCCCGTCCAGATTGCTCAGGCAACAGGGTAGGCAAACACCAACCCATGGGGTCGACGGCTTCGACCGTGAACCCGCCATTCAATAAGTCGTTGGTAAATTCACAACCGATGAGCCCAGCGCCGATAATGGCCACCTTCTTTGCGCCTTTGGCGGCCAGCAAATCCTGAAAACGTCGGTAATCATCAAGGTCATTCACACCGAGCACGTCATCAGCCGCATCACCACCAATGGGGGGCCGAATCAATTCGGCACCCAATGCCAGCACTAACTCGCTATAGGACAGCGCCTCACCACCCTCAAGGTGCACAGTTTGTGTCTGGGTATCGATACTCGCGACCCGGGTTCGAGTGCGGACCGTGACGTTGAGTTGCTCTGCCAATTCCTCGGCACTCTGCGCCGCCAGCTTGTCGGCGTTGAGGTCCTTCGTATAGCCCGTTGAAATCATTGGCTTCGAGTAGCCCTCGCCGCCATCAGACGTCAGCACCGTTATCTCGACGACCTCATCCTTGCGCCGCAACTCGCGCACTAGGCCGTAGCCGGCCAGCCCTGAACCAATGACAACAACCGAGCGCGGGCTGGCGTCGGCAGAGCCCTCAGAGTTCGCCTGCTCTGCAGGTGTGTCGCTCTCGTCGGAGCCAGGAATCAATTCGAAGTCGTCTTTGCCCACACCACAGTCCGGACAGGTCCAGTCATCGGGGACGTCCTCCCACTTGGTACCGGGCGCAATGCCGTCCTCGGGCCAACCCTCTTTCTCGTCGTAAATCAGTCCGCAGACGATGCATTCCCAACGGGCCATGGATGATCTTCCTCTTTATTTACTGCGCATTTGTGATGACGGCCCGCAGAGTGCCAGCATGGGACACTACTGTCACGCACAGATGCCCTACGCGGGGGTTCTTTTTCCCGGACGGTAGCGTGCGTCCGCCGGGGGCGATCTATACTGCGGCTGCGAGTTGCGTCGCCTGGTTGATCGCCGTCTTCGCATCCAGCTCGACGGCCTCGTAAGCACCACCAACCAGATCCACCGACAGACCTTCTGCCTCCAGCGCGTCGTACAGACTGCGCTCCGGCTCTTGACCGGCACAGATGATCACCGTGTCGACGTCGAAGGTCTTTGGCTGGCCACCGATCAACACATGAAGGCCCGCATCATCAACACGCACGTACTCCACCGCGTTGACCATGTTCACGCCACGACGATTTAGCAAGAGCCGCTTGGTCCAGCCGGTGGTCTTGCCAAGACCACGGCCCACGGGCGTGTCTTTACGCTGCATCAACCAGACCTCGCGGTCGGCCTTATTCACCACAGGCTCTACGCCGGTGACGCCACCGCGGGGATGGTTCTCGAAGTCCACGCCCCACTCCTTGGCGAACAAATCGATGTCGAGCGCCGAGCTGGTGCCTTCGTGGGTAATGAGTTCAGTCACATCAAAACCGATACCACCGGCGCCCACGACCGCGACTTTTTTACCGATCGGCTTGTTGCCTTTGATCGCGTCGATATAGCCCACCACCTTCTCGTGGTCGATGCCGGGAATGTTGGGCACGCGCGGGCTAATCCCCGTCGCCACCACCACGTGATCGAACCCAGCCGCGGCGAGTTGTGTTGCATCAACGCGCTCACCGAGTTTTACCGTCACGGCGTACTTATCGAGCATGGCACGGTAGTAACGCAGGGTCTCGTGAAACTCTTCCTTGCCCGGCACCTGCTTGGCCAGGTTGAACTGCCCGCCGATCTCATCGGCCGCATCAAACAGAGTCACAGCGTGGCCGCGCTCCGCGGCCACCGTGGCGTATGCCAGCCCGGCAGGTCCGGCACCCACCACCGCAATATTCTTGATTTCCGACGCAGGACCCCATTTGATAATGGTCTCGTGACAGGCACGCGGATTAACCAGACACGAAGTGGTCTTCATCGCAAAGGTGTGATCTAGACACGCCTGGTTACAGGCGATACAGGTATTGATTTCGTGTTCGCGACCCTCTGCCGCCTTCTTCATCAACTCGGCATCAGCCAGCATGGGCCTCGCCATGGAGACCAGGTCAGCGTCGCCATCCACCAATACCGCCTCAGCGACATCAGGCATGTTGATACGGTTAGAGGTAATCACGGGAATGGAAACCTCATTGCGCACGCGCTTGGTCACGCCGGTAAACGCGCGGCGCGGCACCATGGTAGCAATGGTCGGCACCTGCGACTCGTGCCACGTGAAGTGAGTTGAGATAATCGAAGCGCCGGCTGCCTCAATGGCCTTTGAGAGCTGCGCGATCTCATCCCAGCTCATGCCGCCCTGCAGCATGTCCATCGCCGCAATGCGGAAGATCACGATGCAATCAGGACCCACCGCCTCGCGAACGCGGCGCACGACTTCGACCGGGAAGCGCATCCGATTCTCGTAGCTACCGCCCCATTGATCAGTCCTTTGGTTAGTTTTTTCTACCAGAAAGGTCGACAGCAGGTAGCCCGCTGAACCAATAATTTCGACGCCGTCATAACCCGCCTGCCGCGCCAGCTTTGCGCAGTGGGCGTGGTCAGCGATTTGCTTTTCGATCCCGGCTTCGTCGAGTTCATTTGGCGAGTAGGCGCCAATCCGGGAGCGCACCGGCGATGGCGCAACGGCAGCATCGTTGTAGGCCAGCGCGCCCATGTGCAAAATCTGCAGACAGATCTTGCAGTCGGGTGCTGCATTATGAACCGCATCGGTGACGATGCGATGACCGGCGGCTTCCTCTTCGTTATTGAGTTTAGACGCAGCGGCCAGTGGTTTGCCGTCCTCACCTTTGAGGACCAGACCACCCTCTTCATTGGGTGAGATACCACCAGTAATGATCATGCCAACGCCGCCGGCGGCGCGTTCTGCATAAAACGCTGCCATGCGCTCGAAGCCGTCGGGCTGCTCCTCGAGACCGGTGTGCATTGACCCCATAATGCAGCGGTTGCGGAGCTGCGTATGCCCGAGGTCTAACGGCGAGAACAAGTTCGGGTACTGGGCGTGACCGGGCAACTCGGCTTTGGCATTCATAGTCTGGTCTCATGTCTTCAACATTAAATGGGCCGGCAAGATAACGCACCCTAATCAAGGATGACAGGACCTCGCCGGCTTCAGCGATAGATTCATCAAGACAAAAACTGAACCCTATGCCTTGCCGGTGATACGTGGTGAAAGCGCGACTGTCTCAATCCCAGCGTGAAAAGACGGCAAGGTCAGCAGAAACGGCTATCTCCCCCCGCAGGTGTTGCTACTCACAATGCCGAACCCAAAAAACCAAACACCAATCGAACCGCCGTCATGCGACAGAATCCACCCTCAAGGTGATCGGCTGGGGCCTGTGCAAAGTTATGTATAGCTTATTAGACACAAATACAGTAAACATATTGATACAAAGGGGCAGTATTGGCTAAGAAACGTGGCTAGAACCGCATTACTCACAGTTGGGCGTTTTCCCGCGGCACTGACGCTGGCGCGGTGCCTGCATGGGCATGGTGTCCGGGTCATCGTGGCAGACCCTCTGAAGCGCCAGCTCTGCTCTGTCAGTCGCGCCGTAGTCAAAACCTTTCAGGTAGCCTCGCCCAACGACGACATTAAGGAGTGGGAACGGGACATCCTCGACATTATCCAGCGGGAAGAGGTGACGGACCTCATTCCCACTTCCGAGGAAGTCTGCCATGTGGCCAACCTCGCCCCCCGCCTCCCTGACACCACTCGCTACGTTGGCCCGCCGGCTAAGTGGATCGCGCAGTGGCACGACAAGCTGCAATTCGTGAACTACGCGATCAGCCGCGGCGTGACGGCGCCCTCTATCTATACCACCTCAGATGATGAAGCGCGCGCGCTGATTCGCCAAACCGAGTGCGTGCTGAAACCCCGCCGCGGGTGCTCTGGGACCGAGGTGTCGTTCATTCCACCAGGCAGCAGGCTGCCGCCGCCCTCACAGGACGTGCTCCTGCAGCGCAGAGTCAAAGGTAATCATTTGTATACGCTGAGCTGGGTGGATGCCGGCGAGGTCAGGGCCACAGCCAGCTACCGGGGCAGCACCCACAGCGGCACGGTAGCAGTCGGCTTCCAGAGCGCACCCACCCCATTCTCAGTTAAACAATGGATTGAACAATTCGTCGCCGACACCGATGTCACCGGATTTCTGAGTTTCGACTTCATTCTTGACCGCAGCGGGATTCCCTGGGGAATTGAATGCAATCCTCGGCTGAGTAGCGGCGTGCACTTCATCGACGAGGCGTGGTTGGGCGCCGCGGTCATGGGCGAGGCCATCGGAGCCCCTTCTATCAGCGCGGCCGGCAAGCGCGTGCAATGGAGCTACTCCACACTCACCGAGGCGTACAAGCACCTGTTCCGATTTCAGATCCCCGAGTTGATCCGCTGCCTCCGAGATTTATTCGCCTCACGCGATGCAGTTTGGTCCTGGCGGGATCCCCTGCCCTTTGTCCTGATGACGCCCTTGTGCTGGGAATTTATCTGGCGATCGATCCGCGAGCGCATTCCCATTGGCGATGCCAGTCAGTGTGATATCGCCTGGCACTGGTTTCGACCGGGGTTGCCATCAGGGTTTCGACCAGGGTCGCAACAAGCGTTGCGTCAGAGAGCCCCCGAACAAAGGGCGGTCATGTCGCAGGGGGACGAACATGAAGCATGACCTGGTCAGCTGGCCGCGTGGTCATGCGCGCAGCGGGTCGCACAGTTTGACCGGGCTCCAGCAGCCAATCGAAGCACCGCACCAACTCAGCCAGAATCAACACGCTCTCTGTTTGTGCAAAACCCGCACCGACGCAAGTGTGTGGCCCCTGGCCGAAGGGAATGTAAGCGCCCTGCACCAGCGCCGCTTCCTGCTCGGGCAGGAAGCGCTCAGGCTTGAAGGCGTGAGGGTCTGCCCACCACTTACTGTGTCGCTGCAACGTCCACGGCGCGATCATCACCAACGCCCCTTTACGCAGACGCCGACCACCAACAGTGGCCTCGCGCAGCGCGACCCGCGGCATGAAGGTAATGGGTGGATACAACCGCAGTGTCTCTTTGAAAAACGCCTTGGTCAGCGGCAGTTGTCGGGTGTGCTCAAAGCTCACCGGCGCATCGCCGATGACAGTGGCGATCTCCTCGCGCAGCCTGGCGAGCCAGTGGGGTTGATCAGCCAAAATATAAAACGCCCAGGTCAACGCACTCGCAGTAGTCTCGTGACCAGCGAGGAAAAATACGCCCAGCTGATCGATGAGCTCTTCCCGGGAAAACGGCGCTCCGGTTTGCTGGTCGCGCGCGGCGATGACGCTACTAGCGATGTCATCAAATGCCTCGGGGTTATCGAGATGCGAGTCGACCAGCGTCCCCAGATGTCCACGGATCCGCTCGCAGGCTGCCAGCACCTCAGGCGGCTGCGGAATGTCGCTCCAGGCGGGTTTGAGAATCAGACGCAACACGTCGACCTGCACCGCAGAGCGCTCAAACAGTGTGAAGTCCTCAAACACGTCCACGGCTACGCCGCTCTGCAGCGGCGTCGAGAACACGGTGCGACAGATAATATCCGCCGTGAGGTGGCTCATAGCGAGATCAAGAGAAAAGGCCTCTCCCGAAGCCGCCTTGTCCTGCAAGGCCAGCAGGTGATCATCTACCGCCGCCTTCATCGCCCCAAAGGCATGGCTGATCCGCATGTGCGAAAACGCCGGGTCAATCATCGCGCGCTGCCGTTTCCAGCGCTCGCCATCGGTCACAAAAATGCTATCGCCGATCAGGTGCTCCAGCGCACTGACCATCAGGTCACTTTTTGGAAAGACACCCTCAGCATCACGCATGATTTCGCGCACAGCGTCGGGCTCGTTAAAGAGCACCGTCGAGCGCCGGGAATAACCAAGATTACCGACGTCAAAGTGATAAGCGGCCGCGGGCAGGAGTTCGAGCAGGTTGCCGTCTCCCTTCCACAGAACTCGAGCAAGCGCGACCACCGACCACAGCGACAGTGGCTTGGGCGGTACATAAAGCTCCGGTGCGCTCATTTCACAGTCCCGAATCGGTTGATGCAGTATGGAGGGGTGACCTGATGGTGTCGACCCACACACTGTTTGAGTGGCTGGTGGGACTGCACATCGCCACCGGCACGGTCGGACTGGTTGTGCTATGGATTCCGATCGCCGGAAAAAAAGGCGGCATGCTGCACCGCCGCGCCGGCACCCTATTCGTGCAGTCGATGATCGCCACCGGCTTTACCGCTGTAGCGATCAGCCTCACGACATTGTCTGACCCCACCGGCACTCACCCACATTTGGCTGCGCACTCGACCTTTGCGGATCCGCAAGCCATTACCAATATCTTCGGCTGGATGATGCTTTACCTCGCTACCCTGACGGTCAACCTCGCCTGGCAAGGCTGGCTCAGCATGCGCAATGGCCGCGATCACCTGCGCAATCGCGTCTGGCATAACCTCGTCTCTCAGGTGTTGTTGACCGTTGTATCGGCCAACTGTTTTATGCGCGGCGTTTTGGCCGCAGAGCCCATGATGATGGGCATCTCCATGGTCGGCTTCGCCACCGTGGCCACCAATTTATGGTTTCTCTATAAACCTCACCCGCTGCCAACCGATCGCATCAAGGAGCATATTAAGTGTCTGGTTGGAGCCGGCATCTCGGTATACACCGCGTTTTTTGCCTTTGGCGCGGTGCGATTCATCCCTGAACTGGCGCTACAACCCGGACTCTGGGCAGTGCCGCTCATTGTGGGTCTGGCGTTGATTATCTATCACCAGCGCGTCGTCACGCGGCCACTGCGAAGCAAGTTACGGGTCGCATGAGCGCCAAGCACGCCATTGTGATCGGCGCCGGTGCGGGCGGCTTGGCAGCCGGCATCGATCTGGCCCGCGCTGGCTTCAGGGTCACGCTGCTTGAGCGCGGGGACGCCCCCGGCGGCAAGATGCACACGCGCGCGATCGACGACCGGGAAGTCGATGGTGGGCCTACCGTCTTGACTATGCGCTCGATCTTCGAGCAACTGTTTGCCGATGCAGGCGCCTGCTTGCATGACCGGCTAACGCTACTAGAGAGCCCGATCATCGCCCGCCATGCTTGGAGTCACGGCGGCGTTCTGGATTTGTATCCCGATGCTCAGCGCTCCCGACAGTCGATTGAAGATTTCGCCGGCACAGACAACGCCATTGGCTTCGAACGTTTCTATTCGCAGAGTGCGCGTATCCATCAGACGCTATCTGAAACTTTCATGAACGCATCAAAGCCCGACCCGGTGACACTGGTTGGTCGCGTGTTGCGTCAACACCATCCCAGCTCACTGATGGCGGCTAGACCCGCCCCCAACTTGTGGCGCGCGCTCGGCAACTTTTTCTCTGATGAGCGACTGCAGCAGCTGTTTGCGCGCTACGCCACCTATGTGGGATCTTCACCACTCAGCACGCCCGCCACGCTAATGCTCATCGCCCACGTCGAGCTCGAGGGCGTTTGGCTGGTGGATGGGGGCATGCATCGACTCGCCGCAGCCATGGCCGACTTGGGTCAGGAACTGGGCATCGACCTGCACCTCAACACTCACGTCAGTGAGGTGCTGGTCAAAGGCGGCAAGGCCTGCGGTGTGCGGCTCGAGGACGGCACCTCTTTGCCCGCTGATGTGGTGGTCTTCAATGGCGACACCGACGCCCTCGCCACCGGGCAACTGGGTAGCGCGGCTATGCGGGCCGTCAAACCACGAAAAGTAGAGCAGCGCGGGCTCTCTGCACTCACCTGGTGTATCAAAGGCAGCAGCTCAGGTTTTGATCTGGACCATCACAATGTCTTTTTTGAATCGGACTACCCCAGCGAGTTCAATACCATCTTCGAGGAGCGCAACGTGCCTGCCAAACCAACGGTGTATCTCTGCGCGCAGGACCGTGGGCCAAACGGATCGCTGAACGGATCGGAGCGACTGCTGATGCTGGTCAATGCGCCGGCTGACGGCGACAAACAGACCTGGGCTCAGGATGACGTGGCGCGCACGCGGGATAATGCGCTGGCAGTGCTGGATCGCTGTGGCCTGAACCTTAGCTTCGAGGACAAAAACTGTGTGAGCACGACGCCAACCGATTGGCACGGGCGGTTCCCAGGTAGCGGCGGCTCCCTCTATGGTGGCGCCTCGCACGGTATCTGGTCGAGCTTCAAGCGGCCCGGTGCCAGAAGCCGAATACCGGGGCTTTACCTCTCAGGAGGCAGCGTTCATCCCGGCCCCGGCGTGCCGATGGCGACACTGTCAGGCCGACTGGCGGCAAACGCCGTGGTCCACGACTCCCCCTGAAGGCATCTCGCCCTGACTCGGCGGCGTCCAAAAATCCTCCAGCGCTTCAATCGTCTCTGTCAGCTGTTCCCAATGCGGTAATCCGAGGCTTGGAGATAGTCGCTTTGCCGCCCAGTGACTGTGTCCCTCTACCAGCTCCTGCAAGCGCTCGAAACCCATATTGGGATCACGGTCATAAAGCACCAAGCAGGGCACTTTGAGCCGACTGTACAAGCGGGTCATCGCCTGCTCGGTAAACAGACTGAACGTCAGGAACTTGATGGGCGCAAAATGCGCTCCCGGCTGACTCGATGTCTCGAGCGCGTAGCGAACCATATGCTCGGGTGTCGTGCCCACAAACGCCTGCCCCAGAAACCAGCGGATACTGGGCTTACTGGTTAGCACGCGAAATAGCGGTGGACCGACCCAAGGCGACGAAAGCAAGCGATCCACGCGGGACCCGTTTGGCGCCGACGGCGGCACACGGACACCCATGCCGGTGGGCGAAATGAGCGTCAGACTTCGTACCTTCACGCCCTGCTCAAGGATCGCGCGCGCCATGAACTCGCCTGTGAGGGACAGCGCAACCACATCGGCCGGTTCCTCAAGGCTCTGCAACCACTCAGCCAACCACCGCGCATACAGCCCCGAGCTATAGGCCACATCGGGTCGATCCGAGAGCCCAAAGCCCGGCAGATCTGGGACCCAAACCGGCCGCTTGTCGCGGTAGTGCTCAAAGAGTGGACGCATTTCCATCGCACTGGGCGCCGCATTGATGCTATGCAACAGCACCAATGGTGCCCCCTCAGCAACCTCTCCTCGATAGCCTCTCAGCGTCACTCCCCCGTTGAGCGACAAGGCAAATTGTTCCGCGTCCAGAGCAGGCGTCAAAGGCTTGGCCATGTTATAAATATCAATGAAAGTTGACATGTAGCTAGTATAGTTTGTTTGACATCCGTGCGGGTAGTCCTTGATCCACACTTTCTGGATAAGGTCGCCGGATGATCCGCGTAGTCACAGCAGGGGGCATACATGAGTACCGCTTATCCATTTACCGCTATCGTCGGTCAGGACGACATGAAGCGCGCGCTGACAATCGCCGCCGTCGATCCAGGCGTCGGCGGGGTACTGGTATTGGGTGAACGGGGCACCGGCAAGTCGACCACGATTCGAGCGCTTGCCGCCCTACTTCCTAAAATTGAGGTGGTCAGAGGCTGCTCATATCAGTGTGATCCGTCTGCACCACGGCCTGGACTCTGCCCGCAGTGCGGCAAACCTTCGGACACACCTGACACCAAGGCCGTCACCATTCCCGTGGTCGATTTGCCGCTCGGCTCGACCGAAGATCGCGTAGTGGGCGCATTGGACATCGAGCGCGCACTCGTTAACGGCGAAAAAGCTTTTCAGCCAGGCCTGCTCGCGCAGGCCAATCGCGGCTTTCTTTATGTAGACGAAGTCAATCTTCTGGAGGACCACATCGTGGACGCGCTCCTTGATGTCGCCGCCTCCGGGGAGAATGTGGTGGAACGAGAGGGGCTGAGTGTTCGACACCCCGCGCAGTTTGTCTTAGTTGGCAGCGGCAACCCCGAGGAAGGCGAACTGCGTCCGCAGCTTCAGGATCGATTCGGCCTTTCGATCGATGTCCGGACGCCCGGCGATGTGCCGACTCGGGTCGAGATCATTCGCCTGCGAGAGGCCTTTGATCAAGACCGCACCGCCTTTCGCAAGAAATGGGCGCGCAAAGAAAGCGCGCTGAGGCGGAAGATTCAAGCCGCGCGCGACCGACTTGACGATGTAGACACCCCCGCCGTCCTGCTAGAAACCGCCGCTAAAATCTGTCTGGCGCTGGGCACCGACGGCCTTCGAGGGGAACTGACTCTCGTGCGCAGCGCTCGAGCCCTGGCGTCACTAGAGGGCAAGACAGCGGCGACCGTAGACCACCTGCGCGCCATGGCACCTTCGGTTTTGCGTCACCGATTACGGCGTGATCCGCTGGATGAATCCAGCGCGGATATTCGGGTAGAGCGAGCCATTACGGAGTTGTTTCAAGAATCTGTTGACGATGGTGGCAACTGAGACTCCCTCACCCTGGACGGATGCCGAGTGGGCCGCCGCGCTGATTTCACTGCTAGGCGAAGCCGTGGGCGGAGTCCACCTACGAGCACCGCCTGGTCCGGTTCGTGACTACTGGCTGGAGCGCGTCACACAGCTGTCTGAGCAAGATCCTATTCGCAAGATCCCCGCCAACATTCCGGAGGGGCGCCTGCTAGGCGGTATTGATCTTGGCGCGACCCTACAGCACGGCAGACCGATCGCAGAAACCGGCATGCTGGGCGAATGTGATGGGCTCATCGTCATCGCGGCAATGGCAGAGCGCTTACCTCGCAACACGGTGCATCATCTGTGCGCCGCGCTCGACCACGGCACGATTAACGTGGCAAGAGATGGTATCGAAGCCCAGACGCCCGCGCGCATTGCGCTCATCGCCAATGATGAGGGCACAGAGGAAGAACATGCCCACGCAGCTCTAGTCGATCGGCTCGGGGTGGCGTTAGATATGACGACGCTGGGTATTCACGATGTCGACGACGAGATCTTTCGCCGCCGTGACATTGAGCGCGCAATCGATGCGTTCGCCAGCGTGTTCATGAGCGACGAGCACCTCACGGCACTGGCGACGCTCACCGCATCACTGGGCATTGATTCGCCGCGACCTACCCTCGCCGCAGCGAAAGTAGCGCGCGCATCGGCAGCACTCAGACAATCCCGTACCGTTGAAGAGGAGGACGTGGCGCGAGCCTTGCGGCTATGCCTGCTGCCTCGAGCGCAGCAGATCCCGGAAATGGCCGAACCGCCACCAGAACCCGACACAGAGCCGGAACAGACGGACGACTCCGAGACGCCGCCGACGCCGGAGACGCCGCCGCCCGATGAAGAGCGTCTCCTTGAGGCAGCCTTGGCCCAACTCCCTGCAGGACTACTAGAACAACTTCAGACGCGATCCGCGCGGCTTCGCCAGAGCAGCACTGGTAGCGCCGGCGATCAGCACCGGCATCAGAACCGAGGTCGACCAACGGGTGTGTTTCGTGGTGATCACCGGCGTGGCGGGCGTGTAAACATTCTCGCAACGCTTCGTGCAGCAGCCCCTTGGCAATCACTGCGCCGGCGGGAGCAGATCGAGCATGGCAATCAGTCATCGCCACGTCACTTGCAGATTCGGCGAGAAGATATTCATCTGACTCGGTTTCAGCAGCGCAGGGAGACCCTAACAGTGTTTGTGGTCGACGCTTCGGGCTCAGCCGCGCTGCAACGACTGGCCGAGGCCAAGGGCGCCGTAGAGCTATTACTCGCAGACTGTTATGTGCGTCGAGACCAAGTGGCATTGATTGCCTTCCGCGATGAACAGGCCGAACTACTCCTACCTCCGACACGGTCATTGGTCCGCGCCAAGAAAACCCTGGCCGCACTGCCGGGTGGTGGTGCCACGCCAATGGCGGCAGCATTAGATCTTACCCGCGACATGGCGGAACGTGCCGGCAAACAAGGCACCACCATGCAGTACGTGATCCTCACCGATGGGGCAGCCAATGTTGCCCGGGACGGGACCCGCAGCCGGGAAGCGGGCACGGCAGACGCACTGGCTGCGGCAAGGATGCTGGCGCTGAGCCCCTCTAGCGGGCTGGTGATCGATACCGCACAACGACCACAACCTCGCGCCAGAGAACTTGCCGACACACTGCGTGGTACCTACCTTGCCCTGCCTCAGGCAGACGCGCAGACGCTCAATCGCGCTATCCGCGCTGCCACTCCATGACCTCTCAGACAGCGTGGAGCGCAGCGGCTGACTTCTGGCCGCGGGCAGACACTAGCCGCTTCGTGCGTGTAGGTGATATTGATTTTCATGTGCAGGTCAGTGGTAGCGGCGAAGAGGTGCTCCTGTTGCACGGCGCTGGCGCCTCCGCACATTCTTTTTCCGGACTGGCGGCCCGGCTGAGCGAGCGCCACCGAGTGATCGCGGCCGACCTGCCGGGCCAAGGTTTCACGACCTTGTTGCCACTCGAGGCGGTGGGACTCACTCCCTTTGCCCGCTACTTGAGAGATCTGATGGCCGCCTTGGATGCCGAACCTCGTTGGATCATCGGTCATTCGGCAGGCGCAGCGCTGGCGGCCGAATATGCGCTGACCGCGAACTCGCCCCCTAAAGGAATTCTATGCATCAACGCAGCGTTTAATCCGTTTGGTTCACTCGCGGCGCCGTTGTTCAGCAAAACAGCAAGGTGGTTTGCTCGCAGCACCTGGCTGCCCAGAGCGCTGGCCTCCCCCGCCCTTCGATGGCGAGCCACCGGCTCTATGCTGGCCGACACCGGTTCGGCGGTAGACCCGCTCATGAGCCGTTGCTACGACACCTTACTCAGCAACCCCGACCATATCGCCGGCACGTTACGGATGATGGCAGGCTGGGATCTTCCACCTTTGCTGGCCAGTCTGCCGTCATTACAGATGCCGGTGTGGTTAGCCGCAGCTGAGGGTGATCGCACGATCCCCCCTGACAGGAGCACCTCGGTCGTCAACGATTTGCCTCACGCACGCTCGGTGCGTATTCCCGATCTTGGGCATCTCGCCCACGAGGAGGATCCGGATATCTTTGACGATCTTTTCCAAGAAATGGTCGCCAAAACCGCTGTCTGACGCTGCCGACACAAAGTGAAAAGAAGGCTGTGCACCCCCCAGCAGCACTGCTACACTGTCCAATATTAATGACAGTGTAAGTGTCTTTTTTATATGAATATCGCTGAATCTGCGTTTCGTTCATTAGAAACAGCTGACCCCAGACCCACTGCACTGGTGATTGGCACGGGGTTTGGCGGGCTTGCATCCGCCATCCGTCTGGGCGCCAAGGGCTACCGGGTCCACATGCTCGAAAAACTGGATGCGCCGGGTGGCCGCGCCTATGTGTACCATCAGGATGGCTTCACCTTCGATGCCGGTCCCACGATCGTTACCGCCCCCTTCTTGCTAGAAGAGCTCTGGGCAATGTGTGGCAAACGCTTTGCCGATGACGTCACTCTCAAACCTATGGATCCGTTTTTCCGACTGCGCTTTGACGACGGCCGCATCTTTGATTACTCAGGCGACAAGGCGCGCAACATAGAGCAGATTAAAACCTACTGCGAAGCCGACGCGGAGGGCTACGAGCGCTATCTCAAGGCCAGCGAGGAGCGCTACAAAGTCGGTTTCGAAGGTCTCGTCGACAAGCCCTTTGATTCGCTGATCGCGTTGATCAAGTTTTTACCAGAGCTGGTTCGCCTGCGCAGTGATCGCAGCGTTTACCAACTGGTTTCCCGATATATACGTGACCCCCAGTTGCGCATGACCATGAGCTTTCATCCGTTGCTGATCGGCGGCAATCCCTTTTCGGTCACCAGCGTCTACACGCTGATTTCATTTTTAGAGCAGCGTTTCGGCGTGTGGTCAGCGATGGGCGGCACTGGAAGCATCGTCAAAGGGATGGCCGGGCTGATCAAAGGCCAAGGCGGCAAGATCGAGTGTAATGCGGAAGTCGAGGAGATTCTGGTAGACCAAGGAAAGGTGCGCGGTGTGCGGCTTGCAGATGGCCGAACACTCCACAGCGATCTCGTGGTCTCCAATGCTGATGCCGCCTGGACCTACCGGCACCTGATTAAGCCGGAGCACCGTAAGCGATGGACTGATCGCAAAATTGACCGCTCACATTTTTCGAACGGGCTGTTCGTCTGGTACTTCGGCACACAGGGGCAGTACCCCGACGTACCACACCACTCCGTCATTTTAGGCCCCCGATACAAGGGCCTGCTGGACGACATTTTCAAGCGCAAAGTGCTCGCCGAAGACTTCAGCCTCTACCTTCACAGACCGACCGAGACAGATCCGTCGCTCGCACCCGAAGGCTGCGATACGTTTTATGCGTTGGCGCCGGTGCCACACCTCGATGCAGATGTCGATTGGCCGACGTATGCCGAAACTTTCAAAGAGCGGATCTGCCAGCGCCTGGAAGAGACCATGCTGCCCGGGCTACGAGACCGCATCGTCACATCAAGACTGCTGACGCCGCAGGACTTCCACGATCGTCTGAATTCGGTCAAGGGGGCTGCTTTTGGGTATGAGCCGCGGATCACGCAGAGCGCTTGGTTCAGACCGCACAACCGCAGCGAAGACATCAAGGGATTGTATCTTGTCGGTGCGGGCACTCATCCCGGTGCCGGCATGCCGGCGGTGATCTCTTCTGCCAAGGTCATCGACCAATTAATCCCAGCGGCCGTGACTCATCGTGCGTAGCGATCACCAAATCACGACGCCCCATACCGACATGAGAGAATGTCGACGCTTGCTGTCGCATGGCTCTAAGTCCTTCTATATCGCCTCTCATTTTCTGCCGAGAGCGCTCCGCGAATCGGCATCCGGTCTTTACGCGTTCTGTCGTATCGCTGACGATTTGGTTGATCTCGGTGATGACCCTCGTCAAGCACTGATCACTCTTCATCAGCGACTAGATCTCATCTACAGCGGCCGGCCTGACAATCACCCGATTGATCGGGTACTGAGTCAAATCGTGATCGACCACAAATTACCGCGGGGACTGCTCGACGCCCTACTCGAGGGGTTTGCATGGGACACCGAAGGTCGGGATTACCACACGCTGACTGAAGTCTGCGACTACGGCGCTCGCGTAGCGGGTACCGTCGGCCTGATGATGGCAATTCTCATGGGTGTAAAGGACCACGCCACCCTCGCCCGCGCGGCTGACCTCGGCGTTGCAATGCAGCTTACGAATATTTGTCGCGACGTAGGAGAGGATGCCCGCGCTGGCCGTCTTTACCTGCCTCGCGAGATGATGCGGCAAGCGGGCATCGACCCGGAGGTGTTTCTGCAAAATCCTCAGCCCAGCGAGGCGCTGACCACCGTTCTCAAACAGATGCTCGCAGAAGCGCAGCGACGCTATCGACTTGCCGACGAAGGAATTCGCCAACTGCCACGCAGCTGCCGTCCTGGCATTCTCGCTGCACGTAGGCTGTATGCTGAGATTGGTCAAACCGTTGTTCAAAATGGATACGACTCGATTAACCAACGCGCAGTGGTGTCGCGGGTGCGCAAAAGCCAAATTTTGTTTGGACTGATTCGCGGGCCAGAGGCGGCGCCCGACTATATGTTGGCGCCCTGCGCAGCAGAAAATCAGTTTTTACTCGACGCCGTGCCCCATACCGAAGAGTGGCTAAACCCTAACCAACCGAGACAATTCTCAGCCAATCCGGCGTGGATGTTCGAGCTATTCATGGTCATGAAGCAGCGTGACGAAATGGGCATGCACTCCCAACCTCAAGAGCGCGACTGACTACATTAGCCCCGTCGCGGCATTCTGAACGGCAGCAAAAACTGCACCCAAGCCTGACGAAAGCGACGCAGGTCGAGACTCTCGTGCATGAAATGCCCGCCCTCTACCTGAATCTTGGAGCGGGTATAGAAGGGCGTGTCCTCGAGGGTTTTCACCGCCACTGCTTGACGCGGTATCCGGGCGGGGCGCGATACGCGCCACACCGGTCCGCGCGGGAGCTGCTGAAGATCTGGCGATGGCATACGCGCCAATACGCCAGATTGATCGACAGAGAGCGACAGCCTTTTCTCACCGCCACCACTCAGCTGCGCGTCATAATGAATCTGGCAGTCACCCTGCGGGCCATGCCCTCGACACCAATTCCAGGAGGCGAAGCCCGTCTCGATCGGACGCGAGCCGTAGTTGGAATCAACATACGCCGCCCCGCCCCATCGTAACCCCGGTCGCTCCATTGCCACATCAATCTGAGCAATGGGCGCAATAGGCCACCACCAATGCTCGCCGGCGCCGTCCAGCTCAAAGCACTGATCGCTGGCGCCATCAAACGCGAGGGAGACCCGACCCGCCACACGTTGTCCAAAAGGCGTGGCGCGCTCCTGAATGTCAATCTCCAATCCTGTGTCGGAGCTGCGCAGCGCACTCGGCCCAATATCGAGTCGATACGTCGATTGCTGAAATGCATCGACACCACGCTCTGTCATGCACCACCTCGACTTGCTGGGACCATAAAGAATCACGTTGAGGCTGACATGATTCGATGCCTGGGCTACCCCGCGATGCCGCGCTCGGTAGTAATAAGGCGAGAAGACACTGCCAATGAAAGCGATGATCGTGATGCCAAACTGCCCACAGTCACTGAAACCGTCGACATACCACCAGCGATATCCCCCCTCTGGCACTGGGCGCTCGAATCCCAACCCACACTGCGCCAACCCGGCTTCTGCCGGGGTGGCGGACCGCATCGTCAAAGCTGAGCTCATAGGGGTTGCGCCAACACACTGAGTGGCGTAGTTTGTCAGGTAAATATAACATTTAATACTGTCATTTTTATTTGACGGTAAGAGGAGGGCTGTCCATGCACGACCCGCTACTCGACTGCGAGGGGGATATCCGCAATTACCTTGCAGAACACACCACCACACAGTGCCCCCAGCTGCTTGCGCAGGCCATGGAATATGCCGTATTTCCCGGGGGGGCAAGGGTTCGGCCACAGCTTTGCATGGCGGTAGCGCTGGCTAATAACAGTAGCGACCGACCGCTGGCAGCCGCTGCAGGCACTGCGGTGGAATTTCTACATTGCGCATCGCTGGTTCACGATGACCTGCCCTGCTTTGACGACGCCACCGAGCGACGCGGTAAACCGTCAGTGCATGCGAAATTTGGAGAGCGCATTGCGGTTCTGACGGGCGATGCCCTGATCGTTGCAGCGTTTCAGACCCTCGCCGTGCACGCCATCCACAATGTGCGAGCAGAGCGCGTCCCCCTGGTGCTATCCATTCTCGCGCGTGGCGTGGGCGCACCCCACGGCATTGCCGCCGGACAAGCCTGGGAGTGTGAGCCCAGTGTCGATGTAGCGCGTTATCACCGCGCAAAGACTGGCGCACTCTTTATTGCCGCAACCTCCGCGGGGGCAGCGTCAGCCGGCGTTGACCCGGGCCCCTGGGTCAATTTAGGCGCCTGCATTGGTGAGGCCTTTCAAGTCGCCGATGACATCAAAGATGCCACTGGGGATGCGGAACTTCTTGGCAAGCCAGTCGGCATTGATGCGAAGCTGGGGCGACCCAATGCCGTGCAGGAGCATGGCCTAGATGGCGCAGCCCATCGACTGAAAGCACTGATGGAGGAAGGGCTGGAGAGCGTTCCCTACTGCTCTGGTCGGGACGGCCTCGTACGCTTGGTCCGCGCACAGTCTGAGCGCTTCATACCCGAAAAAATGGGACGCTCCGCGGCCTAATCGATGCTGGCCGACCCCAATACTTGGCGCGATCAGCAGCCCGCCCCCACTGACTGGCGGTGTCGCTGGCGCCTGTTTCGAAATCGCCTGCTCGCCGACAGTAAATTCCAGCGCTGGGCGGCGCGAACCCCACTGATAAGGCGGATCGCGAGCAAGAAGGCGGTTGAATTGCATCATCTGACGGCCGGTTTCGTGTATACGCAAACCCTTACGGCGGTGGTACAGAGCAATCTGTTAGCGGTTCTCCAAGGCAGGATTGAGTCCACAAAGTCAGTTGCCGCCATGTGCGGGCTGACGACTCCGGCAGCACACACCCTGCTAACCGCCGCTCAAGCACTGAACCTCACGGAGGAGGTATCTCGCGGCTATTGGATGGTGGGCGAACTCGGCGCCTCGGTACTAGGTAACCCCGCGGTCGCCGACATGGTTAAACATCATGGGGTGCTGTACCGCGATCTGGCTGACCCACTAGCGATACTTCGACACCGCGGCAGCTCGGGCCTGCGGGATTACTGGAGCTATGTTCCAGGCGGCAACAGCCCGGACGAAGGGCACCGCGAATATAGCCAGCTGATGAGCAGTTCGCTGGCGCTGATATCAGACCACATTCTAGAGACGTATTCGCTCGACGATTACCGCAGTCTTGTCGACGTGGCCGGCGGGACCGGCCATTTCGCGCGCATGGTGAAAAAGCGCCACCCCGACATCGATGCCACGGTGCTGGATCTGCCAGAAGTCGTATCTGAGGCCAAGAGAGAGTTCCCCCAGACCGACATCCGTTTCTTAGCCACCGACATGTTCCGCTCACCCCTGCCACAAGACACAGAATTGTTTTCTCTGGTCAGGGTCCTCCACGACCACGACGACGAGCCCGTACTTGCCCTGCTGACCCGACTTCACGCCGCACTCAAGCCAGGGGGGCACCTTTTAATAGCCGAACCCATGGCGGGTACGCCGGGCGCCGAGCCGATCGGCGACACCTATTTCAGCTTCTACTTATGGGCTATGGGTAGCGGGCGGCCTCGAAGTGCCGAAGAACTGAAAGGCATGTGCCTAGCAGCCGGTTTCAGCGGTATCCGAGAGTTCAAAACGCCGATTCCGGCGCTGACACGAGTTTTAGTGGCCGAAAAGGCCGCCAGCACCGGATAAAAACAAGTTGTATGTATTATTTGACAGTTTTACGTGTTAATTTAGAATGACAGTAAGGCTATATCGCCGCCATAACGCGCCAAAAAGGTGCTTGGCGGTTGCACAAAAGTAAGAAGAGAGCACCGCCATGGGAGCAATGTCCACTGCGGTGGTTTTCGAGCAACCCGGGGAGATGGCTTTACGCCCCGTTCAGTTGCCCGAGCCACACAGTACAGATTGTCTGGTCGAGGTCAGTTGGACCGGCATCAGCACCGGCACCGAGAGGTTGCTGTGGGATGGACGCATGCCGCCCTTCCCCGGGCTGGCGTATCCACTTGTGCCCGGCTATGAGAGTGTGGGCAACGTGATTGAGCCCGGCAAAGATACAAACTTGGAAGCCGGTCAGCGTGTATTTGTGCCAGGCAGCAGAGGCTTCACCGACGTGCACGGCCTATTTGGTGGTGCCGCGCAGACGCTGGTTGTACCCGCCGATCGCCTGATATCACTGCCCTCAGAGATGGACTCAACGGGTGTGTTGCTGGCGCTCGCAGCCACAGCATGCCACGCACTGGGGCGCATGGAAGATCTCGGACCCCCCGAGCTGATCATTGGCCATGGCGCCCTCGGACGCTTGCTGGCACGAGTCACCGAAGCCCGGTACCACATGACCCCCGTGGTTTGGGAAACCGCCGCCGAGCGTCGCGAAGGCGACCATGGCTACACCGTGATTGACCCGGCCGACGATGACCGTCGCGACTACCGGCGCATCTGCGATGTCAGTGGCGCCAACCTCATCATCGATCAAGCCGTACACCATCTGGCCAAAGGCGCCACGGTGCTACTCGCGGGCTTCTACGCCGCACCGATCCAATTCAATTTTCCAGCCGCTTTCATGCGCGAGATCGACCTGCGCATCAGCGCCGAATGGCAACCCGAAGATATGCAAACTGCTCTGGAGCTGGTCTCAGGGGGAGACCTGTCACTAAGCGGCATCATTACCCACGACCATCCCTATGACAGCGCTGAAACCGCCTATCAACAGGCTTTTTCTGATCCCGCCTGCCTGAAAATGGTCCTCGACTGGAGAGACGCATGAACGCACCGCAGAGTGCCAAGCTATATGACCCGGGTCTGGAATCAACTGGGGAGAGAGCCGATCTACTGGCGTCCTCCGGCGATGATGCTCCCAAAACCCAGATCATTGCCATCTACGGCAAGGGCGGCATCGGCAAGAGCTTCACGCTGGCCAACCTCTCCTACATGATGGCCCAGCAAGGCAAGAAGGTCCTGCTGATCGGCTGTGACCCCAAAAGTGACACCACCTCTTTGCTGTTTGGCGGCAAGGCCTGCCCCACCATCATCGAAACTGCCTCAGCGAAGAAAGCGGCAGGCGATGAAGTGTCGGTGGGCGACGTCTGCTTCAAGCGTGACGGCGTGTTTGCCATGGAGCTGGGCGGTCCCGAAGTGGGCCGAGGCTGCGGCGGGCGTGGCATCATCCATGGTTTTGAAACGTTGGAAAAACTCGGCTTCCACGACTGGGATTTCGATTACGTGCTACTCGATTTCTTGGGCGACGTGGTCTGTGGCGGCTTCGGCTTACCGATTGCGCGGGATATGTGCCAGAAAGTGATTGTGGTGGCCTCGAATGACCTCCAATCACTCTATGTCGCCAACAACGTCTGCTCCGCCGTCGAATACTTTAGAAAACTCGGCGGAAATGTGGGCGTTGCCGGCATGGTCACGAACAAAGATGACGGCGCGGGCCAGGCACAGGCCTTCTGCAAGGCCGTCGGCATTCCTGAGCTAGCGTCAATTCCCGCCAACGATGATATCCGTCGAAAAAGCGCCTCCTACGAAATTATCGGACGCCCCGAAAGTGAGTGGGGCTCTCTCTTTAGCGAGCTCGCCACCAATGTGGGCGAGGCACCACCTCATAAACCGACGCCGCTCACGCAGGACGGATTGCTAGAGCTATTCGATGGCGACACTGTTGGCCGCGACGTGGTGTTACAGCCAGCAAGTCTTGAAGATCTCTGCAACGTCGAGCACCTAAACAAGCCCTCTCTGGAAGTCATTTATGACACCGTCTGACGCCGTCATCGCCGTTGATAGCGAGAACACCGCTCAGGCGGCCGGCTGCCATGCAGGCGAAGAGGTGATGCGCGATGCAGCCGCGAAAGCGGGCAAAAGTGCCCAGCTGGAGCAATATGACAAGGATTATCCCAAGGGCCCTCATGATCAACCGCAAA
>Ga0315315_10001367_pt1 | contig 22248 bp, 30 predicted proteins | sample M140m3416metaG_FD_203699 | JGI IMG/M metagenome (GOLD analysis project Ga0315315, IMG submission 203699) | Ammonia-oxidizing marine archaeal communities from Monterey Bay, California, United States - M1 40m 3416 | ecosystem: Environmental > Aquatic > Marine > Intertidal zone | place: USA...
TATTTTATGTATATAAATTATGTATATATGATATATCATCTTATTATAATATACAATTTTTTGTATAAATAGAGCTAAATATACATTTTTTTGTATTTGTAAATTTGTATATTTGAGGGGGGTGGGGGAGACAATATTTTAAAAAAGTTTTTTAGAAAAATTTATTTTTTAAAAAGTTAAAATTAAGTTTTTTTTAACCATTAATATTACAAAATATCCGTAATATTATGGGAATTATTATTATTGAAAAAAATAATAATGAAATTATTAGATCATCATTTAACGATACCAAAATAATTAATTGGCTTAAATTATATAATCATCTAGATTTACATGTTACTAAATTAGATAATATCAAAATAATTTTCAATAATAATACATTTCATTTAAATTTTAATGAATTGTATGAAATATATGAATATGATATTAAAACATTATATACAACTACATTTGAATCAGATGATTATTTTTTTTTTATTGATATAGTAAAGTTTTATAATATACATTTTATAAAAGGTATTTTTATTTATAAAAAAGATTCACTTTAATTTTTAGTATTTTCTAAAACAAATTGATCAAAACCTACTTCTGCTATTTGTTGCATACAACGCATAGCAAATGCAAATGTTGCACCGCTATGACTTGATTCTAAAACTCTAGGATCATTGCCAATCTGATTAACAATATCATCATTTGAAAATATATAACCAGTTCCAGGAGAAGGGGGATTACTTTTAATATAATCCCATAATTCTTTTTCTTCAATTACATTATACATGTTATTGAGGCTTTTTCTAAAATCTGAACCATATACTGTAATCATAGGCCAGTCACTAATTTCTTTTACCATTTTTATAAAATAAAAAGTATGTAGTTAAATTATTAAGAGTTCAACTTTTTTAAAATGCACTATATCCTGTTAAATGCTTACCTAATATTAATGAATGAATATCATGTGTTCCTTCATATGTATTAACTGTTTCCAAGTTTGTTAAATGTCTAAATATATGATATTCTTCTGAAATACCGTTTCCACCTAATATATCTCGACATTTTCTTGATATATCTAATGACTTTTGACAAGAATTTCTTTTTATTAAAGAAATCATTTCAGGTATTGATTCTTTATCATCTACTAAAGTAGCTACTTGATAACATCCTAATAAACCCAAATTATATTCTGAATACATATCTGCTAACTTATATTGTATTAATTGTTTTTCTGCTAATGACTTTCCAAATTGTTTTCTATCTTGCACATATTTAATTGTTTCATCAATACAATTTTCTGCTGCACCCAATACTCCAAATGATATTCCTAATCTTGCATCATTCAAACAACTAAAAGGTCCTTTTAATCCTTCTACATTTAAAATATTATCTTTAGGAACTTTTACATCATCTAATTGTATCATTCCAGTTACTGAAGTTCTAAGAGATAACTTTCCATCAATTTTTGGTGTTGTAATACCTTCCATATCTCTATCTAATAAAAACCCTCTAACTTTATTATCTAGTTTAGCCCAAATAATAAATACATCAGCAATTGGTGAATTACTAATCCAAGTTTTGGATCCATTCAAAATATAATTGTTTCCATCATCAACTGCTTTTGTTTCCATAGAACTTGGATCGGATCCGTGATTTGGTTCAGTTAATCCGAAACATCCAATAAATTCTCCAGATGCGAGTTTAGGTAAATATTTATTTTTTAAATCATCATTACAATATTTATTAATAGGATTCATAACTAGTGATGATTGAACACTAAACATAGAACGATAACCGCTATCGACTGACTCTATTTCTTTAGCAATTAATCCATAAGTTAAATAAGTTTCTCCAATACAATTATATCCATTAATTGTTGGACCTAACAGTCCCATATTACCAAATTCCTTAAATATTGTTCTATCTACGACTTCTTTTTTGTAATCACTTATTACTCTTGGTTTAAGATAATCTTGTGCAAATTTTTTGGTTGTATCTATTATCATTTTTTGTTCTGATGTTAAATTTCTTGTAAATTTTAATAAATTAAACATATATTTAGTGTAATAAAAAATATTGTTATTATACTAAATTTTTTACTTAAAGTATTAGTTGTTATTTTATATAATAAAATGGATAACACGGACAATAAAAACTTAAGTTATTTAAAATATAATAGTTTTGCAGTATTTGGACATTTAGTAAGTGCCCTTGCAATGATATTTTTATTAAATGGAAAAGATTCAGTAGTAATTCCTTATACAGAATCTTATTCTGAATGGACTTCAATAAATACTAATAGTTCATGCCCATATGGGAGTAGAAGTTTTGATACAAGTAATGGGAAATTTTGCATAGGATCAACAACAAAACCTGTAAGTTGTAATAAGGATAGTTGTTATGGAATTAATTTAGGATGGTTAATTATATCATTTCATTTATTATCTTTTGCATTTCAGTTTTTAGCTACTCTAACTAATTTTAAACCAATATTAGGTTATAAATATAGTGATATGATTGATAAAAATAGAAATCCATTACGTTTTATTGAATATAGTTTTAGTGCTTCAATTATGTTAATTGCAATAGCATTACTAAATGGAGTAACTGATATTAATCTAATCACATCAATTGCTGTTTTAACAGCTGCTTGTCAATTATGTGGACTAGCAGTAGAATTTGTTGATAATTATAAAATAAAATGGTTATTGCATTTAACAGGTTGGTTGCAATTTTGTTGGGCATATGGTATAATTGGTCATGCATTTTTTAAATCAATTCAAGCAGCAAATGACAATTCTACACCCGGACCTCCAGATTTTGTGTATATAATTGTAATTGTTTTATTTTTATTGTATGCATCATTTGGATTTGTTCAATTAATTGAATTAATCTTAAGAGGTAAGTTTAATAAATATACAAAAGAGAAGTCATATGTTATACTTTCATTAACTGCAAAGTTAGTTCTGGGATGGATGATATTTTCTAATGTATTAATTTTATCAAATTAAATATACATTAAATTATTTTCATCATTGACATTTGGATCCACATATTTCCGTCACTATCACTTCCAAAGTGAATATATTCTGTAAAATTCTTTGTTACTTGAATAGCATTTTCAATAAATGTAATAGTCCCGGTAATTAGAACATTTATTCGCCTTGCTCCTGCATGTAAGGTATCAAAATCTATATTATTAAATGTTGCATTTATAGATTGTAGATTATTATAATAATTAAGAACTTCAGTGCCTCTATACCTAGTTTTCTGCGAACTATAAATAGTATAATCCTTAAGATGCGGAGTTAACATTGTAAATGATTTGTTATTTAACTGAGTGTAATAAAATGTTACAAATTGTTGTGCAACACTAATTACAGTTTGTTGATCATTTCTTTTTAGTTGTAAACTCATATTGTTTAATTTTAATATATTTATTCTTTTATGTAAATATATTAAAAAAAATTCAATTTTTTTTATCTATGATAAGCTAACTTTTCAAGTTTATTTTTTATTTTTTTGTAGATAGATTTTTTAACATATGATTTGTTTTCTTTTAGCTTCCATAAATCTAATCCAGATTTAATTGCATATTTTTTAAGGAAACTTTTCATATCATATTTTGTCATAACATTATCAGCAATAAAATTTACTTTCATTTCAAGAGTTTTCATATTTGAATCTCTTTTATTATTTTCAAGTTCTTTTTTATTGGAGACAACTCTTACTTTATCACCTTTAATAACTAAATAAGTTAATAAATCTTCAAAGTCAGAATATAACCAAGAATTCATTGTTTTTTCAAAGAAATATTTTGTTACTTTTCTGATTAAATCTGGGTCATTATTTAAATTTTCATATTGAACTACATTATTAGTTAAAACTGGAGAAAATGGAACACTGACTTCTAAATCATCACTTCCTAAAGAAAGACTTAATGCAGGTGAATATACTGGGCTTAAAATTGGAACATCTAATGCTTTTACTATTGTAGTATTAACTGCGGTTCCTAAGCTTGAAACATGTGTTCTAATAGGGGTATTCATAGTACTTACAAAATAAGGATTAACAAATGGAGAAGTTAAAGTTGTAGTAGTTGTCCAATAATCGCCATAGGTATCATTAAAAACTAATGGAGTATACATTTATATATATATTTATATATTATTTTTTTACTAAATTTGATAATATTAATTTATGAAAATGTTCTTTTTTTGTATTATCTTTTTTTAATTCATAAATTTTGTCTTTTATTGTATTTAGATCAATATTTTTATTTATTAATTTAAAATAAGTTTCATAAATCAGAATAATATTATCAATATTTATTTTAAATGTATCGAAAAAACTGATCCAAGAATAAGTTATGATTCTTTCTATAGTTTTTTTATTTGTTATATTTTTATATTTTATAAAGTAATTCTTTGAATCATTCCAATTTTTTATGTCATAAATTAAACTTAAAATATCATTTTCTTTAAAGTTAATTACAGGAAAAAATATATCATAGTTATTTTCTTTACATTTTCTAACAGAATTTTCATCTAATAAATTATCATAACAAAAGTCAAAATCTTTTTTTTCAATATTTAAATATGCTGGATTTATACCTTGGGTATTTTTTTTAAAACATTTAGATTTGCAGTTATCCATATTATATAAAATATATATTTTTAATTTAATTTATCTTTTAAAAGGAAAAAAATAGGTATAACAATTATGTAAGCTAAAACTACATCCACTGAATAATGTCCTCTTGTAAAAACTAACATAAAAGCATACATTATCTGTAATATTTGATATATCAAATATTTTTTAAAAGGTAATAAATTTTTATCATATGCTATTAAAACTAATAATAATGTTAGTGATGTATGACCACTAAATATCTTGTCAAAACAATGCCCACTTAAATATTTAAATACTCCTAACCTATTAGTTTCACAATCTGGATCCGAACTTGGAATTTCAGTAATTGTTGATGTAATAATTCGAAGACCAAATATTAAAGAAAATAACTTTAAATTATCAATTAAATATCCTATTTTATTATTTATTAAATATGGTAATAAGAAAGTTATTAGTAAAGGGTCCATTATAAATTTTATATTCCTTAAATCAGGTCCATTATCCATTATTATATCTTTTAATGGCTTCCTTCTTTCGGTTTTATGCATTTTTGTATTCTTTAGATGCATATATACATATAAAACATGAAATAAGAACGGTAATATAAATATATAATTTTCAATCATATATATTTATAGTTCATATTTTTTTTAATCTTATTATATAATAAATGATAAAAACTAAAACATTTAACATCGAATGGTATAAAAAATGTAAATATACAAATTATACATCAATATCATTATGGCGTGATTATTTATTAGCAAATAAAATAAATAGTAATATGATTGAAGTTTTTGACACAAAAACAGGTAAATATTTAAATGATATTTTAAATGAAGATATGGGTATTTTTGAAATCAAAAATGCAGATGATAATTTAGTTATAAATGATTTATTGTTTAGAATTGATAGATTTTTAGGTATATGTCAAATATATAATCTCAAAATGAATAAACCAATCGGTATATTTGGATTTAAAAATTTAAAATTACCAAAATGTATTACTGGATATTTTAAAAATAATAAATATTTAATTTATATTTTAGATGAGAATAATCATAATATAATACGTTACGAAATTATGATCATTGATAATAATATTGCAAATATTAAAAATTATAACTTTATGAATTTGCCAGTAATTAAGTCATCACATATATTAATAGATGATGATTATGAAAGAATTTTATTAAATGATATGAATACTTCACAATTAATAGTTTTAGATTTTGAAGGTAAAATATTAAATAAGCTAGAAATAGAAATAAGTGATATTATAATATATAAAAATAATTATATTTATACAGATAACGAAAAAGATAGTAATATGCTACATTTAATTAATAGAACTAATATGAAATATAAGTTATCATATAGATCAGATAAAATAAAAAATATTACATATATGAATGCAACAAATGATTACTTATATTTATTAGATAATGACTGTTCTTTAGCAAAAGTAGTTTTAGACGATAAGTCAGAAAATAATAATAAAAATTTATTATTAGTTACTTTAGGTATATTAGTATCTTCAATTTTATTGAAGTAATTTTACTTATTTTTTTTTTGTTTATATAAAAATTTAATTTTTTTATTTAAATTTTTTAATGTTTCTTCTTTATCTTTAATTGTATGAATATCATAAATATTCTTTTTTTCGAACATTACATAATCATTTAAATTGTATTCATTTGTGATTAGTTCATTGTCTACTCTTCCAATTAAATATAAATTCTTTATTTCTTTTATTTCAACCCAAAATCTTTCATATCCATTTGATATCTTGACAGTATCAGCAATTGTAATATTTTCCAACTCAGTTTGGGTTGGAATATCAAATGTATTTGGATACTTTGAGTTCATTTCATTTACATCAACCCATTCGTCGGTAAATATTTCCATATATGTTATTGTAAATATATTTAAGAAAAAAAATATAAGATAATTAAAAAATTTAATTTTTATTAATCCAAAAAACTTGGACGTGAAAAATATCAGGAACAGTCATTTTTGGATTTTTATACCACGCAAAGTCAAATTTGGTATTTCCTAAAATTTGATATATATTACAATAAATATCAAAATTTATAATATCTTCAGTTAATGTCTGAATATCATATTTTAAATACCACATAACATAATGATTCCCATTTATATTATATTTGAATCTATTTTCTTGAAATAATTTAGTTGGTTTAGCGCTTTCCAAGTTTTTAAGTTTAAAGATATCAATTAAAGTTCCTTTATTGATACTACCATATTTTGAAATTAATTCATTAATATACTTCTTTTTATCTTCGTCATTCTCTGGTCTTATTGTATTTTCATTAGGAATCCATGAATAAACTTTACTTAATTCATTTAATTTATCTATTTTACTAGATATTTTTTTTAACATCATTACCAAAAATTGAAAAGAATTTATCTAATATTATTTTCAATTTTTAAATATAAAATGGCAGATAAGCTTACACAACTGCTTACTCAAAATATTATACAAAATAAAGAACGTATCAATTGGGATCAATATTTTATGTCAATGGCAATATTAAGTTCAGTTCGAAGTAGCTGTCATAGACTTAATGTTGGCTGTGTTTTAGTTAATAATAAACATGTTATTAGCATGGGGTATAACGGATTTTTACCTGGAGCAGAACATGTTTCAATTGTTATAAACAATCATGAGCAAGGAACTGTCCATGCAGAGCAAAATGCAATTTCCGATGCAGCATCAAGAGGTGTCTCTGTAAAAGATAGTATAGCTTATATTACTCATTATCCTTGTATTAATTGCTTTAAAATATTAGTAGCATCTGGTATAAAAGAAATTAAATATTTGGAAGATTATAAAAATGACAACACTATAAATAAAATCTTAGATACAGGTGTTAATATTAAAATTTCTAAAATTACAATTACATAGTTTTTTTATCTTCATAAATTATCATAACACTATTTTTTTGATATTTAATATCAAAAATTTTTATTTTTGTTCTATTTTCATGAATAAAAGAATTTATTTTATCCTCAAATGAACATTCTTCTTCTTGACTTTTTAATGAAGATGATGAAGAATGTGAATTAGAAGATATAATTTTTACTCTTTTTGTTTCATAATCAGTTTCATCTTCCCAGTTGTTAGCATATTCTAAAAATTTCTCTTGGTAGGAACCATATTCATCATTTTGGATTATTTTATTTTTATAATTATAGGACATATAGTATATATACTTTTTTTTTTAAGTTAAATAACTTAAAACGTTTAAATATATATACATTTAAATTTATATATTTTAATTATATTAATGGAAAGATCATTAATGTATATATTATCTTATTTAAAATGTTTTTTTATTTATAATTTATGTAACAAGTTAGTTTTTTGGTTTATTAAATTACTAAATTATAATTACAGTTTGGATAGATTAAATTATATTAGTAAAAATATATCAAAATCATTAATTTTGTTATATATTTGTATTTATGGATATAGTAAAGTATTTAATGCATTATATTACAATATTTGGGATAATGAATTTATTTATCATTTAGGTATTTTATATTCAAGTCATGACATTTTATCATTATTTAATTATTATAATATTTTAGCATCAACAACTAAATTACATCATTTTAGTGTATTAATTTTATCTTTTGCAAATTTAAACATCGATTATACTCAAGATACAATTTGGAGAGGTTTAGTAGCATATGCATTTTATAGTGCTTTAGCATTTTATGTTAATACATTTTTAGGAAGTCGATTTTTAATTGCTAGAAAAAGAACATATGTTATATCAAAATTAGCATTTTTAGTTTATTTATTTTCTTGTTTTGCAAATTGGTCGTATCAATCATATTACTTTTATAACTTTTATGCAATTAATTATTCACATACAATTATTTATTTATTATTAGCAAGTATGTTAGTTAATGACGATATTATATTATTAAAGTTTTTGTATGATTATAAATAAATTTAACATGCATATTGTGCTGTCATTTCTCTGGCTTTTATTTTAAAACTTTCAAGATCATTTTTATACATCCTACCTGCAGTAGCATCTAATGGATCATCTGGATTAGGATCAGTAAGCAATGAACTAATTGATAGCAATGTTTTACAAATTGTAAGAGCAGGACTCCATTGTGATTGTAAAATATCTAAACATATAGAACCAGAAGAACTTATATTTGGATGAAATATTTTTGTTTTAAATGTTACTTGTGGTGGTTTAAAAGGATAATTTTTAGGGAAGTCAATATGTAAAATAAATACACCTCCTTCGTATACAGAATCTTTTGGTCCAATTATTGTAGCTGACCATTTATATACGTTGCTTTCATCAATTGGACCTGCAGTAATATTGCTATATTCATCTTGTGAAAGTTCTTTCATTTCTTTCAAAATTCGCTTTTTGGACGTCATTTTATATATAATTAGATGTTTAGTAGGTAAATATTGTAAATTCAATTTTATTAAAATTTAATTTATTGTATTTATATATGTATAAATCTCGTGAATATCTTAATTTTTTAAATTCAAAAAATATTATTCCTTCTGCCTTTGCAGTTGTTATCGGAAGTTTGATTAGTAACATGGTTCAAAAAATAGTAAATGATCTAATAACTCCTATTTCAAAAGGTGAAAAGCCAATAATTAATTTAACTGAATTAAGTTTAGAAATGGTAAATTTCGTTATAATTACTTACATCTTGTTTATAGTTTCAGATTATTTAAAAAATTAATTTATTATAAAATTGAATAATACTTTTTTTATAATAAACTACCATATTTTATAACTAAAATGAAGGCTCTTAAGGTAATTTTAAAAAACTACGAACTTTTTCAAAATGATCCAATTGATGGCGTATCAATTGGCATGAATGAAGATAATGCATTTCAATGGGATGTTACAATTTTAGGTCCAAAAGATTCACCTTATGAGGGTGGTATTTTTAATGCTAAAATTACATTTCCAGAAAACTTCCCTTTGTATCCACCAGAATTTAAATTTAATACTGAAATTTTTCATCCTAATATCTACAATGGAGGAAAGGTATGTATTTCAATTCTTCACCCACCAGGTGATGACAAATGGGGATATGAAAAAGCTGAAGAACGATGGCGTCCAGTGCATTCAGTAAACAGTATTATCATTAGTATTATTTCTTTACTTAGTGCTCCAAATGATGAATCACCTGCAAATATTGATGCAGGAAAAATTTGGAGAGAAGATAAAGTTAAATTTCAACAATTGGTAAATGATTGTGTTAGAAATTCACTTCAATGATTTTTTTAGTGCAATATATTTTTGTTTATATTTGATATATTTATTTTTATAACCTCCTGTTAATTCCTTATTTTGTTCTGCATGAATTTTTACTAATAGATTTTTATTTTTTTTAACTTTTAATTCATTAATACTATTTTTGAATGTTATAGAAGGTGTATGTTTGTTAATAACATCATGTTCTATTCCATAATATTCATTATAAGTTCTATCAAATGCACCTTTTCTCATTTTATTTTTATCTAATTTTAGAATCTCAATTGTTTTATTTAAAACTTCTTCTGATGTACAATCAACTTCCATATAAGTTGGAAGTCCCGGTAATGTATCAAATGTAATTTCATGAACTCCGTCAATTGGCAATGACCATTTTTCTCTGTATGACTCTTGAAAAGCTGTTACTTTTAAATTCATGGCTTCTAATAATTCTTTTGCTTCCTTAAAAGAATTTGCGGTTGATATTTCATATTCATCTGGATAATCTTTATTATTATAAATTTTTACAGTAATAGTAACAGTTCCTGCTTCATCTCTTACTCTAGCATATCCTTTCTTTTCTGATTTACATAAGTCAAATACAGATCTAACATATTTTTTATTTTCATGCACAATTTTACCATTTAATTTCTTTAATAATTCTCTTTTTTCATTAACATCAATATCTAAAAATTTTGCTTCATATTCTTTGCCCATATATAGTAATAACATAAATTTATTTAAAGATTTATTTAATTTATATTATAAATAATATGAATAATAACGAAGGAGAATGGATTACCGTCACTAGTAAAAAAAGAAGAAACAAAAAAAGTAATAAAAATAATACCTTTGATAAAACTAAAGTAAATCTATGGTATAATACTAGTTCTTGGCAACATAAGGTATTAAGTAATTCATATAAATATGAAGACGGAACTACTGTTTTAGATAAATTTAATTTAGCAGAATTACATGATAGATATCTTTTGACAAAATCAAATTATGATAAAAATTATTTTTGTAAGAAATTAATGAGAGTTGTTACAGAAGATAAGTGGAAAGTTGAACAACTTTTAGTCAATGATACCACTGAAGATGTAAAAGAAAGCGAACCAGAAACTTTAGAAGAACCAGTAGTTCTAGAGAAGAAAGAAGATGAATCTGTTCAAGAACATCAAGTTGATGAAACAGTTGTTGAAGTTAAACCTGTAGAAACGTCAACTGTTAATTGTTCAAATGCTTCTTCTTGTAAAGAAGGTATTTCTTGGGCTTCAGTAGTTTAAATTATGATGATTATCAAATTTTTTATTATAAGAAATATTGTAGATATAAGAAATGATATTTACAATTAAAAACTATTTATATAGACTAATGTTCAAAGTAATGTATAAGTTTATTATCCTTTAATAGTTTAATAAAATTGAATATAAATATTTAAGCAAATAAAATTATTAAATATAAATGGAAAATCAATTAGACTTAAATTTAATTTTAAAGTTTTTAGTAAATTCTGAATATACTAAAAAAATTCCAAATAAGAAAGAAAATGATAAATTACATTTGAATTATTTAGATTATTGTAATTCATCAAGATTTAACTTTTTTACAGATGTTTTAAATGATCACTTAGATAGGATTGGTATTCATAAAAATAATCAACTTGAAAATTCATTATATTTTTCAATGCTTTACATTTTATATAAGGATTTTTGTCTTGTAGAAAATAATGATCAAAATTATATTATTAAGACATTTAAAAGTAGAATAAAAGATGATCTATTAACTAGAAAATTTAAATTACCAACTGATTTGGTTAAAAAAAAGGTTGTTCAAAAATTAAAAAATACTACTAATGACTATCAAGATGCTTATATATTATCTATTTTTTTGAATGTAAATATATTTGTATTATCCTATACAGATAAAAAAATACATATTTTTTATAAAGAGAAAGAACTTAATACATATAAAAAAAATATATTTTTTAATGAAATAGATGGTATTTATTATCCTCTAATTTACAAACTAGATAATGGGAGATACTTTAAATATAACAGCACAATTTTAAACAATATATTATTTAGTGATTATATAAGTGCTTATAATTCTAAAAATAATAAAGAATTTATAATTAGTAATGATTGGGAATCTATTTTAGGAGATTATCTTAAAATTAATACATCAAATATTGTAATTGATCTAAATGAAACGATTTTAAATAATATGAATGATAGTGAATCATCTGATGATGATATTGATTATGATAATTTAACAGAAGAAATTAAATATTTAAATGAAAAAATGGAATCTAATAATTCAGATAATTTAAATTTAGAAAGTAGTGAAGATAATGAAGATGATGATATTAAAATAAAATTAGTAGAAGAGTTAAAAAGTTATTCTGATTATAAATTAAAGAAACTAAAAAAGGATGATTTAGTGAATTATTTAATGCAATTAACAGACGTTAGTGATGCAATAAAAAAACAAACCAAAGGTAAAATAATTACAAGTTTAAAGAAAGAAATTCAGAAATTTATTTAAACCTTAGATTTTTATATATATTATTATGGATTACAATAGAATTAATATGATAAAATCATATGCTGATCAAATCAGAAAATTCAGAAATTTAGATAAATATAAAATTATGAATGATGACATCTTTAAAGATGAAATGACAAAATTATTTCCAGATTTTATAAAAGATAATAAATTAATTTTTGATTGTATAGCTACAAATAAAGATATGGAATTTTTAGATTTAATGTTTCATAAATTAGATGATATCAATAAAGAATATGAAAGAAGAAAAAATGAAATTAATTTAATAAGACAAGATATAAATGATATTAGAGGATTAATTAGCGTGAATGAAAATATTAGTAAAGATGAAGTAAAAGCATTTTTAAAAAAATCATCTCCTACTTTTTTAGAAAGATATCCAATTATACTTGAAAGATTGATGGATAAAGAAACTAAGAATTTATCTGATGATCAATTATTTTTAGACCAAGTTAAGTTTAAACATGAAAAGCAAATAGGCGAAATTCTAGCTAATAAATATGTTTTTCCCAAGATTAAGAAATAATATTTATTATGTTTAAATAATATATTTAAAACCTTTATACTATATAAAATGAATAGTATAAAAGTTGTTTTACTAGGTGATTCAGGTGTAGGAAAAAGTTCAATTGCAGAAAGATTTGTTAATAATAAATTTTCAGAATGTAATGAGGCTACAATTGGTGCTTCATTTTTGACAAAATGTTTAAATAATCTAAAGTTTGATGTATGGGATACAGCAGGACAAGAAAGATATAGGTCATTAGCCCCTATGTATTATAGAGGAGCTTCCGCGGCTATAATAGTATATGACATAAATCATAGAGATACTTTTAATAATGCTCAAAGTTGGATAAATGAAATAAAGCAAAAAGGCCGAGAAAATTGTATAATAGTTTTAGTAGGAAATAAATGTGATTTACCTGATCGTAATGTAGATTATGAATATGCTAAACAATATGCAAATGATAATAATATATTATTTATTGAAACTTCAGCAAAAAATGATATAAATGTAGATAATATATTTCAAATTATAGTTAATAATTATGACTCATCAGTAAATGAAGATAAAAATAATATAAAATTACTACCAAAAAAAAAAGTTGAAAGAAAATGTTGTTAAATAAATCACCAAGATTTTTTAAGAAATCATACTATTTGTATGAAATATTATACTAAAATGGAAATTGATGTCATGATTAAAGATGGAAAAAAAATTGTTTTTGTAAAAAATAATATATACGATGTTACTGATTTCATTCATCCCTTTGGAATTCTTCCATTTAATGACAATAATAGAATTGGAACAGATGTATCAATTGATTATAATTTTCATGGAAAAACTTCAAAAAATACATGGGAAAAATATAAAATAGGTGAATTACATAATAAATGTGACTGTAATATTTGCTAAATATAAAATTCGTAATAATTTTATATTTATTTAACTAGATTTTTTCTAGTATCAACTAATTGTTTTAAATTATCTTTAATAAATGTTATTTCCCACCATTTATTTGCATTTATTTGCATTTCTTTATATTTATGATATTGTTCACCAAAATAATTTTTTCCATTTTTATATTCAATTACTTTATTTATATTTAAATGCTCGTTTGCAGCTAATTTACTATTCATTTCAGAAATTACATCTTCTACTTTTTTATCCTGTGTAAAGTTAGTAATAATATCAAATATATTTGAATTACTACTATAAATATTATTTATTTCATCTAATAACTTTTCTAGTTTTGTAATTAACTTCTTTCTATTTGAAGAACTTAAATTAAAATTTTTACATACTAAATATCTTTCATTATTAAAAGATCTACTAAACAATGGCTTACATACATAGACTTCTTTATAACAATTTCCAAGAACATTTAATAATTTAATTGTTACATCTGTAAAACAATCTTCAATTCTTAAAATAAATGATCCTCCATCTTTTTGTATATTTAATGCTGTTAAAATTTGACCTGTCATATGATTATACATTTTACTTTCAAGATTATTATTAAAGTTATTTACTGTTCCATTTCCTGTAATTAAATCAATATTTGATAATTTATTATCTTTAACAAATTTATTTATTGCATTTTTTGTTGATAATAATAATGATGTATTTAACACCTCCATATTATCTGTATTCACTTGCTTAATTTTATTTTTTTTTATATCACCTTTTAAACATTCAGAAATATCTTTATTATCTGTGGCATGATAACAATATTCATCTTTTGATGACTTATAATATTGTTTTCTATATTCATGAATACATTGCAAAAAACCACCATTATCTGATAATGATAATGTTTTTACATTTTTTTTATCATCTAATAAATCAAAATATACTAACATTTCCCATAACTTATAAAAATCACGGGTCATTATTTTACTATTTAACTTTTTTGATATTACATTATCTAAATCATTTTTAAAATCAGGAATATTACTTTCAAATTGATTTACTATCAAATAATAATTTCTTCTTTTAAATTCATCTATATGCATTTTTTCTCTTACTTGCTTTGTATAATAATGATATCCTAAATTAAATTTTGGCTGATTTTCATAATTTGTTTTTACAAAATCAAAATTTTCATTTAAAATATCTTTACTAAATTCTAATTTTTTAATATATGGAGCAAAGTTTGACATTATTTATATATAATAATATAATTTTAAATACTTAATTTAATCACAAAAAAAAATTAAATTATAATTAATTTGATTACATAAAGATATGTTATTGAATTAAATTATGAATAATGATAATGACATTGAATGTATAATATGTCAAGATGAAACAATTAATAGTCCTTTTATTAAATATCAACATACTTGTGGTACATATGATATTCATCAAACATGTTTAGATAACTGGTTTATTAAAAATAGTCATAGTTGTATTATTTGTAGAAATAATATTATTTCATCTTCTGAATCAGAAAGTAGTACAAGTTCAGATAATAGCTCTAGAGAATTAACAGATAGCTCTAGAGATTTAACAGACAGTTCTAATTTAGATACTAGTTATGATGCAGATATTGATTCAACTAACGACCATATTTATTCTACTGTTAATATACAAGATCATCCATATAGTTCATATAATAACGAAACATCTTACAATAATACAGAAAATACTAATAAAAAATTTATTTGTGCTATTCTATTTATTTCTATTATTTTACTAATTGTTATATTCCATATTTTCATTTAATGCCTCAAAAATATAAAATATTCCTGCATTTACAAAAAAAGCCCTTGTTAACATTATTGACATACCAGATGTTAAATGATTGAATTTTATCGTATTTAATGTTTTTTTAAGTCTATGTCTTGTTATTTGATGTTTCGTTTTAATAACGTCTATTGGGTAAGAATATATCCAACTTAATACACCAGTTACCCCTCCATTAATTAAAGGACTATCGTACTTAGATTGCAAATAATTATATGTTCCAAAATATATACTAAAACCTAGTGAATCTCTTAAAATAGTTAGTTCTAATCCGCGATAAATTCCTGTATTCTTAAAAATTTGTTTTGCAGATAATTTTTTATCCACCTGTAATTTAGTTTTAAATAATTCTGATGGAGAAACTACTAATGTAGTAATACTACCTGCTAAAAATCCTGATAAGTAATGATTATTATTACAAATATTTTGAAAGTAGTTTTCTGTTGAAAACATAAAACTATTTTGTATACACCCTCCTACTAAAGGAGGTAAAAAACCTCTATATAAAAAAAATAAACTATTATTTTTTACTAAGTTCTTTGTTACAATATTAATATTCATCGTAGGATTAATTTGTTTGTATGTTTTAATTGTATCAAAAGGATGACCTATTAATGTTTGTGCTACACCCGCTACAAAACTATTAATAATAACATCAGTCATTTATAATTAAAATATTTTTAATTATAAATAGTTTATAAATATTCTATAACTTTATTTAACTCCATTCTTTTTTTTGGATTTTTATCTAATAAATTTAAAATTATATGTTTAATATTTTCATCTTCAATATCTAACTTTTTCTCATTTTTTATATCTCTAATACATAACATTTTTTCCATATTAGTTTTAAATGATTTGAATATTTCTAAAAAGATTATTCCTAAACTATACAAATCTGATTTAAAAGTATAATCAACCCCATCAAAAATTTCAGGTGCAATATAACCATAAGTTCCAACTTCTTCTTTATTTACATCATAAATACTTACTGCTAATCCAAAATCTGTAATTTTTATTGTATTATTAGAATCAACTAATATATTTGTAAGTTTAAGATCTCTATGTAATAATTCATTATTATGAATAATAACTAGTCCGTTTACTATCTCTTTACAAATTCTTTTCTTTTCTTCTAAAGATAAAATATTATTTAATAGATATGATTTTAATGTTTCTCTACATAATTCCATTTGAATAAATAAGAATTTATCATAATCTGATTCTTCATATTGTGAAGATGTTGAATCAATTGTATCTTCATCTTTATTTATTAAACTTAAACTATTGATTTTAACTAATGTTGTATCAGATTCTGTAGATAAACTCTTATCTTCTAACAAAAAATCATTATTTAATTTGCTTAATTTTTTATTCAAATTAACAGATTCAATCCATGATATATGATATCTTATTAAATTTGGATGATTCAGTTTAGCAATTGCTCTTACTTCATTTAATGAAGAATAAAAATTATTTTTAATTCCTATTTTTTTAATTGCATAATATTTATCATCCAATGGATTATAGACTCTATAAACGTTTGAAAAACCACCATTACCTATTAATTCTTGATATTTATAATTTTCAAATAATGAAATATTGTTATCAATACTTTTTTTTGGGATTTCATCTTGTAATACATTTATTATTTGTTTTTTTATTGGAACTATATTACTTTGACTTATGTCAATATCTAAAATATCCATTTCCTCTAACTTTGATAATAAATTAGATTTTACTTTATCCTTATCAATATCGTAGTTATAAGAATAAAGTTCAATAACAGTATCAATTAATGATAATATAAGGTAATCTTTAATCTTATCTTTCTTTTGGATGAATTCCATTATTTTATAATAATAATATTCTGTTAAGTATATTATTATTCAAATTCAATTTTAAACTATTTTCTTCTTTATATTTTGTAAAGCTTTTATTTCATCATCTAATACTTGTTATATTTGATATTTATATTTTTTAGAAGATCTATTATTTGATACATAATTGAACAGTTTTGATTGTTTTTTATACAATGAATCCAAACTAAATCTGTTATTAACAAATAACCTAAAATTAGGACTAAGTTCACTATTATACTTCATTAGTCTTTTGTAAGCTGGATTTTTTTGTGTATGTATTTTAGGTAAAATAACTTTATTATCATTTTCTTTCACTTTTCTTTCAATTACTTCTCTTTTAATTAGTCTAATATCACTAATATAATTTAATGTATTTATAGAATCACTGACATTCTCTAATTCAGGTGATACTGTAGCTAAAATATAACTTTCAGATTTTCTTTCAAAAGAATCTTTTAATATTTTAGTTAATTTACTTCCTCTGTATGGAACATATTTTTTATTAAATTTTAATGCCCTAATACACTCTTTTAATACTAATATACTTTTATTTATTTCTGCATTTTCCCTAAAAATTTTTTTATTTATGTAAACACTATCTTTAGCTTTTTCTGACCCTGCTAAATCAAGTATCTTTAAAAATGAACTTCCATTATTAACTTGAAATATTAAATGTGATCTACTTGATGCATCGTTTTGATTAGAAATTCCAACCATTCTATTTTTTTTTATGATATTTATTATATTATTAATATTCTCTTTTAATAAATTAATTGATTTTACATTAGTTAAATGTATTTTATTATTACCATCTTCTCTTTCATAAATTTGAATGTTATTATTTAATATATCATAACATTTATTGTTATAAATTTGAATACAATTAAATGTAAGGTTTATATTGTTATATGATTTTATCATTCTTAAAAGCAATACTAACAATCCCGGTATCTTATCAGTTCCCATTATTGTATATGTTTTACCAGATCCTGTTTGACCATAAACATAAAATGTAGTATCTATTTTTTTCATCAAGTTTAATGCTATCTCCATACCAAAGTCATTAAATAAATCATCATTTGTATATTCATCATCAAATACCTTATCGAATGTATAATTTTTATATGATTTTATTACCTTATTTTGTAAATTTTTCTTAATTTCTGTTATTTTTATATCATTGCTATCACTATTTACATCCACATTACTCAGATATCCATTGCGCGAGGGTCGAACTCTTGCCATAATACAGACATTTCTCATATATAAATATGTAATATAATCTTTAAATAATTAGAACTCTTTTAAATTAATACTTTTAATATATGGAAAAAATAAATATTTATATTATATAATGCTGAGTAATTATATAATATCATTATATTGGATTAATAAGCAATTAGGCGGTGCTGTTAAAAAAAAATATTGGACTACATTAGTTCATAATGGAGTATTGTTTCCACCTGAATATGAACCTGTCAATGTCCCTATTATTTATAAAGAAAAAGAAATTATATTAAACCCAGAAGCAGAAGAAGCTGCACTATTTTATGCTAAATATATTGATACTGAATATGTTAAAAACAGTAAATTTAATAAAAATTTCTGGAAAGATTTTAAAAAACTAATAGATCCAAAACTTGGAATTGAATCATTAGAAGATATTAATTTTAAAAAAATACAAAAATATTTAGAAAAGGAAAGAGAGGAAAGATTATCTAAAACAAAAGAAGAAAAAGAAGCTTTGAAAAAACAACAAAAAAAAGATGAAGAAAAGTTTTTAGCTGCTATTATTGATGGAAAAGAACAACCTGTTGGTAACTTTAGAATTGAACCACCTGGTATATTTTTAGGTAGAGGTTGTCATCCAAAAATTGGTAGTATTAAAAGTAGAATTTATCCAGAAGATATTACAATTAATATAGGCAAAGATGCTGAAATTCCTGATACTACATTAAAAGATCGTAATTGGAAAGAAGTTATTCATGATAATTCTGTTATTTGGCTTGCTTCATGGAAAGAAGGTGTAACTGGAAAGACTAAATATGTTAGATTAAGTGATAAATCTGATTTCAAGTCTGAAAGTGATAGAAAAAAGTTTGACTTAGCTAGAAAATTAAAAAAGAAATTAGGAGAAATTAAAAGAATTAATGAAAGTAATTTAGTAAATGGTGATTTTAAAGCAAAACAATTAGCAACTGCCCTATATTTTATAGAAAATCTAGCATTAAGAGTTGGTAATGAAAAAGGCAAGGATGAAGCAGATACAGTTGGTGTAATATCTCTTAGAATTGAACATATTGATTTATTAGGAAATAATAAAGTTAAACTTGACTTTTTAGGAAAAGATTCAGTTAGATATACTAAAAAATTCGAAGTAATTCCTATAGTTTATCAAAATTTAGACTTATTTATGCAAGATAAAGATAGGAAAAGACAATTATTTGGAAAAATTAATGCTTCTGACTTGAATGGATATTTACAAGAATTTATGTCTGGTTTAACATCTAAAGTTTTTAGAACAATGAATGCAAGCAAATTATTTCAAAGAGAATTAAATAAAATTAGTTCCAAATTTGAATCGTATGAAGCTGATGATAAAATTAATTTATTATTAGATGAGTTTAATAAAGCAAATGCAAAAGTGGCAATGCTTTGTAATCATCAAAAAAATGTTAATAAAAACTTTAAAGATAGAATTGATAAATTTAATGACCAAATTAAAGCTGCTAAAAAGAAAAAGAAGGAATTAGAAGCTAAAAAAAAAGAATATAAAGAAAAAGGAAAAGACACAAAATCTATAAAACAAAGAATTTTAAAAGCAGATAGTAAAGTTAAGAAGTTAAAATCAAAAAAAGATCTTAAATTAGAAATGAAAAACGTATCCCTTGGAACTTCAAAAGTTAATTATATTGATCCAAGAATTACAATTTCATTTATGAAAAAACATGAGATTGAAATTGATAAATTATTTACATCCGCTTTACAAGATAAATTTACTTGGGCTTTGGATATTGAAACTGACTATTCATTTTAAAAAAAACTTTAATTTTAGTTTTAAAAATTATTTTTGAAAAATAAAAAAAGAATTTTATTTTATTGTCCCCCCCCCCCCTCACTAAAAATAGTGAATATCCAATATATTTCGGATATCCAATTTATGATCTTAATATCCAAAATATATCTATTATAATTAGATTATAATACATCTAAATATATACTATTAATTAATATATCCATTAAATATCCATTAAATATCCAATTAATATCCAATATTATGTAAAAATATATAGAAAAATACCTAATTATTACGTATATATAATGGTAAATTATACTTGTCCAAGATGTGGATTCACTACTAATATTAAAACAAAATATACATCTCATTTAAGAAGAAAATACTTGTGTAAAAATACATTATCTGATGATAATTTATATAATGAATATGTTAAGTATGAAATAAATGAAAAATTAAATATTCCACAAAATAACACAATTTCACACATTAATACCACCAAAAACACACAAAATACCACAAATATCCAAAAAAATAACACAAAAAATACACAAAATAACACAAAAAAAAATAAAAAGTATGAATGTAGTTATTGTAATAAAACATTTTCAAGAAATGATAGTTTAAATAGACATTTAAGATCTTGTAAAGAAAAAAAGAAAGATGATGAAGATAAACAAAATTTATTAAATTTAGTAAATTTATTAAATAAACAATTAGAAGAACAAAGAGATCAAATGAATAAACAATTAGAACAATTAGATAAAAAAGATAGACAAATTGAAGAAATAATTAATAAAAAAGATAAGCAAATAGATGAGTTAATAAAGAAAGCAGGGATTAATATTGGAACTCAAAATATACAACAAAATATTAATATTTTAGCTTATAAAAATACGGATATATCTCATTTAACAGATACTGATTATTTGAGATGTTTAAAACATTCTAATTTTTGCATACCTCACTTAATAGAAAAAATTCATTTTAATCCAAAAAAGCCAGAAAATCATAATATATATATTTCTAATCTAAAGAATAATTATGCAATGGTTTATGATGGAAGTAAGTGGAATATTAAAGATAGAGATGAATCAATACAAAGTTTAATAGATGATAAGGAAGGTATTATGGAACAAAAATTAGAAGAATGGATTGAAAATGGAAATAAATATCCAGAAATAATGAATAAGTTTAATAGATATCTTGAAAAGAAAGAAAATAATGTTGTAATTAATAAAATTAAAAATGAAATAAAATTATTACTTTTTAATAATCGCGACTTAATCAGTTAATAATTATTAACAATATTTATAATGTCTATAAAATCTTTTTTTAATGAACATCCGCCAACTAAAAAACCATCAATATGTGGCATTTCAATTAAATGTTTGGCATTACTAGGTTTTACTGATCCTCCGTAAATAATTCTTATAGAATCTTTTAATTGATAAAATAAACTTCTAATATAATCATGAACATCATTTGCTTGTTCTGGAGTGGCATTTTTTCCAGTTCCAATTGCCCAAACTGGTTCATATGCAATTACTATATTACTCCATTGATTATGTTTCAAGTTATTTAATAAAAAAATTAATTGTTTTTTTATTATTGTATAAGTTTTATTTGTTTGTCTTTCTTCTAAAGTTTCAC
>Ga0315315_10001370_pt1 | contig 22237 bp, 22 predicted proteins | sample M140m3416metaG_FD_203699 | JGI IMG/M metagenome (GOLD analysis project Ga0315315, IMG submission 203699) | Ammonia-oxidizing marine archaeal communities from Monterey Bay, California, United States - M1 40m 3416 | ecosystem: Environmental > Aquatic > Marine > Intertidal zone | place: USA...
CTTTCGAACTGCCCAGTTTCAGATGCATTTATTCTGAAATAAGTTGAAAGTTCCATCGGACATCTCACTCCCTCTGGAATATAAACAAAAGACCCATCGGTAAAAACAGCAGAGTTTAAAGTAGCAAAGAAATGATCAGTTGTTGGAATCACTGATCCTAAATATTTTTTAACCAGTGCAGGATGTTTTTGTATCGCTTCAGACATTGAGCAGAAAATAATTCCATGTTTTGTTAATTCACCTTTAAATGTTGTAGCTACTGAAACTGAATCAAAAACTGCATCAACAGCAATTCCATTTAGCCTAGCTTGCTCTTGCAAAGGTATACCAAGTTTATTATAAGTTTCTAAAAGTTTAGGATCTAATTCATCAAGACTTTTTGGTTTATCTTTCATGCTTTTTGGTGCTGAATAGTAATATAAATCTTGATAATCAATTTTAGGATATTTTGGTTTTTGCCAATTAGGTTCTTTTAATAACTTAAATCTTTCAAAAGCTTTTAATCTAAAATCCAACATCCATTTTGGCTCTTTTTTAATATTTGAAATAAATTTAATTACATCCTCGTTCAGACCTTTTGGGGCTCGAATATTTTCAATATCAGTTGTAAAACCGTATTTATAATCTTTTAACTTTTCTATATCCTTTTGTCTTGTATCCATTTTTAAACTCTTCTTTCAAAATTATCTTTAACTAGATCCTCTAAACTTTTCTCTTCAAAAAAATTATTAATATGATTTTCTAGTTCATCCCAAAGGTTATGCGTAAGGCACTTTGTTGCTTTACCATTGCAACCTTTTTTTGAATCTTTTTTACATTGAACAGTTTTTACTTTTTCATCAACTGCATCAAATATATTTGTAAGTTTTATCTCTTTAGCTTTTTTATTAAGGATATAACCACCTTGAGTACCTCTTACACTTTGAACAATCTCTTTTTTTCTTAATTTAGAAAAAATTTGTTCTAAATAATCTAAGGAAATACCTTGTCTCAAAGAGATGTCCCTGAGGGAAACTGGGTTGATATTATTAAATCGAGCCAGATCCACTAAAGCCATTACCGCATATCTGCCTTTAGATGTTAGTTTCATAAAACCGCTAATTTAGAGGTATATATAAACCTGACTAAAATAGTCAAGTATCTAAGACAAAAAAAGACTAACATTTTGTCACGCAGTTGTGATAAACCATATTTTTTTTTGAGAATAATAATCAATACTAATTATGGATAATAAAATTGTAGAAATATTTATTCCTGGCCCAGCTGGCAGACTTGAGGCAAAATATTATAAAAGCAAAAAATCAACATCTCCAGTTGCTCTGGTACTTCAACCTCATCCTCAATATGGAGGTACAATGAACAACAAAGTTGTTGTGGATACATTTCATACATTTATGGAAAATGATTTTTCAGTCTGTAGAGTAAATTTTAGAGGTGTTGGAAAAAGTAACGGAGAATTTGATAACGGACAAGGAGAACTTGCTGATGCTGCTGCAGCTTTAGATTGGCTCGAGAGAGAAAATTTCGACAACTCACAATGTTGGGTGTCTGGATTCTCTTTTGGTTCATTGATTGCTATGCAATTACTAATGAGAAGACCAGAAATAAATAGATTTATTGCAATATCTCCACAGCCTAATGTGTATGATTTTTCTTTTTTAGCACCATGTCCAACTTCAGGTCTTATGGTATGTGGTAAAAAAGATGAACTTGTTCCATTTGAATATATTAAAGACTTAGATAAAAGATTGAGTTCGCAAAAAGGAATTAAAGTTGATTTTCAAACTGTGCAAGATGCAAATCATTTTTTTTCAAAAAGTGAGAGCGATTTGGTCAAAATTCTTGATGAGTATATAAAAAAAGAAACAGCACTTTATTAAAAATTTTTATTTATAACACCACCTACTGTTGGACTTTTACATCGTGTAGTACTAGGAAATGAAATAGGTAATTTTAAAAAAGATCGAATTGCAAGATAAGCAAATGCTTGTGACTCAACAAAATCTCCATTAAAATCAAATTGATCAATATCTTCCAGTTTATTGTTTTTGATTTCAATATTCTCATTAATAGACTCAATTAAAAATTTATTTTTTCTTCCACCACCACAGACCAAGTTGGTACAGGTATCAAAATTATTTATTTGGTTCGCAGAATCTATTCCTCTAGCTATTAAACTGGCAGTAAATTTTGTTAAAGTAGCACATCCATCTTCTAGAGTTAATCCTTTTACAAATGAAATATCAAAATCTTTAATATCTAATGCGTTTGATATATTTGTAATATTGAAATTATCTAAAGCTTGATTTAATATCAATTCATTTACTTTTCCAGCACGTGCAATCAAACCATTTCTATCAAATTTATTTTTTGAGTTTTTTCTAACCCATTCATCAATTAAACAATTACCTGGCGCAATATCAAAAGCATTTAAACCATTACTCAATGAAACATTATCTTGATATATATTTGTAACATTTGTAATACCACCAATATTAATAATATTGATTGGATAATTTATTTTATGAATTTTATTAATTATTTGAGATAATAATTTATGAAATATTGGTGCTAATGGTGCGCCTTCTCCCCCGTTTTTAAGATCATCTTCCCTAAAGTTATTGATAACTATTTTTTTAACTATTTGTGATAACAATTTTCCATCACCAAGTTGCTTAGTAAACTTTTTACTCGAATTATGAAAAATAGTTTGGCCGTGAAAACCAATTAAATCAATTTGATTTTTATAATCATGAATTATCTTTTCAACAATTTGACAGTTAAATAAAGTAAAGTCTTTTTCTATGTTCAGTAAATCTTGCGAATTTTTTTTTAAATCCTCCTCAGAAAATATTTTTTCTCTTAATTCTATTAATTTTTCTCTTAATTTTGGATTAAATTCAAAATAAATGTCCAAAATAGAGGTAAATTCATTAATACCATCTGATTTTATTAAAGATACATCAACACCATCCATTGAAGTACCAGACATAAGACCTAATGCTGAAAATATTTTTTTTTTCATTGATATTCTTTTTTAATAAAATTTGTATATTGTAAAACTATAAGCTTATGAATAAATTTTTAAAAGAATTTAAAGATAGGGGTTTTTTCTATCAATGTACCGATGAAATTGAATTATCTCAGCTTTTAGATAATAGTAAGATAAAAGCTTATATTGGATTCGATTGTACTGCGGAAAGTTTACACGTTGGAAGTCTACTTCAAATTATGTGTTTAAGACTATTGCAAACCTATGGACACCAGCCCATTGTTCTTCTGGGTGGCGGAACTACTAGGATTGGAGATCCTTCTGGTAAAGACAAAACTCGCAAAATTTTATCTGAAAGTGAAATCAAAAAAAATTCGAAGAATATAGAAAAAATTTTGAAAAAATTTTTAGATACAAATAATAAAAAAACAAAACCAATATTTGTTGATAATTATAAATGGTTAAAGGAGTTAAACTATATTTCATTTTTAAGAGAAATTGGCAAACACTTTACAATAAATAAAATGTTAACTTTTGATAGTGTCAAAACAAGATTAGAGAGAGAACAGTCATTAAGCTATATGGAATTTAATTACATGATTTTACAGGCTTATGATTTTTTAGAATTGAACAAAAAAGAGAATTGTGTTCTTCAAATTGGTGGATCAGATCAATGGGGGAATATTGTAAGTGGAGTTGAATTAATTAAGCGGTATTCTAATAATCAAACTTATGGTTTAACAACTCCTTTGATTACTTTAGCAACAGGTGAAAAAATGGGTAAAACCGCCAATGGTGCTATTTGGCTAGATAAAAAATTTTTATCCTCTTTTGATTATTGGCAATTTTGGAGAAACACAGATGATCGTGATGTAATAAAATTTTTAAAATTTTTTACAGATATTAAGCTTGATGAAATTGAAAATTTAAAAGTTAAAGACATAAATGATTTAAAAATTCTTCTTGCCAATAAGGCTACTGAAATGCTTCATGGAAAAAAAGAAGCAATTAATTCTGAAAAAATTGCGAAAGAAACATTTTCAGAAAACTCATCAGGATCAAGTTTGCCATCAATAAAAATTAAAAAATCAAAATTAAAAAAAAATTTTAATATCATTGATTTAGTAATCTTTTCTAAATTTGAACAATCTAAAAGTGAAATAAGAAGATTAATTAAGGGTAATGCTGTTAAAATAAACAATCAAATCATTGATAATGAAAAATTTATTATTGAAAATAAATTTTTTAAAGAAAATTTTCTTAAACTTTCAATAGGCAAAAAAAGACATATTAAGATTGAGCTAATTTAATTTTTTTTAATTTTTTCTAAAGTTCTTGTAACGAATCTTGGAGTAAGTGTCTTAATTGGATTCACTGTTGTTTCTGGATTCTTTGGAGGACCTTTAATCTTAAAGCTTACTCCAAAAACACCCTCACCCGATTTCGAGCCTACAAGTATATTGCCTAAAAAAGGAATAGATCCAATAACTTTATTTAAAGTAGTGGCTGGTACCAAAGTACCTCTTAGACTTATTATCTTATTCTTTTCAATGTAACCTTCCATTAACACTGAAATAGCAGGTCCTATTGCATAAATTTCATTTATAGTCATAAGGTTATTTTCATTTTCAAAATTCATCTCAAACTCTTTAAATCTTATTCCTTCACCAGACAAAATATCTGCTATACCTTGCAATGAGGCAAGAGTTAGTAATTTGGTCAATAGTGGAAGTTCTTTTAATTTAAAATCATAAATCCTTAGAGTCGATTTATTTATATTATTCTTTTTTAGAGAAAAATAATCTAACGTCCCACCTTCAAATCCCTTAATAAACTTATATCTTTTTACTATTGGTTCAGCATTACCCAGAAATAAAGTTGTAACTTTTCCCTCTTGATTAGAATTGATTGTAAATTTAAGATTTCTATTTTGTGAAAATAGAGCGCTTAAATCTGCATTAAAAATTTCATTATCTTTAATATTTAATTTTCCCTTTAAATTTCTTACTTTGTTTTTTGTGTCTAAAAAAACATTTTCAAGTTTTAAATTAATATCAAAATTGTTATCAAAAAAACTTAACTTTTTGTCATTTCTACTATCAATTAAACTTTCTATTAATTTATTTGCATTAAGGTTAGTTCCTGTAAAAAAATAATTATTCTTTTTATTAATTATATCAAATTGATTTTTTAACTCATCCTTATCGTAAAAGTTTAATTGAACTTTTTCAAATTTTTGTACATTAAAATTTTTATCTAATAATAAATTTTTTAACTTTATTTGGTTTTTATTTTCCGTAAAAGAAATAGATTTTATTAACATTTTCTCATTAGTAGAATAATTGCCATTTACTCTAAATAATGCTTGAGAATCATCTTTTTTTTCATAATTTAACAATTCTACAATTAGTGGGTTTTTGTTTATACTTAATGATGATTTAAAATTATATTTTTCTTTTTGTTTATCTATTGAGTAGCTAATTTTATCTTTTTCATTTTGAAATAAAATGTCGCCTTCACCTTTTACAGATAATTTTTCTTTATCATAATTAATCGTTATTTTATTTTTTAAAAAACTAATTTCTTCTTTTATATCTGGAAATATATTATCTAATTTTAAATTATTATTGAATATTAAATTATTTAATTTAATTTCAGATAAAATTTTAAGGTCATTAAAATTAAAATTTTTATTTATTTTAAATGAAAATATATTTTTAGAATTAAGATTTAATACTTTGATATTAATTTTTGGAAAAATTTTTTTTACTATAAAGTCAATTGAATCATTTTTAAAATCTAAACTTTCATTTTCTACGTCCCCTGCAATGGAATAATCTTGATTAATTTTTTTTATTAAAATTGTTTTTGAATTTAAAGGTATTTTGTTAAATAATAAGTTTGAATTGCTTATTTTATAACTTTGATTGTTTATATCAAAAGTAAAATTTAATTTTTCTATAGTATATTTTCTTAATAAATTTAATTTAGTATTTTTTATGAAGCCATTTATTTCAAAATTTTTTTGAATTTTCCCTTTTTTGTCAAATTCAATTTTAATATCAGCTATTAAATATCCTTTTTTAACCGATTTTTCTAAAAGATAGAGTTGGGGACTATCTTTAATTGTTCTCAAAAAAGAAATAAAATTTTTGAGTTCCAAAGACTTTGTGGAAAGTTGTAAATTTGATAATGAAAATTCGTTTTTAATAAAAGATTTAATTGATATTTCAGTTCTTACAGTTTCTATTTCAATTACTTTTCCTCTATTTTTTATTTTTGTCCCAATTGTTTTTGCATTTATTTTAAATGAAATTGGATCTAATAAAATTTTTATCTTTTTTAAATCGATTTCTAAATCTTCATTTAAATTATTTACAACTTTTCCTATTTGATTATTTAATTTTGATGTTTCAATTCCAACAGTGCTTAAATAAAGGACAGAAAGCATTATTGTTAAAAAAATTATGATTGATATTCTTAATATTATTTTTTTCATTTTATTTGATATAACGATCTCTCTAAAAAATCATCTATTTCACCATCTAATATTTTATCTGGATTAGTGTTCTCATAATTTGTTCTATTATCTTTTACTAATCGGTATGGCTGAAGTACGTATGATCTTATTTGATGCCCCCAGCCTATCTCCGATTTTAATTCTTCTGAATTTTGACTTTCTTTTTCTTTTCTTTTCATTTCGTAATTGTAAAGTCTTGCTTTCAACATATTCATACATGTATCTTTATTTTTATGTTGAGATCTTTCATTCTGGCATTGTACGACAATTTTAGAGGGGATATGAGTTATTCTAACTGCACTATCTGTCGTATTAACATGCTGCCCACCAGCCCCACTAGAACGATAAGTGTCAATTCTTAAATCTTTATCTAATATTTCAATTTTTATATTTTCATCAACCACTGGATATACCCAAATACTTGCAAAGCTCGTATGTCTTCTGGCCCCTGAGTCAAATGGAGAAATTCTAACTAATCTGTGTATGCCAGACTCTTTTTTCAACCAACCAAAAACATATTGTCCTTGAATTTTAATAGTTGAAGATTTTATACCTGCCTCATCACCTTTATGTTCGCTAATTAGGCTAGATTTATAATTTTTGCTATCAGACCATTTCAAATACATTCTTCTAAGCATATTTGCCCAATCTTGACTTTCTGTTCCACCTGCTCCTGCGTGTATTTCTATATAGCAATCTAATGTATCTGCCTCATTTGATAAAAAACATTTGATTTCATTCCTCTTTACAATGTTTCTCAAATTTTTAACATTTTCTATTACTTCATTTTGAATTTCATTATTAGAGTCTTCTACTGCTAATTTATAAAGTTCATCTAATTCATTCAGTTTTTCGATGGACTCGTTAAATGAATTTATTAAGTCTTCGTAAAGTTTCTTTTCTTTTAAAATTTTTGATGATTTTGCTTTATTTTGCCAAAAACTAGCCTCAAGCATTGCTTTATTATGCTTCTCTAATTTTGAATTAATATCATTTTTCTCAAAGATACTCCTTAATTCTTTGACTAATTTTTGCTATTTCTTTTTTTATATTTAAAAAATTATCTTCCATTAATAAAACCTTAATACATTATTAATATCTATTCTATTACTATTTGAATACAACACCTTTCCTCTCACAACATTCTTACTTTTATAGGCCTCAACAATAGTATCTTTTGATGAAAACTTGGCCTTCTGTCCAGTTAAAGGATCAACTACCATCATTTTTATCCCATCTGCAACTTTAAAAGGTCTAGCATCAGATTTTTTAACCCCATTTTTAACGAAGTTTTCAAATACAGGAAGTGCAGTCTTTGATCCTGTTTCATATTTGCCTAAAGATTTAGGGTTATCCATTCCTAAATAAACTCCAATTACTAAATTAGATGTGAAACCAATAAACCAAGCGTCAGTATTTTCATTTGTAGTACCTGTTTTACCTGCTAAGTTCAGTCTTAATTTTTTAAGTTTTTTTCCAGTTCCTCTTTTGATTACTCCCTCTAAAAGTGAGGTAATTTGATAAGCTGTTTCAGGAGAAAATACTTGTTTATAATTGTCTTTTATCTTTGGATATGCTTTGCTTGTAAACGAAATTTGATCACAGTTAATACATTTTCTTTTTTCGTTATTAATAATTGTATTTCCTTCACTATCTTGAATTCTATCGATTATAATTGGTTTAACTAATTTTCCTCCATTTACAAAAGCAGAATATGCAGAAGTTAGTTTAAGTAATGTTGTTTCAGTTGCACCAAGAGATATTGACAATAATTCATCTGGATTATCATATATTCCTAACTCTCTAGAAAGATTTACTATTTTATCAATACCTAAATTTTGAGCAACTCTAACAGTCATTAAGTTTCTTGATTTTTCAAGTCCAACTCTCAAAGTTGATAAACCATAAAATTTTTTACCATAATTTTCTGGTTTCCACATTTTAAGATCTGAGCCTTGGTCTAAAACTATTGGGGCGTCTAAAACTAATGATGTTGGTGTATAATTGTTTTCTAAAGCTAAAGCATATACGAAAGGTTTAAAAGCTGAACCAGGTTGTCTCAAAGCTTGTGTTGCTCTATTGAACTCACTATTTTTAAAACTAAAACCCCCACTAAGAGCCAAGACCCTACCTGTAAATGGATCCATAACAACAATTCCACCATTAATTTTTGGTAATTGTTTTAAATCAAATTTATTAGCATTAATTTGCTCAACATAAATTATATCTCCAATTCTTAACAATTTATCAAATTCTTTTTTTGTCCATGAAATATTTTTAAATTCGATAACACCTTGGGTTTTGTCTGAAGTTTCAATTGTTGCTGAAAATTGATTTATTTTTTTTACTATAGCAATTTGCCATCCTATTGATTTTTCTAAATAGTATTTTTCTAAATTACTAAACCAACCATCAGAATAATTTTTATTTGTTAATGGTCCCCTCCAACCTTTTCTTCTATCATAAGAAATCAATCCTTCTCTTAAAGATTTGGTAGCTGTTTTTTGTAGTTCTAATTTAATTGGAGTATTTATATTAAATCCTTGTTTATAAACTTTTTCATAGCCTAATTTTTCTATTACATTTTTTCTTACATCTTCAATGTAATATTGAGCATCTTCCAAAAAAATTTTTTTCTTCTTTTTAAGATTAATACTTTTCTTGACGAGGGTTTCATAATTATCTTTATCTATAAAATTATTTTCCAATAAATTATTTAAAACTAAATCTCTTCTAAATTTTGCCAATTTCATATTTCTATAAGGATTGTACTTACTTGGAGCCTTGGGCAGAGCTGCTAGCATTGATGCTTCTGCATAATCTAATTCTTTTATAGGTTTATCAAAATATTCTAGACTAGCAGCAGCAACTCCATAAGCACCACTTCCTAGATATATTTGATTTAAGTAAAGCTCAAGTATTCTCTCTTTTGTAAGCACTCTCTCAATTCTAAATGCAAGTATTGCCTCTTTAATTTTACGATTTAAACTTACTTCATTGGTTAGTAAAAAATTCTTTGCCACTTGTTGAGTGATAGTTGATGCACCTTCCAATCTGTTAGATGTTAACATGTTTTTTATATTCTTAATCACAGCTCTCACGACACCTTTCGCATCAATTCCAGGATGAGAAAAAAAATTTTTGTCTTCAGCAGATAAAAAAGCATTAATAACATTTTGAGGTATAGAGTTGTATGGGATAAATATTCTTTTCTCTTTTGAAAAATCAGATACTAAATCTCCATTACCCGAGTAGACTTTGCTGGAAACAGGTGGTTTATAATTTTTCAAAAATTTATAATCTGGAATATTATTTGAAAAAGACCATAAAATTAACAGCCCAAAAATAGCACTTAATAACATAATGCTTAAAGAAACTGCAAAAATATTTATAATAATTTTTCTCATTTATATTTCATTATACTGTGGAATTTGGTAAAGATAAGGCATTAGAATTAAACAAAATTTTATAAATAAAAAATGAAACAAAATAATATCAAATTATGGAAAAAAATTTATATATTGATGCCTCGCATCCAGATGAAACTAGAGTTGTGCTTAAATCAGATGATAAACTTGAAGATTATGAGTACGAAGGTTTAAAAAATAATCTTATCAAAAATAACATCTATCTGGGTAAAGTAAGTAGAATTGAACCATCATTACAAGCTGCCTTTGTTGATTTTGGAAGAGATAGACATGGTTTTCTTTCGTTTAACGATATCCAATCTGACTACTATCAAATACCTAAAAGTGATTTAGAAATCATTAAATTAGAAGAAGAAAAAGTTAGAGAGGAACTTTCAAAAGAAGTTGCGGCAAAAGAAGAGGAAAATTTAGCTGAGGGTAAATTAGAAATTGAAGATCCAATAGAAAAGAAAGATGAAAATAAAGAAAATGAAGAAATCGAAGACGATAAGAAGAAAAATTTAAAATTTAAATTTAAGAAGTACAAAATTCAAGAAGTTATAAAACCTAATCAAGTAATTCTTGTTCAGGTTATTAAAGATGAGCGAGGCCAAAAAGGTGCTGCTTTGAGTACTTTTATCTCAATTGCAGGAAAATATATTGTTTTAATGCCAAATACTCCAAAGGGTGGTGGTATTTCTAGAAAGATTTTTAATCCTGCTGAAAGAAAAAAAATAAGAACAATATTAAATGAGATAGAAATTCCAAAAGAAATGGGTCTAATTGTTAGAACTGCCGGAAGCAATAAAACTAAAAATGAAATAAATCATGACCTAACTAGTTTAATTAATTCTTGGAACCATATTAAAAATAATGCTCTTAATGCTATTGCTCCAGCATTAATTCATCAAGAAAGTGAAATAATTAAAAGAACTTTAAGAGATATGTACGATGAAAATACAAAAAATATTATTGTTGAAGGCAATGAAGGTTACAAAAAAGCTCAAAACTTTATGAAGTTGATGATGCCTTCACATACAAAAAAAATAAAAAAGTACAGAGGTAAAACACCATTATTTATTGAAGAAGGAATTGAACAAAAGTTAAATCAAATTTTTGACTCAGAAATAAAACTAAGTTCTGGAGGTTATTTGGTAATAAATCCAACTGAAGCCTTGGTATCTATAGATATTAATTCTGGGAGTTCTATAAAACAAAAAAATGTTGAAAGTACCGCTTTAGATACAAACCTTGAAGCTGCAGATGAAATTGCAAGACAAATAAAAATAAGAGATTTATCAGGATTAATTATAATTGATTTTATAGATATGTTGAGTTTTGGAAATAGAAGAATGGTAGAGAGAAAATTGAAAGAAAAATGCAGATCTGATAGAGCTCGAATTCAAATCGGAAGAATAAGTAACTTTGGTTTGCTTGAAATGTCTAGACAAAGGCTAAGAGAGAGTGCAATAAAATGGAAAGTAAATTTAACTGACGAGTCTTTTGCACTAAAAATACTTAAATTAGTGGAATTAAAAGCAGTTTTAAATAAAGCAAAATTTGTGGATCTCAAAGTTTGTGAAAAAATTTCAAATTTTTTAAAAGAAAATTTTATTTCTGATTTAACTTATTTTGAAAAAAAAAACAAAATGAAGATTGATATAATTACAGATAATAGTTTGATAATTCCTGAGTATATCATTGATATTAAAAATAAATCAAAAAAAACAATTGAATTGGTTGAGCATTTTGAAAGATTAAAAAATCTTGATCAGCAAAAAAAAGAAGGAAATATTTTAGAGTTTAAAGATAAGAAGAAATTTAAGAAAAAACCTTTCAGAAAAAAGAAATTTTATAAAAAAGTTAAATAATTCCTTTTTTTGGAGACGATGCATTACCCATTAAATTCTTTTCTATCCTCCCTGATAAATAAGATTGCCTACCTGCAATTACTGCATGTTTAAAAGCTAAAGCCATATCGAAAGGTTTTTTGGCTTTAGCAATTGCTGTGTTAACAAGAACTCCATCACATCCTAGTTCCATTGCAATCGTCGCATCTGAAGCTTGTCCTAAACCTGCATCAATAATTAAAGGTAGTTTTGTTTGTGATCTTATAATCTTTATGTTTACTTTATTTAAAATTCCTAAACCAGATCCTATTGGTGCAGCTAGAGGCATAATTGCACATGCCCCTGAATTTTCTAATCGCTTAGCCATTAAAGGATCGTCATTACAGTATACCATTACTTTAAAACCCTCTTTTGCTAATACCTCTGTGGATTTAAGTGTCTCAATCATTTCAGGAAATAAATTTTTTTTATCCCCCAAAACTTCAAGTTTAACCAATTTCCATCCACCTATTTCTCTTGCTAATCTTAAAGTCCTTAAAGCCTCAAAAGAATTAAAACATCCTGCTGTATTTGGTAAATATGTAATTTTTTTTGGATCGATATAATCCATCAATAAAGGTTTTTTTTTATCTGTAATATTAACTCTTCTTACAGCTACAGTAACTATATCTGCTCCTGATAATTTAATTGCTTTAGCACACTCTTTCATATTTTTATATTTTCCTGTACCCACAATCAACCTGGATTTAAATTTTTTATTAGATATAAATAATTTATCTTTTGTCAATTCTAACCACCTCCAATAAAATGAACTATTTCAATTTTATCATTTTTTTTTAATTTAATTTTATTTAGCTTTTTTTTATCCACTATTTCTTGATTTAATTCAATCGCTACTTTTTTAATGGGAATATTAAGATCATTCAAAAGTGTTTGGATTTTATAATTTTCATTAATTAACTTATTTTTTCCATTTAATTTAATTTCTATTTTTTTTATTTTTTTCATCGTATATAAGAGATGTATGAGTAACAAAATTATTATTATTAACGGTCCAAATCTTAATCTATTAGGTGAAAGAGAACAATCACAATATGGTTCCATTACATTTGATAAATTGAAAGAAAATTGTATGAATAAATCAAAAGAACTAGGTCTAAGCATTGAATTTACACAATCAAATATTGAAGGTGAATTAGTAAATCAAATCCAAAATTCTATTAATAAATTTGATGGGATAATAATCAATGCAGCGGCGTTCACTCATACCTCGGTAGCAATAAGAGATGCCTTAAATATTTTCAAAAAACCTGTAATAGAATTACATATATCGAATATTTATAAAAGAGAGGAATTTAGACATAAATCTCTAATTAGTGATATAGTAACTGGTGGTATTTTTGGTTTAGGTGACAATGGTTATATTTTAGCCATAATTGCGATGCAAAAGCTTCTTAAAAATGAAAATTGATAAAAAAATTATAAAAGAATTAAGTGATTATTTAGAGGAGTTTAATCTTACAGAGTTAGAGTATACTGAAAAAGATACTAAAATAAAAGTTTCTAAAAATAATGTTTCAATAAATCAATCTTCCTTACCAGTTAATAATTCAAAATCTTTAGAGCAAACCCAAACGCCTGTTGACAAAAATTCTGGAATTCATGTGACTTCACCTATAATTGGTACGGCTTATCATGCTCCCGAACCTGGTGCTAAAAAATTTGTTGAAATCGGAAAAAAAATTAAAAAAGGTGATACTGTTATGATTGTTGAAGCGATGAAAACAATGAATCATGTACCTTCATCTGCTGATGGAATTGTAAAAGAAATATGTGTAACTGATGGTCAACCTGTTGAATTTGGACAAACAATAATCATCTTAGAATAATGTTTAAAAAAATCTTAATTGCAAACCGTGGGGAAATTGCAGTCAGAGTAATCAGGGCATGTAAAGAATGGGGTATTTCTACTGTAGCGGTTCATTCTGATGTTGATAGAGATAGCATGCACGTCAGATTGGCTGATGAAAGTATATGTATTGGCTCTCATCAACCTGCCAATAGCTATTTGAACATACCTGCTTTACTTTCAGCTGTTGATTTAACTGGTGCGGAAGCAGTTCATCCAGGATATGGTTTTTTATCTGAGAATGCAAATTTTGCAAAAGTTTTAGAAGACAACAACATCAAGTTTATTGGAGCTTCCTCTAAACATATAAAAATGATGGGTGACAAAATTCAAGCTAAAAAAATTGCAAAGGAAAATGGTTTGCCAGTAATAGAGGGTTCTGAAGGTGGTGTAAAAGATATCTCTGAAGCTAAAAATCTTTGTAAAAAGATTGGATTTCCTGTTTTAATCAAAGCATCTGGTGGTGGCGGTGGAAAAGGAATGAAGATTGTAAATAAAGAAAGTGAGTTTGAAACCCTTTTTTCTACAGCAAAATCTGAAGCAATGAAATATTTTGGTAATGATGAAGTTTATATAGAAAAATTTTTTCAAAACCCAAGACATATTGAAGTACAAATACTAGCTGGAAAAAATAGAACTGTTCATTTACATGAAAGAGATTGCTCTGTTCAAAGAAGACATCAAAAATTAATTGAAGAAACACCAAGTCCAGTTTTAAATGACGAAATAAGAAAAGATCTTTTTAAAAAAACTGTAAATATGGTAAGCAAAATTGGTTATGAAGGAGCTGGGACAGTTGAGTTTATTTATGAAGATGGCAAATTTTATTTTTTAGAGATGAATACAAGAGTTCAAGTTGAGCACCCGGTTTCAGAAATGGTTACAGGTATAGATATTATTAAAGAACAAATTAACATTGCATTTACTGGTGAAACTGCGCTAAATCAATCTGACATAAATCCAAGAGGTCATGCGATAGAATGTAGAATAAACGCAGAAGATCCTAGTAAAAATTTTCAACCTTCCCCAGGAACAATTGGTATGTGTCACCAACCTTCAGGTTTTAGAACTCGAGTTGATGGTGCGATATTTCAAGGTTATAAGGTAACACCATACTATGATAGTATGATATGCAAGCTTATATGTCATGGAAGAAACAGAGTAGAGGCTATACAAAGAATGAATAGATCCTTAGATGAATTCGTAATAGAAGGTATTACAACAACAATTCCATTACATAAAAAATTACTAAATCATAAAAAATTTATTAATTCTGATTTTAATGTCAGTTGGCTTGATAAAGAAAAAATAGTTTAATTACAACCGACTAACCAAATATCATAAACTGGGTGATCAAAAGGGGCAATAGATGGGCTTGAGGAAAACATCCATCCATTAAAAACAAATACGTTATCATTATTTTGCTTATTTAATTCTCGTACTTGAATATATGCAGTTATTTCTGGATTATCATCAAACTCTGAATTTTTACATTTCATGCTTTTTATTGATAAATCTTTATATTTTATCTCCTCATTATTTTTAAGTTTTATTAAAGAGTTTTTTGAACTTATTTTATCTAAGACTTTAATATTTGTATAATTTCCTTCTAATTGCTCTGAAGAATTTAGTTCAGAAAAAAACGAATAAAAAATAAAAAAAAATAAAATTAATAAATTCTTTTTATTCTTTCCAGCTTTTATATTTTTTTTCAATAGCATTTTTATTTTTATTTGGATAATAAGCTGACTCAGTACCTGTCAAATTCGGTTGATGGGGTTTTTGCCAGGCATATTTCTTTAAATCATGATTTTTTTCTATTTTATTTGGCGTAAAATGTATCCAAGAATACCATTCAACAGGTATTTTAGATGCATCAATTTCTCCAGCGTATATAACCCACCTTTTTCCTTTTTTACTCTCATAATATTTATTACCAAAAGAGTCTTCACCTATAAGTTTTCCAAATAAAACTGTTTTTAATCTAGTGCCAAAAGTGTCTTGATTCCACCAAGTGAAAATTTTTTTTAAAAGTGTCAACATAAAAAGTTATTAAAGTTTCAATTCAAAATTGTATAAATTAAATTAGACTAAAATTTGAATTTGTATATAAATAATTTGAATCATAATTCAAATTAATTTTATTAAATTGGGGTCAAATGGCAAAATATCTAGTTGAGACTTATTACACTTGTACTTTTAAAGTAAATCATTATTTAGATGAAGTTAACGAAACAGAACTCAAGAATCTTGAAAAAAGAAATGATGGAAAATTTGAGGTTTTAGATGTTAAACTTGATAATAGGAAAACAAAAAGTCTTGATCCAAAAAATAACAAAGCTGTTGAAAGTAATAAAATTGATGTTGTTATCAATGACAAAGAACCGGCTCCAAAAAATTTGGAAAATATCATAAAATCTAAAAGCTCTAATTCAGATAATAATGGAAAAAGATTTAGTATGCCCGACAGAAGAAAAGGATATATTCAAAAAGCAACTATTGGAAACCATAAAGTTTATTTGCACACAGGAGAATATGAGGATGGTAAAATTGGAGAGATTTTTATTGATACCAGTAAAGAGGGTGAATTAGTTAAGGCATTGATGAATAATTTTGCTATTGCTGTTTCTCTAGGGTTACAATACGGAGTTCCATTAGATGAATTTATTAGTGCTTTTGTTGGAACTAAATTTGAGCCATCAGGTAAAGTTTACGGAAATGATAGAATTCTTAGCGCGTCATCTATCTTAGATTATATATTTAGAGAATTAGCGATATCTTATCAAAATAGAGAGGATTTAGCTCATACACCCGCAATTGGAAGTTCTGAAAATACTAATCAAGATGAGCAAAATACAGAAGATCAAAATCAATTATTAAAAATTGTTAAAGATATAACTAGCAAAGGATTTGTTAGAAATAATTATCGAAAAAATTTGGTAGACTTGTCTGATGTAAAAATTAGCCTTAAAGGAAAAAAATAATTTACTTTTTTAATTTTAAAGACAAATTTAATTCTTTTAATTGACTCTCACTCACTTTAGATGGGGCATTCATCATTAAGTCTTGAGCATTTTGATTCATTGGGAACATAGTTACCTCTCTTATATTTTTTTCATTTGCTAAAAGCATCACAATTCTATCAATTCCTGGTGCTATCCCTCCATGAGGCGGTGCTCCGTAGCTTAAAGCATTAATCATTCCACTAAATTTTTCATCAACTTCTTTTTTACTATAGCCAGCAATGGAAAAAAGTTTATACATAAGTTCTGGAATATGGTTCCTAATAGCACCTGAAGAAAGTTCTATACCATTACAAACAATGTCATATTGGTATGCGAGTATATCAAGTGGCTTTTCAAAGTTGATTTTTTTAATATCACCTTGAGGCATTGAAAATGGGTTATGACTAAAATTAATTTTGTTAGTCTGTTCATCTCTCTCAAACATTGGATAGTCAATTATCCAACAAAATGCAAAAACATTTTCATCTATTAGATCTAGATCTTTTGCAATTTTATCTCTTGCCAGAGCAGTTATTTTTTCTAATCCGTCCTGTCTTCCACAGGCCATAAAAATACTATCTCCTATCTCACAATTTGTTTTTTTCATTATTTCTATTAATGCATCTTGAGAAAAAAATTTTCCTACAGGACCTTTTGCTGAAATTTCTTTATCTTTTTCAAAAGTAAAATATGCCAAACCAGAAGCACCCTCTCCCTTTGCCCATTTATCAATATTATCAAAAAAACTTCTTGGCTTATCTTTTGTATTTTTCGTAACAATGCATCTTACTTTGGATCCAGATTTTACTAATTTTTTAAATATTTCAAACGAAACATCTTCTCTAGTAAAAATTTCAGTAATGTCATTTATGATTAGTGGATTTCTTAAATCTGGTTTATCAGTACCATATTTAAGCATAGCTTTGGCATATGAAATTTTTGGAAATTTATCAAACATAAGTTTCTTAGAGGAAAAATTTTTAAATGTATTAACCATCAATTTTTCAACAACATTGAATACATCTTCTTGTTCTACAAAAGACATTTCTAAGTCTAATTGATAAAATTCTCCAGGACTTCTATCTGCTCTTGCATCTTCATCTCTAAAGCATGGAGCTATTTGAAAATATCTATCAAAACCTGAAACCATAATTAACTGTTTAAATTGTTGAGGAGCTTGGGGCAAAGCATAAAATTTTCCAGGGTTTAAACGGCTAGGAACTAAAAAATCTCTAGCACCTTCAGGACTAGATGATGTCAAAATCGGTGTTTGAAATTCTAAAAAACCTAATTTTGTCATTTCACTTCGAATGTAAGAAATTACTTTTGATCTTAAAATAATATTTTCATGAATTTTTTTTCTCCTCAAGTCTAAAAATCTATATTTCAATCTTATTTCCTCTGCGTACTCTTGATCACTAAAGACTGGCATAGGTAATTCTTTGCAGGTACCTAAAACATCATAATTCTCAATTACAACTTCTACTTCACCTGTATCAATTTCATTATTGATTGTTTCTTTTGATCTATTTACTACTTTTCCTTCAACTTTAATTACTGTTTCTAATTGCATTTTTTCTAACTCAGAAAAATATTTATTATCTTTATCAATAATACATTGTGTTATTCCGTAGTTATCTCTTAAATCAATGAATAATAAATTTCCATGATCTCTTTTTTTATTTATCCAGCCTGAAAGAGAAATTAATTTATCAACATCCTCTTTTCTCAATTCGTTGCATTTATGTGTTCTGTATTTATTCAATTACTCTCCCAAAGCGTCTTTAATAATATTCAAATCAATAGATTTTTTCTTTTTTAAACTTAATTCATCGATCTTATATATAAAATCAAATATTTTGCCATATGATCTATCAATTCGATTAATTGTGTAATTAATTAACTTTTTATCTAATGAAATTTGTTTATCTGATAAATTTTTAACTATTAAAGCATAGATTAATTCGTCGTCAGGTTCTGCTATGTTTTGTAAAAGGAAATTTACAGTCCTAGATTTCAAATCATTTAAATTAAACTTTATCTCAACTATTGGATTTAAAGATGTGACAATCAGGTATTTGTTGTCTTGCTCAATTATATTGCACAAAGAATAAATAAGCTCCTCATTAACGTTTTCATCTAAATTTTCCAAAACTATATTTTCATAAACCTTCATTTCTCTAAGATTTTCATTGTTAAGAAGATTTGCTTCAAATTTAATACCTTTAAATTTTTTTAAAAAAATATTGATCAAGTGTGTTTTGCCAGAATACTTTTCACCACTTATATTCAAAAAATTCTTTTGCCATTTTGGCCAATTATTCAATAAATCAAAAATATGTCTATTATTTTTAGAAACATAAAAATCATCATATCTAAACGTTTGATCATAATCGAATTTAATTATTTGTTGATCATCTTCTCTCATTATTTAATAACCCAAATTTTGTTTCGTGTATCAATTTTGTATTTCTTTTTTTTCATGTCTTTTAAAAAAATGTTAGGCGTGCCATTAAAAATTACCTTATAATAAATATAATCTTTATCAAACTTAGATATATTGAAATCATAGACTAAATCTGTCTGATTTAATACTTCCTCAAAATTAGAAATTTTAAGATTATTAGAACTATCAATTTTGATATTAAGAATTAATTTAATAGATGTGTTTATTTGATTTGATTCTTTCCAAAAATCTTCATAAATAATCTTTAATTCATCGATTAAATTTTCAATTTTTTTTTCATCATTCAAATCGACATTTTCAAATGATTGATTTTTTAAAATTACATTATCCTTAATACTAATCTTTGATAAAACTCTTACAGTTGTTTCGTTTTTAAAAATTAAGGCTACAATTGAGTCTTCTAAATAATACTTATTAATTATTTCTTTAAAATTATAATTTTCAATATTTCCATATTCTTTTTTAATTAAGTTTAGATCTTCCAGATCTTCAGTGGGTAAAACATACTCAATTAGATGTGTTTTTTTAATGAAGTTATTCCATTCATCAAAAATCTTATTATTATCAAAAATTAGTAAATCTTTTTTATTTTCATCAATAATAACTGGAATGAATAAAAACTTATTATTAATTGGTATTGATGGAAAGATATTTTTTTTCTCAAGATATTTAAAAACTTTTTTTTTGTTAAAAGAAACCCCAAAGTTTACGTTATAAATTTCATTAATAAATTTTTCTTCTTTGATTGAAAATGACTCAATCATACCTTTAATTTCATTTAATTTTATTTGATTAATTTTTTTTTTATCTTTTGAATTGATTATTATTGAGAGCAATTCGTCAAAAGCCTTCTCAAAACCTTCATCAATAACCTCATTTTTATCAAAATTTATCTCAAATGGTGAAGATATATCTATATCATTTATATCGAACGCTTTTCCAATAACTTTTGTTGTGGAAAAAAAAAATATAATTAAGGATAGATATGAAAAAAAAATATATAAAGTCTTTGAAAAAATATTTTTAATAATTATTTTCATAGCTCATAGTAATGAATAAAAACTTATTTACCTATAAAAAAAGTGGTGTCGATATTGGTGCTGCAGACAACTTTGTTAATTTCATATCCTCAGTTTCATCAAAAAAAAAAGGCAAAAAAAAGTTTTCAAATTCTAATATTGGTGGTTTTGGATCAATTTCTAATATTCCAAACCATATAAAACAACCAAAAATTGTTGCATGCACAGATGGTGTGGGAACTAAAATTGAAATAGCAAACACACTTAAAAAATATGATACCATTGGAATAGACTTAGTTGCAATGAGTGTAAATGATTTAATTGTTCAAGGCGCTAAGCCTCTTCTTTTTCTTGACTACATATCTATAAATAAAATTGATTTATCTAAACTTAAGTCAATCATTAAAGGAATCGTGAATGGATGTAAACAATCTCAATGTGAACTAGTTGGTGGTGAAACTGCTGAAATGCCAGGCACATATGAGAAAAATAAATTTGATATTGCAGGTTTTGCTGTTGGTGTTGTAGCAAAAAATAAAATTTTAGATAAAAAAAAAATTAAAAATAATGACTTGATAGTTGCTATACCATCAAGTGGCCTTCATTCTAATGGTTATTCTCTTGTAAGATATCTTCTTAAAAAAAAAAAAATTAATATTAAAAAAAATAGATTCCTTAGAAAGGAACTTTTAAAGCCAACCCAAATTTATGTTAAAGAAGTACTTAAATTAATTGATAAAAAATTAATTAATGGCTGTGCTAACATAACTGGTGGTGGTTTAGCAGATAATATCAAAAGAGTTATTCCTGATTATCTTAATGTTGAAATAAATCTTAATAAAATTAAAATATTAAAAATTTTTAAGTGGCTTAAAAAAAATGGAATAAATGATAATGAAATGCTTAAAACATTTAATTGTGGTGTTGGTTTTTGTTTAATCGTAAACCCTAATAAATTTAAAAATATTAAGAAGTATTTCCCAAAAAAAATTAAACCTTATATCATTGGAAAAGTAACAAAAGGTAAAAAAAAAATTAAATTAAATGGCTCAATCAACTGGATCTAATAAAATTAAAACAGCAGTTTTTATCTCAGGAGCAGGAAGTAATTTAAAATCTCTTATACGTTTTTCGAAAAATAAAATATCACCGATATCAGTCGATTTAATAATATCGAATGATCGAAAATCAAAAGGACTTGGATTCGGAAAAATTTTTAAAATAAAAAGAAAAATATTTAATTTCAAAATTAAAAAAGACGCTGAAAAAAAAATTCTTTTTGAATTAAAAAAAAATAAAATAGACTTAATATGTCTTGCTGGATTTATGAAGATTTTATCCAAAAATTTCATTAAAAATTTTAAGGGTAAAATCCTAAATATTCACCCTTCTCTTCTTCCAAAATATAAAGGTTTAAAAACACATGAAAGAGCAATTCAAAATAAAGAAAAGTATTCGGGTTGCACAGTTCATTTTGTAAATTCAAGATTAGATTCTGGAAAAATTATTTTACAAAAAAAAGTTAAAATAAACAAAAATGATAGTCCTGAAAAACTTGCTAAAAGAATTTTAGCTCAAGAACATAAGTTATATCCAAAGGCAATCTTGAAAATCTCTAATCTTTAAAGAAAAAGTCTATTTCAATTTTCGCGTTATCTAGACTATCTGATCCATGAACTGAATTTTTATCAATAGAAATTCCATACTTTTTTCTAATTGTGCCTTCCTCTGCTTCTATAGGATTTGTTGCCCCCATTAGTTTTCTATTTTCTATTACAGAATTTTCTTTTTGCAGGATCATGACAACTATTGGTCCTGACGACAAATAAGCACAAAGATCATTATAAAAAGGTTTAGTTTCATGAACCTTATAAAAGTTTTCTGCTTCTGATTTTTCAATTTGAATTTTTTTTTCTTTTAAAATTATAAAACCTTTAGATATAAACATTTCTTTTATTTCATTATCTAAATTTCTTTCGACTGCATCTGGTTTAATAATTGATAGTGTTTGTTCTAAATTACTCATAGTCATCCTCTATTAGTTTGTTTAATAATCTTACTCCATAAC
>Ga0315315_10001372_pt1 | contig 22233 bp, 10 predicted proteins | sample M140m3416metaG_FD_203699 | JGI IMG/M metagenome (GOLD analysis project Ga0315315, IMG submission 203699) | Ammonia-oxidizing marine archaeal communities from Monterey Bay, California, United States - M1 40m 3416 | ecosystem: Environmental > Aquatic > Marine > Intertidal zone | place: USA...
GTGAATTCGCCGAAAAGGTTGACCTTCCCCCGCTCCCCTCGGGTGCCATGCCCCCGCCCATCGCCGCCAAGGCTGCGGGGGACATAGCCGCGGCGTGTGCCGAGCAAGGGGTGACCCACGAGAGGGCAAACGACGTAGCCGCGGCGGCTGAGGCTGCCGGCGTCGCCGCGGGAGCCGCCGGTGCGGTGACGGACTTTCTCGACGCGTGCGTGCGCAGCGGAGGTGAGACGGAGCTCGAGCCGGCGCGTGCGACGATGCGCGTGATGCTCGCGGCGTCGCTCGCGGTCGACACGCTGCACCGCTCGGGTCATGCCGCGCTGACCTACGCCCCGCCACCGGTTCATGAAGCGGCTTCCGAGGATGAGGTGACGCCGGACGACGTCGCGGATGCCGACGCGGGTCCCGACGCGCCGTGGTCCGGTCCCGCGGCGTCGCCCCACGCCGCCGCGATGGACGCGCTGGCACCCACGTCGAAAACCACGAAGCGGAATCTGGACCGCGAGCGATGGTCCGGGGCTAAGGGTGAGAGTTTCGAGGGTGAGCGTTTGGAGGGTGAGGGTCTGTCCGTGGGCTCGTGCCCGGCCGCCGCGGTTCTTCCGTTGATGACGCCGTCCGAGATGAAGGCGCTCGCGCGGTCCGCGTCCATCGGGGACAGCGCGCACAGCGCCGCGGAGGCCCGCCTGTGCACCCACCTCGCGCTCGCCGCTGTCCACAGGGACACCCGGCGCGAGAAAGCAGGTCAAAGGTCGCTGGAGCGGGCGCTGGTTCGGGCGCTGGAAAGCGGCGCGGTGGACCCGGGGTGGGCGGGGGCGACGTGTTTGGGCTGGGATAACCCCCGCGCGGCGTCCATAGCGTACACGCACGCCGAGCGGTGGCTCGCGGCGACGGTTTGCAGGGTCAACGCGGTCCTCCAGGCCACGCCGGATTCGCACGACTTTGGGGACGATTTCATCCCGATGGACCCGGAGCGGAGGCGGCTCGTCGAGTCCGAACTCGCGGATCTCATTCGTGACACCGCGCCGAGGTGCGTTGGGGTTCGGGAACGCGGCACCGCGCTCGCCGCGGTCGCCAAGGCGTGGCAGAGCCTCGAGCTGCCTCAGGCTCGCCTGGAGAGCCTGCTGCTGGACGGAGCCGCGGCGGGGGGCGACGTCGGGGTGGAAGCCGCCGCCGCGCTGCTCCGCCGCAACCGGACCGTCATGTCGCAGGGCGCGATCGAGAACCACGATCCGGAGATGTGCAAGATCCCGCTCTCCGCCAAATTCGCCCTCGCGATCGCGTCGCTCCGCGTCAAGGCGTCCAAGAGAAGCGTCCAAGGGGAGGAGGACGCGGGGGACGCTCGCAAGGCTTGGCGCCGCATCCGCGCCGCTCTCGCCGCCGACGGCTCGGTCTCCTCGTCTATCCGCTACCCCGCGCCGGTCGTGGCGGCGGTGTTTGACGAGGACGTCGAGCCCAGGTCCCCCGGGCCGTATAACCTCCCGGTGCCGTCGCCGCCCGCGTCGCCCGCGTCGTTTCGGAGGGTGGCGCCCAGGCGGGACCCGCACGTCGACTCGTACGTGTTCTCGTGTGGTCACAGGTTCACAGGCGAGCGCATGGCCGCGACGACGACGGCACTGCGGGGGCGGATGAAGGATGCCGGGATGCCGCTCGTCGGGGAGCTGCTCGCGGCGGACTACGCCCTGGACAGGTGCGCGGTGGCGTGCCCCGGGTGCGTAAGCCGGGCGGTTTCCACCCTCGCCGCGGCGAAAATCTGAGCGAAAATCTAAGCCGTCGTTCGTTCCGGAGTGCGTACTTGTAGTCTACATTAATTTGTCACGCGATCTTAGTCTACGGTAGTCATCTCATCGCACGTCCTCACGTCGCCATGCCCCCGCGGCGGTCCATCAGCCACTCGTGCGCGGTATCGATGTCCTCGTCGCCCAAAGCAGTGAGAGCCTCGACGGCTTCAAGTCGCGAGAACCCCCGCATCACGAGCTGCGCCACCGCCATCGTGTGGCTCGACTTGCTCGGTCTCGCGGAGGTACCCCCCGGGAACGATCGAGGTACCGCGTCATCCGGGTCGAAGTCTCCGCTGCGCAGGAGCGCGTCCACCGCCGACGACCCGCCCCCTCGCAGCGCAGCCGCCACCTGCGCCGCGGTGCCGGCCCGGCTCCGTCCGCTTCGCTCGCTGCCAGTCTCCGACGGTGCGTACCTCTTCGCGGGCGGTGCGCCTCCCGGGTTCCGCTGTTGCCCGAGGTGCCGTCCTTGCTGGTCCCACTCGTCATCGGTTGGTGCGGTTCGTGCGCCGCCGCCCGCGTCGGACGGCGAGAGGTCCGCGTCCGCCAGGTCAGCCGGAACGTCCCACCCCTGAACCTTCTGCGCGACTCGCTCCGAGGGGCGCATGCGGCCCGCCTCACGCTCGAGCTCGGCGATGTCCCGAGTCGTCGGCCCCCGAGGTCGACCCGGGGACCTCGGGCGGGCGAATTCGGGGTCCGCGCGACCCGCCCCGGCCACCCCCGGATGGCCCTCGGGTCCTCCTGTCACGGACCCGCCCCGAACAGAGCTCGACGCCATCCGCGCCCTCAGCGCGTGGTCACCCCGTACGCTGGCCAGCTCCGAGACGTGCATCTCCCGAAGCCGCGCGATCTCCCGTCTGTGCGCGTCCTCCATTTTGGTACGCAGCGCAGCCTCGTTCCGGAGCTTCGTCGTGGCCTCCTCCGCGATGAGCGCCTGCCTTTCGAATTCGGCGTGGAACTTGGCGGCTTGCGACTGCAGCTCAAACTGCAGCACCCCCGCGGTGTCCTCCGCCGCGACCGCGAGCTCCCCGCTCCCGCCGACCTGGGTACCCTGCGACCGCTGTTGTATCCGTCTAGCCTCCCGCGCCTCCTCCTCCTCCCGCTCCGCCCTGCCCGCGGCGGCTCTCACCGCGTCCCTCTCCTTGCGAACCGACTCGAGGTCCCGCTGCAGCCGCTGGAGGTGGATCCGGAACTTCTCAGCCTGCGCCGTTTCCCGAGGCGTGGGCCCGCGTGACTCCAGCTCCTCGCGTTGACGCGCAAGCGCCGCGCCGAGACGCTCGTTCTCCGCCCTGCACGCGCTCAGCTCCGCGTGCATGCCCTCCGCGGTTTTTCGATTCATGGCGGGTCCCGGCGCGGGTGAGTGTCGGACAAAGTCCTGCTCGCCGAACGCGCTCGTGTGAGTCGCGTCCGGCCCGCACCACGCGCGGAAACACTTCGCCATCGTCCGTATCCCCCGGCGCCTGCACGCGTCGATCGCCGCGGTGCGTCGGTACCGGGGGTCCTGGCACGCGAGTCTCCACCGCGCCATCGCCGCGGAGCACCGGGCTCGGGCGAGCTTATCGTGCGCGAACCACAGCTGGCACCTGGACGATATCAGGTCCAGCGCCTCCCGGGTGGACTCGGGCATGACACCAGCCTTGGCGGAGACGCTGAGCGCCCACATCGCGGCGGTGGGCGCGGTGGACGCGCCGCTGTGTCTGGCCAGCGTGACCTCCTCGGGCATCACTCCGGCATCCTTGGGCATGTGCGCGGGTCGCGTCGCGTCGCGTTCGTCGCCCGCGGGCCTGAACGCGGTGTCCGCGACGGAGTGACCGCCGGAGGGCGTGGATCCACCGTCACCGCGTTCGAATGGCTCGTGGGGCGAAGGCTCGAACGACGCGTCGCGGGGCATCGTTGCTCCCCGTCGCCGCGATCGATCGTCCACGGCGTGATGCGTCGGTGTGGACCTGGCGGAGAACGTGGACGCCGCGTCGTGGAACACGTGTGTGCCCGCGACGCTCGCTCGCTCGCTCCTCAGGTCCTCGAGCTCGCGTCGCAAGGTGTCCATCTCGCGCCTGTCCGCGTCGCTCCTGGACGCGGCGGTCTGTGCCTTGCCAGCGGCGATTCCCTTCTGGTATCCCATGGACGCCGCCTGGAGGATCTTACCCTCCACCTCGCCGCGAACCTCGCGCGGGAGCCATGTCAGGGACCGCTCCGACCCCGACGCCTCGCTCATGGCGTCGCGAGCCGTGCGGAAAGTCCCCGACGTGGACGAGGGGGTCGAACTCCCCGGTGTCGTCATTTTCACGGCACCAGGCAATTGAGTGTCCGCACAGCCGGTGGGGTATACGGCACCACTCGCCTCGATGCCTCGCGGGGCGCGTCAGCCTCCAGCCAGTGCCACTCAGCCGCGGCGACTGTCCGGGAGGAGAGGGCTACAGGCCGCTCTCCTGACTGTGGCCGAGGGACCGGTGCGTGTGAACCTCGACACGAATTTCCCGCGGCCTCTCTTCTGCTTGATTTTCGCTGAAAAGACGGGGCGGATCTCGCCCACGCGCATTCCTCCGTCGAGCGACGAGCGACCACACGCACAAGCGGCGACCGCAGACGCGCGCTCCCGCCCCTACACACCCGGCTTCAACGGCAACCACCCAAAACCCGATCTGCCAAGATGATGGTGCGTCCCCCGAGTCGAGTGCCCGCTGCCCCCCGAGTGCCCAAAACTGACAACACGCCCCTTTCTCTTCCTCTCCCCAGATCAAGGTGAAGACCCTGACGGGCAAGGAGATTGAGATCGACATCGAACCCACCGACTCCATCGAGCGTATCAAGGAGCGCGTCGAGGAGAAGGAGGGTATCCCACCCGTCCAGCAGAGGTGAGCCCCTCGACCCGCCCTCCCGCCGAGAAGCTTCGCGAAACTTCTCCGTTCAAAACTCCAACTCATCGCGCCCATCTCTCTCGCTCCACGCAGGCTGATCTTCGGAGGTAAGCAGATGAACGACGACAAGATCGCGAAGGACTACAACATCGAGGGCGGTTCGGTGCTCCACCTGGTGCTGGCGCTTCGCGGAGGCTGCTGAATTCAAGGGAGAGCAGTAGCACTTAGAGAGCAGATTGAAATATGATAGAGCAAACCTGAACAACACAACACTGCTGCGTTTTTTGGTCGCGACGGAGGAGACAAAGAGCTCACGTGATGAACGAATCGCTTCGTGGTTGAATTAAACGGCGTTATCACCGGATAGGCTATGTTTCAATAATGCGGCAACCTCCTCAGCACGTGTCGTGTTTACTTCTCCTTGAAGAACATGTACCTAAGAATGTACTCTTCCTGTCCGATGACGGGCTCGTTGAGCTTGTCCTGGACGAGCTTGGCGGTGCCGCGGGGGCACTGGGTGTGGATCATGTACTGGTGGGAGTCAGCGTAGCCCTTGATCTCGTACGCGTTGTTCACCAGGCCCTTGTCAGTCACCTCGAACTCCGTGGCGCCACCCTCCATGAACATGGCCTTGAGCTTCTCCACCTCAGCCGCGCGGACGGAGTCCTCGACGCCGGGCTTCATGAGGATCACAGCCTCGTACCTGGAGGGGGCGTTGCGGTCCTTCACCGCCGCGACGACCTGCCTGTCAACCTTGCGACCCACGACGGGCGCGCGCATGGAGACGCGGGTGCCTGAAGAATCAAAAGAAAGGGGAGGGATAGGCAGGGTCAGCGAGGGTCCGGCTGGTATTTTCTTCTTTTTCTCGCGAGCGGTGGGAATTTCACCCCTCGGCCCGCGGGGTGTCGCTCGGGTCGCGCGCGACGGAGACGGGAACGGCGGGGCGATGACGCCCCGGCATCGTCGCCAGTCGCGAGAACGTCGCGTTCCGCGTTCGTGCGAAGCGGAAAACGCGCGTCTCCGTCGTCCGCGTGACCCGACCGTCGCCACGATGGGAGGGTGACGTAGGCCCCCGTCCGGGCAAAAGGTTTCACCAGGGTTCAGGGTATTGGTCTTGATTAGCAGGGGGAACACGCACCGCGGGACGCCGCCCGAGAGGACACGGCGGGAGCCGTGAGCCCAGTGCTCATGGTGAAAGAAGCCATGGTGGTTTCTAGGTTTCAGTTGCGACCGTGCGATGCGCGGCTGCGAAGAATGGCGCGCGCGTCGACGTCGGACCGGTCAAAAAGGCGAATCTATCCTTATCCAGCCGCCGTTCCAATTTCCTTTTTCTCAGACTGGTTTCCTATACGGGTGCGAAAACAGCGGAAATCAGACCGTCATTCTTGAGTTAATCAGACTCACGCTTGGCTTCTGACCTAAACCCTCACCGAGCGAAGGTTCCCCAAGGTTCCAAGGCGAACGCCCTAGTGCTACACATCGAGCGCCGACGAGACGGCCCTCGCAAGGAAGGCAGGTTTTGGGTCGCGAACCTCGCCTTTGATCGGATCGATAGGGATGGCGGCAGTCGCGCCAATCGCGGCGGCGGCCACGGCCACGGCGGCGCACTCACCCCGCGCGGGCTGGCGCGCTCGCGTAGGGGCGGTGATGCGAAGGCGATCGACGGTGCATAGCTCCGGTGGGTCGGATTCGTCGACGCGCGCGTGGCCGCTCGCGTCGGTCCGCGCGCGTCCGCGCGTGGGTGTGGTCGTCAGGGCCGGGATCGCGCGCGTGGACGCCGAGGACGACGCGTCCCGGATCGCCCCCGGCGCAACCTCCATCCGCGGAGCGGTTGGAGGATTGGGCGGGCTCGCCGCCGCGCGGGGGGTCTCGCTTCCCGGGCGCAGGCGCGTGCACTGCCAAATGGCGCGACGCAACAGGATCCCGGACGACGTCGGCTTCGACTACGACGAGTTCGAGGACTTCGTCACCACCCCGACGGACGAGAAGGTGAAGGAGAGGAAGCGAAAGGCGAAGGAGCCCACCAGCGACGAGGATTACATTCACATTGGTAACATTCCCCCGCCGCCGGACGGGCGCGAGGACGTGCCCGCGGTCCTCTCCTACTTCTCCCCACTGTACGGCAATAAAGCCGTGGAGGCTAAGCAGCTCTACTTACAGCGCGCGTTCGCCAGACAGCTCTGGGAGGAGTACGGCGAGATCCCGGAGAGGAGCGATCCCACTTTGCGAGTGCCCGTGTACCCCGAGGCTGAGGAGAAAACGGCGTTGACCAAGAGGCTGCGTCCGCTGGAGCCCCTCAAGGACGAGAACGGCGAGATCGTCACGCGGCCGATGACGGACGTGGAGTACGACTACCACGTCTCCAAGATCTTCGCGCAGTGGAAGAATAAGGAGCACACGTACCCGCAACGAGTCGGCGTCGGGCCTAAGATGGACCCGTACCGCCTACGGGAAAAGTTTGGGATGAAACCCAAGATTGACGGCAAGGTGACGTACCCCGAGTTTATGCAGCTGATGATGGACGGCAAGGTCGGGCGACTGCTGCACTACGACCAGGGCACCACGGTGATCGCCGAGATCTCCGAGCCGGGTAAGGAGATGGGCGGGCCGATACGGAAGCAGCGGTTCGAGTGCAAGATCCCGGGCGACGCCATCTGGGACATCAACAAGCTGGCGCAGTTCAACAAGCGCACGAGGATCTTCGCTGATGACCAGGCGGCGGAGCTTGGATTGAACCGTACCGGGTGCTCGCAGTTTGTCCACCTGGAACGGTACAACGAGGCGGTCATCAACATGTTTCCTTACGCGTGGCCCATCCTCGCCTTTTACATGATCGGCGGGTACTTCAACCAGTCGCAGAACACCAAGGGGCGCAAGATTAAGCGGAAGAAGCCCTTCCCGCCGCTGGAATGGCTTAACAAGAAGGTGTTCAACGGTCAGCTCATTCCCAAGAAGGAGGCCAAGGTTGACATGATGGAGGAGTTTGGGAAGAGCAAGGCGAAGATGATCGGCGGCAAGGTTGCGGACAAGGACAAGGAGGGGAGCTTCTCGGGGCTCACCTTCAAGGACGTCGCCGGCGTGGACCACATCGTGGAGGAGTTCCGGTACATCATCGAGGTCATGAAGGAGTTCAAGGAGTTTCAGGACACCAAAGATGACAAGAAACGCGTGAACAAGAAAGAAAAGATCACCGAGGCTCTCGAGAAGGTTCCCAAATTTAACGATCCCGCCATGTGGGCCAAGGCGAAGGAAGAGTTCATCGAGGAGTTCTCGGGGTGGCCGATGAAGGACATCAAACAAATCAAGGCTGACATCGATCTGAAGTCGAAGCAGAACGCGCGCATTGCTAAGCTGATTAAGGATATTGAGGACATGCCCGAAGGCCCGGCGAAGACGGAGGCGAGAGACAGGTTCATGGCGAGGATCCCGGCGAAGGGTTCCAACCTGCTAATGCTGGATCCCGACATGCTCATCCCGGAGACCGAGGAGGAGTGGCAGGAGTGGCAGGACCTGGTGGATAAGGTCTTCGCCGAGGACACCGAGAAGAAGCGAGCGGAGGCAATCAAGAATGCTCAAAACAGGATAGCGCCCGAGCTGAGCGCGTCGCGCGCTAAGCTCAGCATCCCCAAAGGTGTGCTCTTCGAGGGCCCGCCCGGTACTGGCAAGACCCTTCTCGCCAAGGCTATCGCGGGCGAGGCTGGGGTTCCGTTTTTCTACGCCAACGGCTCTGAGTTTGTCGAGATGTTCGTGGGTGTCGCGGCGAAGAGGGTGAGGGACCTGTTCAAGCGCGCGAGGGAGGTGTCCCCGGCTATCATCTTCATCGACGAGCTCGACACCATCGGCCGCTCGCGCGCCCTCTACGGCAATATGGACAGCGCCACGCAGGAACGCGAGGCGGGGCTGCTGCAGCTCCTCGTGGAGCTCGACGGCTTCGATACCAAGGCTAACGCGGGTACGGACCAGGAGATGGTGCTCGTGATGGGCGCCACCAACCTCAGCGCGCAGCTCGACCCGGCGCTCCTTCGCTCCGGTCGATTCGAGCGAACCTTCCACGTGGGCGTGCCCAAGCGCCACAAAGACAGGCTCGCCATCCTCCAGGTGCACGCCAGGAAGCTCAACATCCCGCGGGAGGGTGACCACAAGTGGGAGTCCGACGCCCTTTTGAACCGAACGGCGGATCTCACCGACGGGTACAGCGGCGCGTCCCTCGCGGCGCTTCTCAACGAGGCTTCCATCCTCTCCGTCAGGGCGGACAGGGAGCTCGTGTCACTCGCGGACGTGGAGCGCGTGATCGAGCGTAACCTCGTGGGCGTGTCCTCCGCGCCCCTCGAGGACGGCTGGGGTAAGGACCACATGGCGATGGTCGAAGCCGGCCGAGCGGTGCTGTGGTCGTCCAAGCGATCCATGAACTACTGCCCGGAGATTCTCCGCGTCACGATCAAGCCCGCGGGGGATCAGGCGACTGGGATCATGCTCAAACCCGAGCGATCCGACGACACCACCACCACGCACTTCAACGGAGAGGAGCGTCCCGACACCTTTGACGATTTCATCGACGGCATCGCCATGCTCATCGCGGGTCGATGCGTCGAGACTGTGTTTTACGGACCCCAGGGCATCTCGGTGCAGACCAAGGGCGACCTGGTCAGCGCCGCGGACATCGCGTACGAGATCGTGACCGCGTCCGGGCACTACCCCCACCAGGGCTCCGGCCTAGCGCCGCTGTGGCCCGAGGAGCTCATCGAGCACTTCAACATCCCCCGGCAGGAGATGGACGTGGGCGTCTACGACATGATGGTCCGAGCGCACATCCGAGCCGAGGAGTACATCAACTACTACAAGCCCGTCATCCTCCAGGTGGCGTCCGAGCTCCTGGCGCACGGCTCCCTCTACGGCTCCTACGTTCGCGAGCTCGTCGAGGAGCACGAGGTGGCCATGAAGCTCGCCAAGGATGAGGAACTCGCCAAGGCGGATGAGCGCGCCGCCGAGGAGGAGGAGCGCGCCAGGAAGGACGCCGTCTACCAGCAGGAGCAGGAGGCCAAGCGCCAGGCCGCCGAGGCTGCCGCCGCCGCCGCCACCGCCGCCAAGGAGGTGGAGGAGGAGGGTAAGGGCTCCGCCATCGACGTCGAGTCCTCCGACGAGCCCCTCTCCGAGGATCCCTTCGGAACGGAAGCCGCCGTCGACGAGGCCGACGCCGCCGAGTACAAGGACCAGCTCTCCCGCGCGCTTCGATTCGTCAGCCTCAGCGGCGACGAGTACCGCCGTAGCGAGTACCCCGAGGACTTCGAGCCTATCGAGACGGAGCCTATTGAGACGGTGGAGGAGACGGACCCGGCGGTGTACATGGGTCAGTTGACGCGAGCGCTGAGGGACGTGAGGCTCAGCGGCGCAAAGTTCATGACAGCCGCCGAGGTTGAGGAGGTGGTGGAGCGCGTCGCGCCCACCGACGAGGAGATCCTGTTCGCGGACGAGGGCGAGTACCGCGAGATGGTCAGGCGCGCGCTCAGGGACGTGCGGCTGAGCGGCGGGGCTGAGATGACCGCGAAGGAGGTTTCCGAGGTTGTCAAGAAGATCGACCCCGACACGGTGGCGTACAGGGAGCAGTACAAGGCTGAGCTCATCAACATGATGAAGGAGAAGGAGGCCAAGGCTGCGAAGAAGGCTGCCGAGGACGCGAAGAAGAAGGGTGACGACGACGACGACGACGACAGGGTCTCACGCGCGCTCAGGACTTAGACCATCCCTTTGAATACCAGACTCTATTATCGATCGACGTCTTGCCCCTCCAGCCATTCCTCCAGCCCTCGATTCTTGCATTCTTGGAGACGAACGTCAGCAATTTCTTGAGGATTTCACAAGTTGCGGGCACCTCCTGCCCGTCACACGTTTTCGACCGTCCCTACGTCACACGGGCGTCGAGATGTCTGCGGTCGTGTGGGGTATCGTTTTGGGTGTCGTGGCGGCGTCGGCCTTGTGCGGGCTGTGGTACGCCAGGTGCTCAGAGAAAGAGCGTCAGAGGCGTGAGGAGGGGTTGCCGACGAACTGGCATCCCTCACTCACGGGGAGCTATGATCCGAGGGGACCCCGCCACGCGGATTTCGGACCTCCGCCGGTGCAACAGCCCATGTACGCGCCGTATCCGCCGCAGCCGTACGGCGCTCAGCCGGCTTACGGGGGTCAACCAGGCTACCCTGCCCCGCCCATGCAGCCGATGCCGGGCTACCCTGCCCCGCCCATGCAGCAGCCGATGCCTCCCCAGCAGCAGGGCGGTGTGCCCATCTACACCGCGACCGTCCCGGCTCAGGGTGCGGCTAAGCAGTGAGCGACACACCTAGCGAGCACCGCCTCACGCACCGCCGGTCCTGGGAACCGGGGGCCGGCACGTAGACACGTAGCGAGTCCAGATCCAGGGACGTTGAAAAAAACGACTTATTAGAATTCTTTTGCAACCGGCTAACTCGTACTCGTACACGCCCCGTTTTCCCATCCCCGGGTCACGATGCTCAGTCCACGAGGTGGGCCTCCAAGTCAAACAAGGACGTACCCACGATCTTGCACCGCCTCATCTGCCCCATCTCCAGCGCCCGCTGTCCACCCGTCGGGTCCGCGACGAACACGATGGGGTCGATATCCGGCGCCTCCAGCGAGGTCCGCCCGGTCCACGCGTCAAACTCGGGGTTGAAACCGTCGATGATGACGTCAACCTCGGAGCCCACGCGTGACTGCGCGAAGTCCTCCGAGATCTGCTGCTGCTGGGCGATGAGCTGGTCCCTGCGCAGGTCCCTGACCGCCTGCTCCACCTGGTCCGGGTACGCCGCCGCCGGGGTCCCGTCCTCCTCAGAGTAGGCAAAGGCGCCGAGCCGCTCAAACTTGAACTCCCGTGTAAACCTCATCAAATCATCGTGCTCCTCCTGCGTCTCCCCGGGGAAGCCGCTGATGAAGGTGGTGCGCAGCGCGAGGTTCGGGATGCGATCCCTGAGCTTGTACAGCAGATCTTCGGTGTGCGCGCGGGGCGGCCTGTTCATGCGCAGCAAGGATAGGTTGGTGATGTGCTGCAAGGGGATGTCGATGTACTTGGCCACCTGGGGAATATCTGCGATGGCGTCGATGAGCTCCTCGGAGAAGTAGGACGGGTACGCGTACAGGATCCTGATCCACTCGACGCCGTCCACTTCGGCCAACGCTTCGAGCAGCTCAGCCAGCCCGCGGCCGTCGCTCGCCTTGAGGTCCATGCCCCACTGGTTGGTGTCCTCCGCGATGAGGCACAGCTCCCGGGCGCCGGTGTCCGCGAGCGCCTTGGCCTCCTCGACGATCGGGTCCCACGGCTTGGACCTGAACTTGCCCCTGAAGCCCGGGATGGCGCAGAACGTGCACTTGTGGTCGCAACCCTCCGCCACCCTGAGGTAGGCGTAGTGCTGCGGGGTGAGCCTCTTGCGCAAAGCCTCGGGCCTGAACGGGGGCGACGCGGTACCCACTCGTACCCTCCCGCGCTTAGCCCCGTCCTCAACCGCCCCAGTCGCCACCCCGAGCTGCTCGCCGAGCGTGTTCGGGAGATCCTTGTAGTTTTCAAAGCCCATGACCACGTCAACCTCGGGCATCTCGTCCGCGAGGTCGTCCGCGTACCTCTGCGCCAGGCACCCGGTGACGATGATCTTCTTCTTCTTTCCATCCTGCGCCTGCTCCGCCTTCATCGCGGCCGCGGCGAGGATGGCGTCCACGCTCTCGTTCTTGGCGTCTTCGACGAAGCCGCAGGTGTTGACGATGATTGCGTCCGCATCCTCGTGCTCGTCGATGACGTCGAAACCGTTGGCGAAGAGGTCGCCGAGCATGACCTCGCCGTCCACAGTGTTCTTGGGGCACCCGAGCGAGACCATGGAGACCTTCGCGCGCTCGGTGTTAGCCTCGGCCTCGCCCCCGGACGGAGGCTGCGAGATTGCCGCCCGCGTCGTGAATCTGGCGGCGGCTGAGAACGAGTGTCGACGCGCATTGGCGGTCGACGTCGCGCCGGAAGCGCCGGACAGAGCCGCGCGGCTGCCGAGGAGCGAAGCGGCAGACATGCTGGTGTTGGATTCGAGAGTGACTCTCGAAGGTTGGACCGCGCGTGAAGGGCCAGCGCGCTTCACACACTGCCTCAATGACGTCAGCACTCAAAAGCACCAAAAAGGTCCGGTCAAATGTGCTTTATGGCTGATTCTAACTTAGATGCATACATAAATACGCGCAATTGGATTAGTATTTACCTATTTTATTTTGCTTCGTATGTGTAAACAGTTATACGACCAACATTTGGATGTAATACAAAGACAACTCGATCACGCGAAGGCTCCACATCCGCACTTCTTCGCCTTCTTCCCGCTGCCACAAGAGCAAGGATCGTTCGGCTGCGAGACGAGAGAGGGGAGGGGTTGGGGACGCGTCAGAGTGGTGCAGTTGGGGACGCGTCAGAGTGGTGCGTCAGTGTGTGACGCATAACTCTTACAAAAGGATGCCGTGATGAAACCGGATGGTGCGGGTCGTACCTTGAGCTTCTTCTCGCTCTTCTTCGTGGGCCCAACGGTCTTGACCAGCGGCTTGAACCCGCGCTCCTTGTGGACGAAGAAGTCGTGGTCCTTGGGGTCGAGGGAGATCGTCTGCTTGGCGAGACCGTTCGCCATGGAGCCCTTCCCGTTGTCCCAACGCTCGTGGCACGCCTCGCAGATGTCGTGGTTGGCGCACTTCTTGCACCTGTACCTGTAGCCGATGATGGGCTCCGCCCCGCAGCCGTCGCAGGTGATACCCTGGTGCTCGCCGAAGTACGCAGCCTTTTGTTCCTGGATGATTCGACACGGGAAAGGGGAGGGATCGGGGTTCAGTGTGTGGGTCCCGATGCTCGTTTGTCGATCGCCCCTTCGCGACGTGGAACCGGGTCGGGGCGCTCACCTCCTGCTTCTTCTGCTCAGCCTTCATCGCGGCCACCTTGGCCTCGATCTCTGCGCGCTTTGCAGCCTTGGCGGCGTCGTCCATCGTGTGTGAACTGGTGTGGGTCCGGCTCTTCGCGCCCCAACGAGTGAGACGAGGTCGTTAGGTTTTGTTGGAACAGAACACGTCGGATTTCCGTATCGGAACCACCAACACTCGCGAAGGCGCCCGAGGCATGGGCCGAGGAGGCGGCGGGCGCGACGCCGAGCACGTGGGCAGGCGCACGTCATCATGCATCTTCGCCGATAACATCGCGAAAGCCTCCATCGCCGCCTACGACGCCGCGCTCGCGTCCGTGCCCGAGCCCACACGGACAGATGCGTTCGGCGGAGGTAAACAGACGGTGCTCGCGGCTGTCGTGGCGAGGGACGAGCGCATGGACGCGCTCAGGGTGGTGGCGCTCGGCACGGGGACTAAGTTCATGTCCGCGGTGGACATCGAGGCGGACGCGGACGCCGGAGCGAGGGTCCGCGACAGCCACGCGGAGGTTCTCGCGCGCCGGGGGCTCAGGCGTTTCCTCTACGCGCAGCTCGCCCTGGCGTCGAAGCGCTCCGCCGGGCCCTCCACCGGTATCAGTCGCAAGCGCACGCGCGACGACGATGACACCGGGGACGGCGTGACGACAGAATCCGCGCGCGGCGAGGGCGACGACGCCGGCCCCGGCCCCGGCTCCAACCCCGGCTCCATCCATGGGAGGGGTGCCCACTCGACGAACTACTTCGACGACGCCAATTGGTCGGTGCTGGAGCGCGACGGCGACGGGTACCGCGTCCGTCCCTCCGTCACCTTCCACATGTACACCTCCTCCACGCCGTGCGGCAACGCGGCGATCAAGCGGTGGGCCAAGGGCGCCAAGGAGAAGTTCACCGACGGACTGGGTCCGTTCCAAACGCCGCCCGGGTCCGAGGAACACGGGTCACCGAGCTGGAGCGCGGTCAAGGAGGGACAGATCGCGTTCTTGTACAAGAGGGACCCGGGGTCGTGCGTATCACCGGACGGAGACACGCGCGGGGCGACTGAACTCACCGGGGCGACTGATACCACCACCACGAACGCGACTACAGGTTCGATGAATGCGGTTCCGTGCGAGTGCGTACCCCCTTCGTTTATACCTCCCGGGACGTGGACCTCCGGCCGCGTGCTCACGTGCAGCGACAAGCTCGCCGTGTGGTCGTGCGTGGGTGTGCAGGGCGCCGCGCTGATGTCGCGTGGGATGCTGACCACGCCGGTGTACCTCGCGTCCGTCACGGTGGGTCGTAAGTTCAACCAGGCTATCCTACGCAGGGCTCTGTGCTGCCGCATGCACAGGTTCGAGTCGGAGCGGGAGACGTGTACGAAGGGAGGGACCGGGTTCGAGGTGCGACATCCCAGCGTGATGTGCACGGCTGTGCCGTTCGACCTCGGGACGTACGCGGAAGGTGAGGGTGCCGTGTTCGATCGACGGGAGGCACTCGCGTGGTGGCTGGAGACGAACGAGACTTGTGCTGGGGACGAGACTTGTGCGGGGGATGAGACTCAGACTCACGAAGACTCACTGAAGGTGGATGACGAAACGCTGTCGGGGGATGATGACCTCGGCGTGGGTGAGAACGTGCGAGAACGTGGTCGTGGCATGTGGGAGGTCCTGGACGGCCGCGCCGGTCTCCGGCTATTGAATAAAAACTCTGGGTGTGCCCCGGGCGTGTCGGCGTTGTCCCGCGCGGGCTTGCTCGGGGCGCACCTGCAGGCGGCCGGCGGTGCGACGGGCGGTGTGACGACGTACGGGGACGTGAAGCGATCGGCGCGGGATGCGAGCGGGTACGGCGCCGCGAAGAGGCGCGCGATGTCGCAGCCCGGTCTGTGGGCGCTCTCGCGCCGCCTGGGTGGTTAGCAGGCACGAATTTGTAACCGTCGCGCTTCAGAATTTATATGGAAGAATTAACTCAAGAATGACTCGTCCCGCCCGGTTTCGGAAAACACAGATCCAAATACGGGACTATTTTAAACCCTCAACCTTGAGTTATCCTGTACTCATCAGTACAGAAAATGTAACCAAAACTTGAGGGCTGTTTTTCGGTCAGGTGCACCACCACAAGGCGGCGTCACCGGCGTCACCGGAACGCTCCGCACCGACGCGAGCTCCTTTCCGCGACCCACACGCGCGCGAAGCCCTTTCCCGCGTTGCACCCGCGAACCGAAGGCGCACCCGTCGTAAGTTGGGGGGAGAAACGCGTTTTGAATAACACGCATTTACGAGGGGCGCAACAGAAATGTCCAACGTGGTGACGCTCCAGGACACGAAGAAGGGATGGGGTTCCAACGCCCCAACCTCTTCCTACTCCACCAGCACTATGGACAAGTCCCGCATGGTTTCCACCTTCAAGCCCTTCTTCGGCGACTCCAAGAAGGCTGCCAACGCGGAGGAGACCCCGGTGGAGGCGAGGATGCGACGGACCCTGGTGCACACGCTGGTGAAGCACTCGGTTCGATGCGCGACGGTCAAGGGCGAGGACCGCGCGGCGCTCATCATCCAGAGGTACTACCGCAGCTACGCCGCGGCGCGGGTGCTGCGGCGCCTGCGATGGGCCGCCAGAAGAAAGGCGCTCAGGGAGGGGACCATCGCGACGATACTCGGCGTGCCCCTAACCGTCGCGAGGACCGGTTTGAAGGGCACGTATCTCAGCGTCAAGGCGTTCCTGATGACGTTCACCGTCTTCAGGATGCTCGTGGGTACCATCGGGCGCATCCCGGTGTCACTCTACCGCGCACTCATCAGCCCCGAGGGCGCGGTGGGCGTCAGCGGCGCGGCGACCCTCGCCACCGTGGACTGCGTCCTCGTCAGGGGCACGTACTTTCGCGCAAACTTTCAGGATTACATCGCGCTCTACGTCGCGCTCTTCATGTTCTGCGACCTCTTCCTCCCATCGTTCGTCCTCGGGCCGTACAAGGCGGTGGGCGCGGGTGCTAGGAAGGGCGCCAGGTTTGCGGCGCGGCGCGGGGTGTTCTTCGCCGCGGAGAAGGCTCCGGATCCCAAGCACCGGCGCACGGTGATGCGCACGGGCGTCTTCCTCGGCCTCGTCACCGAGGACGAGGCGAGGCCCAAGCCCATCGTCAGCGAGGAGGACCTGCCGAACGACCCGGACCTGGTCAAGGCGCTCAAGGCGGCGGAGAAGTACGCGGAGGCGAGCAGGCAGCGCGCGGATGAGCTCCAGGAACGCCTCAACGCCGTGGAGCAGATGATGAAGATGTTCGGAGAGATGTCCGAGCACCAGTACAACACCGCGAAGGAGATCGCGAGCGAGGCGACGCGGAGGTTGGAGAGCACCACCAACGTGGACGAGCGCATCGATAAGAGGTTCGAAGACATGACCCTCATGCTCCGCGAGGCGCGTGACGAGGGCAGGGCGGACGGCTTCATGGAGGCCAAGAATGAGATTCAGAGGTTCGGGTCCCTGGAGGATGAAATCGCCGCGATGTCACCCGAGGCGAGGGCCATCGTCGAGAAGGGCCTCAGGGAGGGCATGGAGCACGGGGTGGTCAAGGGCATGGCGCTCGAGAAGGAGCGCAGGAGGAAGGCTGCGCTGTCCTACAAGGTCAAGAGGGCGCTCGGGTTGACGTCGAGCAACTCGCCGGAGGATGTCAAGAAGCGCGCGGCGCAGAACAGCTTGGAGCAACTCAAGTCGCACATCCGCGAGGGCGGCGCCTTTCCCCCGGCGCAGCAGCCCCGTCACCGACGCTCGGGCTCCAAGACGTCGAACAACTCGCGATGATGAGGTAAGAGTTCGTGTTGACATGAGGTCGCACCTCTGTAAAAAATGAGAAAAATATATATATGTGACTTCGTCCCTGGGGGGACTAGTCCCAAACTCAGACTCGCGTTCGCAGGACTCGCAGGACTCGCAGACTCGCCGCCGCCGCCACCGCCATGGGCCTCTTAGGGGGCGCCTTTTTAGCCGGAGCCTTCTTCGTGGCAACCTTCTTCGCGGCGGGTGGCTTGGCAGCCGTGTCCTTGTCGGCTCCCCTTTTCTTGGGCTCCGCAGCTGCCGTCTTCTTCTGCCGCTTGGGCACGAACGCCGTGGTCCTGCCCCCGACGGTGATGAACTGGATGGGTTCACCCCCAACCTTGCCCGCCACCTTGCCCCACCTGTGGTGAAAGAGCCAGTCGTCCGGGAACCGCTCCGCGTCGGCGCCCGCGTCGCAAGCCGTCTTGATGACGCCCTCCATGGCGTCCCGCAGATCCCTCAGCTGCGCGGCGCTCAGAGACTTGGCGGGCTGCTCCGGGTGCAGTTTCGAGTGGTACAGGACCTCGTCCGCGATCCAGTTGCCCACGCCCGCGGCGATGCTCTGGTCCAATAACACCGACTTGATGGGGCCGCCTCGTTTGGCAAAGCGCGAGGAGAAGGTGGCCTCGTCGGGCATGTCGAGGAGGGGATCGAAGCCGAGTTCGGATATGGGCGGCGATGCCGTGACGTCCCCGGGCACTAGCCTGATGCGACCGAAGCGCCGCGGATCGGTGTACGCCAGGGCGATGCCGTTGTCGAACGTGACGACCAGCTTGGCGAATCGCGGTGGCCAGTTATCGACGTCGACGACAAACGCTTTATACTTCATCGCGCCCTTTCCTTTGATGGAGAAGGCCCCGGTCATGCCGAGGTGGAACAGCGGGGAGACCGTGCCTCCCTTCATGTCCCACCACATGTGTTTTCCCCGTCGATGCGCCGCCGTCAGGGTCTTCCCTTTCAGACACGAGATGAACGCCTTCTGCTCGACGTCCTTGAAGATCTTCTCGTCATAGGTGCCGTCCTCGTTGAACTCCACCTTGGTGACCTTGGCGCCGATGCAGTGCGCCTCGACCAGACACCTCGCGCTCTCAACCTCGGGAAGCTCCGGCATGGTCTCACTTCGGCGACGCGCTCGAAGTAATGACGTAGCCATCTTTAAAAAACACATTTTAGATAAACTTTTTTCGCATTGTCAGGTTGTGATGTCGAGTGTTCACATGTGCTCTTATTATCGTGTGCTACCTCGCGCTCACGCCCCTACGTTCGTCGCCATCCACCCGTCCAGCGCCCCCGCCGCCTTCTCCCACCTCGTGTCCAGCATCAAATCGTGCGCGGTGTCCTCCATCACGATGGGCGAAGTCCTTCCCCAATTCGCCGTCTCCTCCAGGCCCTCCACGTCCACCACGAAGTCGTCCCTGCCCCCCAACACGCACACCGGCGCGCTCCCTTGCTTCGGCGCCGGGATAGGCAGGACATTGTCGAGCGCCTTCAGGTCCAGTAGCCGCACGTTGCACGACTCCGCGATCTGACCCATGTGCTTCAGAAGCGTAGTCTCCGACAGATCATTCGAGAAGAAGCACTCCCTGCACAGCGCGGCGTTCGTCTTGAACGCGCCGGCGATGAACGCGTAGGTGATCTTGATGCTGGCGATGGGCGAGCGGCGGAGGAACCGACCGACCATCGGGCCGTTGCCGGTGGGCGGCACGGAGGCTACCAGAGCCAGCGCGGCTAGCGATGGAGGATTTTGCTGGCACATCACCCTCTGAGCGACCAAGCCTCCGAAGGAGTGGCCGACGAGGACCGGGGGCACATCGAGGGATGCACAGAAGGCGGTGACGTCGTCCGCGTGCTCCTCGAGCGTGGCCGCCACGGACACGCCCTTGGGCACGTCGCTCCTACCCTGCCCCCTGCAGGAGAGCGCGTAGCAATCGTGCCCGCGCGACGCGAAGTAGTCGAACCAGTGCTCGCTCCAGCACCAAGCCGCGTGGTAAGACCCGTGGATGAAGACCATCGGGGCCTTCTTCGCCAACCCAGCATACGCCTGCTGGGACTGGACCTCGAGCTTGAGGCCCACGGACGGGATCGGGAAGTACGACGTCTGCACCGATGCCGACGCTTGGACGTTCGGAACGCGCGATGATGATGATCGTCGCGGAACCCTCCCGCGCGCTGAGCCGCGGAGAGGGGCGGTCGCGGGAGCCGCGGGAGCGAACGAGAGGCTCATCATGACAGCCTCACTCATGGCACCGGCTTCGATAGTAATACACGGGTGCGAAGGTCGGCGCGTGAGGGTCTGGTGCATCGAGATGACGAAAATCGAAGAATTTGTTTTTTGTATTCACCCCCGCGAACTACGTCATAACCACAGCCGTCGACACGCTCACACGTCGGTCGGATCAAACTCGAACTCCTCGGGCGCCGCCGGCTCCTCCTCCGCGGGCACGGCCGCGGCTGCCCCGCCGCCCGTGTCGGTCACCCCGGGCACCAAAGTCCTGGTCGCGGCGACGTACTCGATGTCCTCCCCGGGGGTGGTATCCTTGAGCACCACGAAACCGCGTTTGAGATCCGCCGCCGCCGGGACGAACCTGCTGCCCTCGTCGAACCGCACGTACCTCTCCTGCGCGGGCGTGACCCTGGCGGGGTTGGACAGTTCCTCCTTGGTGGGCTCCGGCTTCTTCTTCTCCTTCTCGTCCTCCTCCTCCTCCTTCGCATCGCCGTCGACGTCCATGCCATCCGCGTCGCCCTCCTTCTTCTCGCCATCCACGTCCATGCCGTCCGTATCCTTGCCCTCCTCCCTAGCCTTCTTGGCCGCCTTGGCCTTGGCCTTGGCGGTGGTGGATAGGACAGCCTTGACGAGCTTACCCTTGTCCTTCTTGTCGTCGAGGTTGATCGCCGCCGGGTAGGCGAATAGGGACGGCTTGCAGTGCGACGTCACCGAGCACATGGGCATCTTGAGCTGGGAGTCGAGGCCGATGAACGCGGTGGGAACAAAGGTGAGGGAGATGAAGTAGGAGAGCGGGTACCAGTACCAGTACTGCGTGAACACCAGCATGGAGAGCACGGCGGTCATGCGGGGGTAGCCCGACTTGGCCCTCAGCCCGATGGTCACGTTCCTGCCGCCGGCGTCGATGATGCCCTGCGCCATGATGGCGCCCATCTTGGTCATCGTCACCTCGCGCTCGTCCTGGATGTGGACCATCAGCCTCTTGCGGAAGGGCGCGAGGGACTGCTCGGACTGCTCAACCATCACCATGGCCATGGCGATGAGCGCACCCTGCTGCACAAAGTCAACCGTGTCGGTGAGCATGGGCTCGAGGAGCGCCACAGCCTCCTTCATGCCGGTGCCCGAGCACGAGATGCCCACCGCCATCGCCGCACCGTAGCGCACGTGGGGGTTGTAAGACTCCGCGAGGAGCTTCACGACCCTCGGGCACTGGCTCGGGGTGGAGCACAGCACGAAACCCAGGGACATCACCGCGGCTCTTCGAACGTCGTCCGACACGTCAGACACGGCGACGTGCAGTAGTCGGCGGATGCCCGCGTTGTTACCCGTGGCCACGTAGGCGGATGCGGTGGCGAGGCAGGCGCCGTAGCGGATGATGGGGTCGCTGTCACGGACCATCTGCTCGATGAGTGGCTCAGCCTCCTCCTCGCGGCCGTAGGTGGTGAGCGCCAGGCCGACGGAGCACCCGCGGATGATCTTTTCGTGCTGCGTCTTGTGGCAGTAGTTGAGAATCTGCTGCTGCTTGTCCACGGCGCCAGAGCCCGCGAGGACAAGGCCCATGCCGACGCCGGCACCCTCGCCCGCGACGGCACCGTCCGTGCGGAGGATGCGGAACATGTCGGTGAACACCTCCTCGTTGCCCGTGCCGAGCGCGGCCAGGCCGAGGCCGAGGCAGGCGCCGTGCTGGATCACCTCGTTGTTGCTGGACCTCGACGACTCCAGCAAAAAGGGCAGGATACCCTCGCCGTGGTTGGCGTGGATCAGACCGAGCGCGTACAACGCCCCGCCCTCGGTGTAGGGGCTCGGGCGCGCACCCCCGGCGCCGCCCTCGCGTGGGAGGAACGGTCCCATCAGCGTGCGGCCCTCGTTGAGCTGGCCGCGGTGAATGACGCCCATGCCCGCCGTCGCCGAGAACCTCGCCCAGTTCGTCGCCCTGCTGAGCCAGTCGAGGTTCTCCCTGAGGAAGGTGTCCACGGTGGTACCCGCGTGCATCAGCGCGTTGGACAGCACGGTCGCGGAGTGGCACACGGAGTTCCTGGACTCAACCGCGGCTCGCATCTGCTTGAGCAAGAGGAGATCCGCCGCGTTGTGCGAGTACAGAAACTCGAGGTGAAGGTTCACGGGGAGCTCGCCGGAGAGCACCGAGCGGAGCAGCGCGATGGGCTTCTTCTTCTCCTCGGAACTATCCTTCTTGTCCTCGGTGTCGTCCTTCTTCTCCTCGGTGCCGTCCTGCATGTCGGCGTCGCCGTCCTCCACCTTGGGGGTATCTCCCGGGGTATCCTCCGGCGCGAGCTTGGACGCGACTTCGGAGAGAAACTTCTGAATCTCATTTTCGCAGAGGGAGAAGGCGATCTGATACGCCAGGAGCTGATCGTCCTCCTCGCCCTCGACGAGCCGGGTGAGGATCGCCGCGACGCCGTCCGCGTCGTCCAGGAACATGAGGCACTGGCACACATTCAGGTAGTTGTTCTCCACGTGGTCGCTCTCGTACATGCGCACCAGCACCGTGAGCACCTCGCGGCGGAACTCGCGTGAGGTGACGAGGGTCTGGCACACCTTGGTGGCGTAGTTGAGCGCCTCCGCCACGTCGGTGCTCGTGTGGATGGCCTCCTCGAGCTTGTCCAGCCGCTTGGTCTCGAGCGCGACGCCGATGGCCTGAT
>Ga0315315_10001376_pt1 | contig 22220 bp, 23 predicted proteins | sample M140m3416metaG_FD_203699 | JGI IMG/M metagenome (GOLD analysis project Ga0315315, IMG submission 203699) | Ammonia-oxidizing marine archaeal communities from Monterey Bay, California, United States - M1 40m 3416 | ecosystem: Environmental > Aquatic > Marine > Intertidal zone | place: USA...
CTGCATCCCCTTGTCTTACAACAGGACCTAATGGTTCTTTCGAGATCGTTTCAGGTAATACTTTATGTTCGTCTGGGTTAGACATTTTTGTTCTTTGTGCTGCTAATCCAGATTTATCAGTTGTGTAAGTATCACATCTTCCAGCATCATAAGCTTGAACTACTTCATCCGCTTTTTCGAATGCAATCGGCTCGTAACTTATGTTTTTAGAATTAAAGAAGTCTCTCATGTTTAACTCGGTAGTAGTACCTGTATTTGTACAAGCAGAAATACCGTTTTTGAAATCATTCACAGAATTAATTCCTGAATTTTTTCTCACCATGAAACCTTGTCCATCATAAAAGTTTACACCAACAAAAGTTAAACCTATGTCAGCATCTCTAGATAATGTCCAAGTTGTGTTACGTGCAAGCACATCAATTTCACCTGATGTTAAAGCCGTAAATCTTTCTTTGGCACTTAACGGTGTATATTTAACTTTATCTGCATCACCTAATACAGCTGCAGCAACAGCTCTACATACATCTACGTCAATACCTGTCCAGTTTCCAGATGCATCAGCATTTGAAAATCCTGGTAGACCTTGTGAAACACCACATTTCACAAAACCTGCTTTTTTTGTATTTTCTAAAGTTTTAGATTTTTTTGAACCAGCTCCTCCGCCACCTTGGCCGCAAGCGACAAGTAGCAAAGATGCAAACCCAACTAAAATCCAAGTTTTGATTGATTTGATCATATTATTAAATCCTCTTTAGTTTATTTATTGTTAACAATATTTTTGAAACGATGTTTCAAAACGGATTAATTATTATCTTTTTTGGTTCGAATTACAATTTTAAGTAGGTACTAAATATAGATCACTCTATAAGAGAATTGCAACATGTATGAAAATACTACCTAAAATTAAAGACCTTTTGTCATTTCGAACATTCTGCTCACTGTTCGTTTAAAAATCGTTGCGTGTTTTATTGATGAACCTAAATTATCAAAATTTTCTTCAAGAGATAAAGTTAATCTAATTTTTTTTTCGTAAAGAATATCAATTAAAGTAATAAATCTTAACTGTTGATTTGAGTTTTCATTATTAAAAATTGGAATATCCTCGATAAATATATGGTCACAAATATGAGCAATATTTATGTAATCTTCTGCGCCTAAATTTTTATCACATAAATCCTTAAATTTGAATCTTGAAATTCCTGAATAGAAATTTTCTACCACAAACTCTCTTCCTTTTGTTATAACTATTTTTCTTTCTATTTTTTTATTTTTAGTTAACTCACGAAATCTTTGATTTATTTTAAATAAAGTTTTTTCATTTAATGGATAAAAAATTTCTTGAGGCTCCTTATTATTTCTAGTTCGATAATCATCTTTGATTTGTAGTTCTTTTTGAATAGAACAATTTTCAATTATGGAAATAAATGGTAGAAATTGATCTCTTTGTAATCCATCCTTATAGAGGTAATTAAGTTTTGTATTTGTGGTAATAATTATTTTAATATTTTCTTCAAAAATTACCTCAAATAATTTACCTAATATCATTGCATCAACGATATTCGTAACTTGAAACTCGTCTAAATATATTAAATCATAATTTTTTTTGAGTTTTTTTACATATTCACTTATCGTATTATTGTCTTTTTTTTCATGTCTGAAGTCATGAAAGTTAATCATAAACTCATTAAAATGTTGTCTAAGTTTTTTAACTTCTAATTTATCGTATACAAAATCAAGTAACATTGTTTTACCTACACCTACTTTTCCATATAGATAAAAACAAAGTTTTTTCTTTTTTTTAAAAATTCTATTTAAAAATGTCTCATTGTTAATTAAAAATCTTTCTAATAAATTAATTATCTCCAATTGTTGTGAATTTAATTCAAATTTATTTTGCTTGCAAAATTCTTTAAATGAACTTTTTAAATTCATTTTTGACATTTAATTTAGGTTTTCTAAAACAGCTTTTGCGCACTGAATGGTGTTACTTGTGCCTTGAATGTCTTTTGTTCTATTTGTTTTAATCGATAAAGTTTTTTCGATTGATGTTAAAATTGTTTTTGCTGCCTCTTTTTCTCCTAGATGATCTAGCATTAATGCACCTGACCAAATTTGCCCAATTGGGTTTGCAATTCCTTTTCCAGCAATATCTGGTGCAGAGCCATGAACAGGTTCAAATAAAGATGGATATCTTTTTTCAGGATTAATATTACCCGATGGTGCAATACCAATGGTACCAGTGCAAGCTGGACCTAAATCAGATAAGATATCCCCAAACAAATTTGATGCAACTACTACATCAAACCATTCTGGAGTTAAGACAAATCTAGCAGTGAGAATATCAATATGAAATTGATCAGTTTTGATTTCTGGGTAATCTTTTTTAATTATTTCAAATCTCTCATCCCAAAACGGCATTGTAATAGAAATACCATTTGATTTAGTTGCGTTAGTAACTTTTTTTCTTCCTTTAGATTTAGCTAATTCAAATGCATATTTTTGAACTCTATCTACACCATGTTTTGACATAATTGTTTCTTGAATTGCAATTTCTCTATCTGTCTCTTTAAACATTCTTCCACCAACTGATGAATATTCACCTTCGGTATTTTCTCGCACAATTATCATATCTATATCACCTGGCTTTTTATTTGCTAATGGACAAGGAACACCATCAAATAATTTAACAGGTCTTAAATTTACGTATTGATCAAATTCTCTTCTAAATTTTAGTAGTGAACCCCACAAACTTATATGATCAGGTACTTTTGATGGGTCTCCAACTGCTCCAAAGAAAATTGCATCATGAGATCCAATTTTTTCTTTCCAATCATTAGGAAGCATAGCTCCATGTTTTTTATAATATTCGCACGAAGCAAAATCAAACTCATCAAATTTTATTTTGAATTGATGTTTTTTTGCAGCTTCATTTAAAACTTTTATACTCTCTGGAAGCACCTCTTGACCGATTCCATCTCCAGCTATTGAAGCTATTTTATATTCATTCATTATATTAAACTATATTAAATAATTTTTTTCCTAAAGGACTAATTGGCTCTTGAGGAGTAAGTTCTTTGCCTAATTTTTCTTTTGTTAGTTTAAGTAGTTTTCTTGCAACTCCTTGTTTCCTGAAGGCTGGGTTAACAAAAATATATTCTACTTCTCCTTTATCATTAAACCGAATGAAACCTATTGTTGTATTTTGATTTTTGAACGTAATTACTCCGTCTATTTGACTTATTTCGTAAGTGTTATTGAAATTGCTGGTCATTAAATTTTGGCGCGCCCTGGAGGATTCGAACCTCCGACCCTCGGTTTAGAAAACCGATGCTCTATCCAGCTGAGCTAAGGGCGCGTGAATAATATCTTTTACTTAAAAACACACTAGATGGTCAATATAAATCGGTGTTTTTACTCCAAATTTTTCTTCAACCTCATGTTGATGAATATGATGTGAATGTACAAATACAGGTATTAAATCATCATTTTTAGTTTTAAGTGTATAAATAAAATTAGTGCCTCTAAATTTTCTATCGATTATTTCTAATTGTAAATTGCTTTTATCATCATGTTCTAAATCGTCTGGTTGTACTAGCAGTTTTACAGCCGTACCTTTTTTATATTTTTTTACAAAATTTCCTTTAATCACTCCTAAACACTTATGTTCAACGCTACTATCATCTAAAACTTTTGCATCTACTAGTATTCCCCTATTTAAAAAATTAACAACCTCAATAGAATTTGGATAATGATAAATATTATACGGTGTATCAAATTGTTTCATGGTTTGGCTCAAAAGTATTCCACAATAATCTGCCATATAAAATGCCTCGTAGGAGTCATGGGTCACTATGATTGTAGTAATCTTTTTCTCTTTTAAAATTTTTTTAATATTTTGCTGTAATTCAACTTTTAAACTTTCATCAACATTTGAAAAAGGTTCATCAAGCAATAATAAATCTGGTCTTGACATCAAAGATCTTGCCAGAGAGACCCTTTGGGCTTCGCCTGCGCTTACTTGATGAGGGTATTTTTCTGCCAAACCTTCTAAATGTAAAAGTTTAATTAATTCATCTGAGTCAAAATTATAATTAGCGTTTCTATTTCTTTTAGCGCCAAAATTAATGTTCTCCAAAATTGTATAGTTCGGGAATAGACTATTATCTTGAAATGATAAAGCTACATTTCTTTTTTCAGGTTGAATATGGTCGATCTCGGATGATAAAAGTTTTCCCTTTAAAAAGATTTTTCCTTTAGGTATCTTTTGCAATCCTGCGATTGACCTCAAAATTGTAGTTTTTCCTATACCAGAAGGTCCTAATAGACAAATAATATCGCCTTCGTTTTTTATTGTAAGATTGAAATCTAAAACTTTATTTTTTTTACTGGCAACAAAAGTTGTATTATTTATCTCAAGAAAGTTGATAGACATACTTTGAATATAATATTATTTTTCAGAAAGTATATGCTTAGAAGTAAAAAATATTAAAATAGCTGACCAAAAAATCAAGAATAATGAGGGTAATGCTGCTGCTTCTAATAAATCTTGTGATGCATATGCATAAGCTTTAGTTGCAAAAGTTTCAAAATTAAAAGGTCTCAGTATCAAAGTGATAGGTAATTCTTTAATAATTTCAATCGCAATTAAAATACCAATCAAATAGATACTGTTTTTCAAATTAGGGAAATGAATTTTTCTAAAAGTTCTAAATTTTGAATACCCTAATAAATATGAACTATCATCTATAGATTGATTAATCTTAAGATAGCTCGATTTGATTCCATTAAATGCTAAAGAATAGAATCTAATAAAATATGCGATTATTAAACCTAATATAGAACCTATAAAGATACTTTTTATACTAATAAAACCAAAATTATTTGTTAAAAAATCACTTATCCAAGAAAAGAAAGTAATAAATGCTACAGCTAGAATTACACCAGGAATCGCATAACCTGAAATTGAAAACAGACTTAAATTATCTAACAATTTGCTTTTAGAAATTCGATTTCCAAAATTTATCAAAAAAGCTAAAGAAATTAATACAAAACTTGCTAAAATTACTAATAATAAAGTGTTCAAATTTAATTCTATTATATTTGTATCTTGAAAATATTTTGGAAATTTTGCTGTCCAGTAAATCATTTGACTAAGGGGAAAAATAAAACTTAAGAAAAAGAGTAAAGAGCAAAAAATTATCGGTAACAATGCTTTTTGTCCTTTTAACTCAATTTTAGGAATTTTACGTAGTCCTGTATTAGAGTTTTGGTGATATTTAGCGCCACCTCTAGAATAATTTTCAATTAAAAAAAAAGACAAAATTATCACTAATAGCAAAAAAGATAGCTGATTAGCTGTATTCAAATCATCAAAAGCTAACCAAGAGTTATAAATGCCAGTTGTGAGTGTCGAAACACTAAAGAAAGAAACAGTGCCAAAATCTGATAAACATTCCATTGCAACGAGCGATAGTCCGGCTACAATTGCGGGCCTAGCTGATGGTAGAATAATCTTAAAAAAACTTTCTTTAGCAGATAAACCTAAGTTTTTACTAACCTCTATTAAATTATTTGATTGATGATAAAATGAAGCCCTAGTTAAAACATAAACATATCCAAATAATGAAAATGACATCGAAATAATTGCTCCAAACATGCCGTCAAATTTAGGTATGTTTTTATTATAGTTTTGCTCACCAAATACCCATGTCAATAACGAAAACAAAGATCCATAATTTTCAAAAAATGCTGTTAATGAATATGCATAAATATAAGCAGGAACTGCAAAAGATAATATAAGTGCCCATTTAAAAAAATTTACACCCCAAAAGTTATAAAACGAAACATAATATGCTGATACTACTCCGAAAATAAAAGTAAAAGATAAGACTCCTATTAATATAATTAAAGAATTTAATATGTAATCTGTTAAAAAAGTATTTTTTAATAGTATTAAATATTCACTAGTGGAGCTGAAATAGCTTAAGAATACCGTAGTAATTGGTATAGCAACTAAAATTGATACCAAAAAAGAGCTCATAAACCAAAAATTTGGTTTTTTATAAATCATTTGTAAGGGTTTAAGTCTTGAGTACATTAACGTCAAATACTTATTTGTCTTTAAATAATGAGGAAACAATACTTTTAATCTCTTGAATTTTTATTTCTGTCAAATTTCTGTCAGATATTTTTCTCTGCATTTTCTTAGCCTCATTCATACAAGGCGAACATCCAGTTTTTAAACTGTTCAAATTTGAATTTTTTTTTAATGTTCGCCTCATAAATTAACTAGCAACTTAGAGTTTTACTTCCAACCTGCTCCCGTCATTGCTGCAAGAGCATCAGCTTGTAATTTGCCGTAGTTAACGACTTTAGTTTTTAAATCTTGTTTAAAATCTAATCCCATATTAACTACTAATGGATGAGGTGAAACACCAGCAATCATCGGATACTCAAAAGTATTATTTACTATGTGTTTTTGAGCTTCTTCACTTAGTAAAAATTCTACTAATTTAATTGCATTAGCTTTATTTGGAGCACCTTTAACAAGTCCTGCTCCACTAATGTTCATGTGGGTTCCTCTACCATCTTGATTTGGAAAGAATGGTTTTACTTTTTTAGCTGCTGCTTGTTGTTCAGCTCCTTTTTTACCCGACAACATAAGCGCTAAGTAATAAGTATTGGCTACTGCTAAATCAGCTTCTCCAGCTGCAACAGCAAGAATTTGAGCTCTATCGTTTCCTTTAGGCGTTCTTGCCATATTTGACACCATAGCTTTTGACCATTCAGCTGTAGCTGCTTTACCATTATTTTTTACTAAAGATGCTACTAATGACTGGTTATAGATATTGTTAGATTTTCTTATAACAATTCGGCCTTTCCATTTAGGATCAGCTAAACTTTCATAAGTTAAACCCATTAACTCAGCTCCTGAAACTCTCTCAGGTGCAAAGTAAACAATTCTCGCTCTCTTAGCTATACCAGTCCATTTAGAAGTTCTAAAATTTTTTGGTACTGCAGATTTAATTACATCTGTGTTTAAGCCACCTTGAAGCATACCTTTAGCGTCAAAAGCTCCTAATCTTCCAGCATCAGCTGTAATATAAAGGTCAGCTTTACTATCAGCGCCTTCCTCTATTATTCTCTTCTCTAAAGCTCCAGATTTACCTGAAATAACATTTACTTTTATTCCAGTTTTAGCTGTAAACTTTTCATACAATTGAACATCAGAATCATAATGTCTTGCACTAAAAATATTAACTTCATTAGCTAATAAGTTAGATGCGTAGACAAAGATCATTAAAATTGATGTAAATATAATCTTATTCATTTCTATATTCCTAGTTTAGATTGATAATGATTATCATTTACATTATACTGATAATGATTATCAGTTGCAATAATGACGCATCAAGTAAAATAAGAAAAAGCACCTATAGGTTGCTTAAATATTGAAAATAGAGTTAATTTAATAATGCTTCAAATAAATCCAAAAAAATTTCGGCCTATCAAAAACAAAACTATTCCAAATCCAATGAGGCCTAGATTCAGAAATAAAGCACAGGCAAATATTTATTTTCTTTCTCAAAGAAAAGTGAGTGGAGAAAAAAAGATTAAATTAATTAAAAATGTTAAAATTATAAGTTTATTCGTAATAGCTTTAATTGGTGGGTATTTTTTATCTAATTAATTTTAGCAGAAACCGAGCCAAGACTTTTGATAATTCCTTTGTAATATCCTTTGCCTAAAATAGGCACAACTCCAACAGAAGATCCAGTAAAAACATAAAAATTTTCATTAAGTAAAATTTTATCTTTTTGTAATTTATCTAAAACAAATCTCAATGAATTTAATGGGTCAATGTAAACTGTATTTGTATTTCCAAAGATAGAATGATTTATTTTTTTATTAAAAATATTTGTTTTTAGATTTTTTACATTTTGATTTTTAAATTTTTTTTTTGGACCAATTACAAACTTTATATTTGCACCAAAATCAGAACATAAATCTCCAAGACTTTTAATACCTTTCTTTTTTTGTCTGTAGCCTACTACTTCAATACATGGAGCGATATGAGTGATAAATTTTTTTATATTTTTTTTTGTTACTTTTTGCTTAAGGTCAAAAAAATTTTTTTTTATAATATAACAAATTTCTAATTCGATACCCAAAGTAAATTTATTTATTCTTATAGTTTTTTTATTTTTTAATACATTGTGTTTATATACTGTTGCATAAAATGGTTCTTTTTCTTTTAGTTTCTTTAAAACAGGAATGCCGGTACCAGCTGCTTTAAACCCACTAATAGGTTTTTTAATTTTACTTTCACATAATCTTCTAAATTTTTGTGCATCAAATAATTTTTTTGTATATTTTGTTGGTATCGGTGAAATTATTTTATTATTTAAAAATGCATTTACTAATCTATTTGCGTATTTATTTAAATTTTTATTAATCATTAGATGTCGTCTCCAATATAGATGTCTAAAGATAGTGCAGTTTCCACTAAAGAGTCTTTTCTTTCAACATTTTTATAAGTTCTGATTCCTTCGTCAATAGGTACATCTACAACTTTTCTATCTTTCCAGGCTACCATTCTGTCAAATTTTTTTTGATTTAACAAATCAACAGCGTATACACCAAATGCACTTGCTAAAATTCTATCACTCGCAGTTGGTGGAGCTCCTCTCTGTACATGTCCTAAAGAAGTAACTCTACACTCTATATCAGTTTTTTTCATTATTTCCTGTGCAATATAATCTCCTATCCCGCCCAATCTTTGTTCACCGTCCATGTACTTATGTAATACAGTGCTTCCGTCCTCTTTTTTGACCGCTTCTGCAACAATGATTAGAGAATGCTGAATATCGTATTTTTTCATAGAGTTTAGTTTATTAATTATTCCATCTATAGAGTATTTTAATTCGGGTATAAGAATAACGTCAGCGCCACCAGCTATTCCAGCGTTTAAAGCTATGTGACCAGCGTCCCTACCCATAACTTCGAGTATCATAGATCTTCTATGGCTTGCCGCAGTTGATTGAAGATTATCTAATGCTTGCGTCGCAACATCGACGGCTGTATGGAAACCGATAGAGCTTTCAGTTGCTCCAACATCATTATCTATAGTTTTAGGTATAGCTACAATTTTCATATCACCTTCTTTAGCCAATCTTTTTAAAATTTGCATACTACCATCGCCTCCAATGATAATTAGACCATCTAATTTCATTTGATGATATCCTTCAATTATCTCTTTTGATCTGTCTAAATTTTTCCCATCTTTTGAAGGGAATTTGAATGGATTACCTTTATTTGTAGATCCTAGGAAAGTGCCACCCTGTCTTAGAAGATAACCTCCAAAAGTTTTATGTGTCAATTGGACTGCAGCAACAGGTCTTTTCATTAATCCGGCCGTACCATCTTTTATACCAAAAACATCCATATTATATTTGTTTTTTGCTCTATAAAATATTGATCTGATGGCAGCATTAAGTCCACCACAATCACCGCCGCTAGTTAAAATTCCGATTTTCTTATTAGTCATTTAATTTAAATTTCTCTTAAATATTCTTTTTTGAGATAAAAATGTTATAACATAAAAATCTCATAATGGAAAAAAAAGCCAAAATCATAGCTACTTTAGGACCGTCTATTTATAGTTACACAAAAATTAAACAGCTTGTAAATTTGGGTGTTGATGCCTTTAGAATCAATTTTAGTCATAATACAAAAGGAATGAATAAGATTGTCTCAAAAATAAGAAAAATTGAAAAAACTACAAATAAAAAAATAGCTTTGATAGCTGATCTACAAGGCGTTAAGCTCCGTGTTGGAAAAATAAAAGATAATAATCAAAGAGTAAAATATAATCAAAAATATATTTTTGACTCTAAAAATAATATTGGTGACCATATTAGAGTTAACTTTCCATATCCAAAAATTCTAAAAAAATTAAAAAAAGGAAATAAAATTTTAATTGATGATGGAAAATTTACTTTTATAGTCATTAGTAAAAAAGGAACAGCTGTAACAACTGTTTGCAAAAGCCAAAATTGTTATATTAAAAGTAATAAAAGTGTTCATATTCCTAATTTTGATATTGCTTTTAATAAATTAACCTCCAAAGATAAAAAAGATATTAAAACCGCAATAAAATTAGGTTGTAATTGGATTGCTCTTTCTTACCTGCAAAACGATAAACTAATTTATGAGGCTAGGAAATTAATAAAAAAAGACATTGGTATTATTTCTAAGATTGAAAATAAGCACGCACTAAAAAATATTATAAGTATAATAAAAGCGACTGACTCGATAATGATTGCAAGAGGTGATTTAGCGATTGATATTGGACATAGTGAAGTACCTAAAGTTCAGCTAAGTTTGATAAAAAAATGTTCTCAATTTTCTAAATCTGTAATAGTCGCTACACAAATGTTGGAGAGCATGATTGAAAATAATACTGCCACAAGAGCTGAAATAAATGATATTGCTACAGCAATCTTTCAAGGTGCGGACACCGTAATGCTTTCTGCTGAAGCCGCCATTGGTAGGTTTCCAACTCAAGCTGTTTCAACTATGTCGCAAACTATTATTTCAACTGAAAAATATAAAAGAAAACACATTGAGGATTTTAAGAATTCTATAATTTCAAATAAAGATCCAGTAAAATCTATTCTACTCTCTGTTAAAGATATTGCCTATAATCCTAATGTTAAAGCTATCATTGTATTTTCTAATTCTGGAAAATCTGCAAAACTTGTTTCTGCTATGCGTCCTGCTGCTAAAATTTTAACTATCTCACCAAATATCAATGTATCAAGACAAGTTTCTCTACTCTGGGGTGTTTCCTCTATAAATAGCCGCGATGCAAATGGCTGGAAAGACATGATGTCAATTTCAAAAGAAATAATTAGAAAATTAAAATTTATAAAAAAAAATGATTTTGTGATAATAACAGCTGGTTTACCTTTTGGAAAAGCTGGAATGACGAATATGGTTAGACTATATAAAGTTGGATCATGATGGAAAAGAATTATAGTATTGATGAAATTTTGTCTGCTGTTGATGAAATTCAAAATAAGAAGAAAGAAAGAAAAAGAAAAATACCGGACCCTTCTCAATTGAAAAAGGATTATTCTGAGGTTCCTAAAAATACTCTAAAATTAATTGAGGAAGCAGAAAAAGTTAAATAAGCCCTGCTATTTGAATTGTTGTATCGCACATTCTATTAGAAAAACCCCATTCGTTATCATACCAGGATAATACTCTACTAAACTTACCTTTAATTACTTGGGTTTGCGTTAAATCAAATATAGAGCTATGTGGATTGTGATTAAAATCTTTAGATACTAATGGAGCTGAATTAATTGCAAGTATTCCTTTTAATGGTCCATTGGCAGCTTTGCTCATAGCATCATTAATAATTTCAGAGGTAACCTCCTTTTTAGGAACAAATGTAAGATCAATAAGAGATACATTAGGAGTTGGAACTCTTATAGCTGTGCCATCTAATTTTCCTTTGAGACTGGGTAAAACTAAACTCATAGCTTTAGCGGCTCCTGTTGACGTTGGTATCATTGCATCACCTGAGGCTCTTGCTCTTCTTAAATCTTTATGAAGAGTGTCTAATAACTTTTGGTCACCTGTGTAACTATGAATGGTAGTCATATAACCGTATTCAATTCCAAAAGTGTTTTCTAATACCATTGCTACTGGTGCAAGACAATTAGTAGTGCATGACCCATTAGAGATAATATTGTGCTCTTTTTTTAAATCTTTACTATTAACACCTTGTACTACAGTAAAATCCACTTCTTTTGCTGGCGCTGAGATAATTACTTTTTTTGCTCCAGCACCAATATGTTTTCCAGCAGAAATTTTATCTAAGAAAAAACCTGTACATTCTAAAACAACATCTGCACCAATTTTTCCCCATGGTAATTTAGCTGGATCTCGTTCAGCAAATACTTTTATAATTTGATCTCCAATTTGAAATCCATCACTTGAAGTTTTAACATCCTGTATAAGGGTTCCATGAGTACTATCATATTTTATTAAATGCGCATTAGCTTCTATTGAACCAAGATCATTAATTCCTACAACTTGAATTTTACCTTTATAATTTTCGAGAAGAGCTCTTAAAATTAATCTACCTATTCTTCCAAAACCGTTAATTCCAACTTTTATCATATTTTCAATCCTTTAGTTTATTTAATTTCATTTTGTAATTTTATAAAGATTTTTTTAAGTAAATCAGCATCGCTATCATTTAAAATTTTATCTTTTTCAAGTGCCTTTGATAATTCTTCCCTAGCTTTATTTTTAAAAAAGTTCATTTTTTCTGAAGAAAAGTTATTATAAAATTTTTTTTCATAACTTTTTAATATATATCCAAAAGTTAAATGAAAAATTACAAAAAAGATTAGTGCAATAAATAGAGTTTTATAAACAAAAATTTTCATTATTAATTTTTTTTGTAAATTGAATATACAATTGTATTATCAACAGTAAAAGATTTTAACAACTTAAAATTAGATGGAATACTGTATTTTTTAACGTATTCTGGATTTACTTCATAATAATAGTTTGTGTAAATATAATCAGCTTTTTGTTTATCAGAAGTGCCAAGAAATTTAAGTCTATTTTGATCATATGGCTTTAATAATGATCTTCCATTTTCTAAGGGAGTCCAAGAAGATGTCCCTATTGTGATTTTTTCATTCTGGCCAGCATCATTTAAAATATCTCTTAAAGCCATACTTCTACTTAATGATTGGGTGTCAACTTCAAATTTTGTTTTCATATTATTTGAGACTAAATTATTTAAATAAACACTTTGAAAGGGATGGTATTTATATAAATTAAATAAAATTTCTAAAATACAAATAAATAAAAAGATAATTATAAATTTGCTAAAGTTTAAATTATTTTTGATTTTCATTAGTAATAAATAAATTCCATAACTTGAAAAATAAACGATGAATAAATGTAAAAATAAAAAATGTCTCCACCCACTATAAAGACTTAAATTAAAACTAAAATAAACAATTAAAATTTGAAGAAACGATAAGAATAAAAACAAATCAATTTTTTCATTTTCACCTCTCCATAGATCGTTAAAAAAAGAATTTTCTTTTATAAGAATAAACCTTTTAAAGATTCTTCTAATATAAAAAATAAATCCAAATAAAAATGACAAAATAATTATTTCTGGAATAGAGATTAATATCCAAACAGGAATATAGCTAATAGGTAAATATTTAGAATTGTAAAAAATTCCATTAAAATATACATCTGGGTTTGATCCAACTTTAAAACTATCAAAAAAAATTTGAAATTCGTTTATGCCAAGTGACCATAAATATGGCCAATGAAAAAATAAAAAAAATAAAAAAAAGAATAAAAAAATTAACAAATTAATTATGATTTTTTTATTATTTTTTTTGTTTAAAATTTCAAATAAGCCAATTAAAAGAAAAGATATTGGAAAAAATAATCCCATTATCCTTGTTGATGTACTTATGGCTGCGAAAAAGGCAAATAATAATAGAAATTTAAAGTTTTTCTTTTTACAATAAGTTAAATAAAAATAAAAAGTAATTGTAATTAAAGACAGAAATAAAAGATCCTTTCCATCAAAAAAACTATTGCCAAATATTCTTGGACTTAACAAATAAAATAAGCAAGATAAAATAGATAAGTATTGTATTTTAGTACGCTCTATAATTATGCGATAAAATAAATATCCGCTAATAAAAAAAATTATAAAATTTGATAAGTGCCTTAAATAAAATTGATTATAAGTGTTTTCAATTTTAAATATAATTTCGAATAAAGCCATCGGTAAATCAAAAATAACTCCATAATGTTTTGCAATCTCTACAGGGGGTAAATTGGGATGAAGTTTATTGATTTCGAAAATTTTTTTACTAGTTTGGTTCTTTAAAAATTCAAAATCGGTAAACTGCAAAATATATTCTAACCAAAAAAAACCAGAACTTCTTTGAAAGTGTTCTTCTATTCCAACGCCAAAATCTTTGCAGATAAAAAGACCAATTAAAAAATAAACGAATAAAATGTAATAAATTGATATGTTTTTTCTAAAAATTATTTTCATTAATTTTTTGTAATTAGTTTTTTAAAGAATATTAATATATTATATTTTTGAATTTTATGCTTAAAAATAAATATGAAATAGTAAAATTAAACGAGAGAAATATTAATAGTATCGAAATAATTTGGAAAGAATCCCTTCCTGAAAACTTAAAATCAATGATAGGAAATCACTTAATTAAGAGTTACTTAAAAAAATTTCTTTCTGATAAATCTGGATTGGGTGTTGGTATATTTCAATCAAATAAACTGTTAGGCTTTGTTCTTTTTGGAAATAATGACAAAATAATTAGGAATATTATTAAAGAAGATTTTTTTTTAATTTTAAAGAGTTTCATTTTGTCATTTGTTTTTTTTAATCTTAAAAAAATTAATAACTTTATTAACTGTCTTATATTTATTTTTTTATCGAAAAATAGAGAGACTGATATTAAAAGAGACAATACAGAATTATTAATCATTTGTATTGATAAACAAAATCAAAATAAAGGATTGGGATCTATCTTAATTTCAGAAAGTGTAAAAAAATATGACACTTATTTTGGAAACTTTAAAAGTATTTTTGTTAAAACATTAAAAAAAGACGAAAATAACGTATTCTTTTACAAAAAAAATAAATTTAAATATGTATTTGAAGTATTTGGAAGAATATATTTAAAGTACTAATTATAATTCAGAAAAATTTACTGCAATGAAAATAAAATATTCTATAGTTTTGCCCTGTTACAATGAATTCAAAAATCTTTGTTTATTAATACCTCAGCTATTAAAAATTTTTAAAAAAAAAAGATATGAAATAATTTGTGTTGATGACAATAGTAGTGATCACACAGTGCCAAAATTAAAAAAAATTTTTAAAAAAAATAATAAAATTGATTTTATTTTAAGAAAGAAAAACAGAAGTCTTGGCTTATCTATAAAAGATGGAATTAAAAAAAGTACTGGCAATGTAATTATTGTAATGGATACCGATTTTAACCATAGAACTCAGGATTTACACAAAATGGTTAAACAATTTGAAAAAAATAAATTTGATATGATTTGTGGTTCTAGATTTCTTAAAGGTGGTTCCTCAAATACATTTTTTAGACATGTCTGTAGTTTGGTTTTTAACTTTTTTGTTAATATGATTACGGGTGGTAATTTATCCGATAACCTAAGTGGATTTTTTATAATTAAAAAAAAATTTTTACAACAAAAATTAGATAAAATTTTTTATGGTTATGGAGATTTTTACATAAGATTATTATATTTTGTTCAAAAGAAAAATTTATCAATTTTAGATTTTCCAGTGAAATATAATTTGAGAAGATATGGGCAGTCTAAATCTAAATTGTTAAGAATGTTAATTTCGTATACTTATGAAACTATTATATTAAAGTTTAAAAACTAAATGAAAAAATATAATAATTTATTTTTAGTTATTTCTAGTATTTTGATTAGTTTTTTTTTAATAGAATTATTTTTTTTTTTTAAAAATTTTCAGCTGAATAAAAATTATAAATTTTCACTTCATAATCAGAGATTTATGCTATTTGAAGAAGGTCTAGTATTTAAAAATTACGGTAAAATTTTTAAATATCATCCAAATAAAAAAATTTTGTCACAAACATTCTATAATGTAAATGATAAATGGCATAAGGAGTATGAATATGAAATTTCTACTAATAATTTTGGCCTTGTTCAAAAAAATAATATTATTAAAAATGTTCCCTCCATACTTTTTCTAGGTGACTCATTTATTGAAGGTCAAGGATCTGATGCTTGGGTAGATTATTTTGAGGGCAACTATAAAGACTATCAAATAATAAATGGTGGAATAATGGGAACTGGTCCTCAACAATTTGAATTGCTAGAGGAGCATATATCTAAAATTTTTCAAATAGAAAAATTAATTTTTTTTTATATTGGTGATGATTTGAGAAGAAATATTTTTAATATTGAAGAAAAAACATTAGCTTGTTTAAAAAATCACTTGAACTGCATTGGTACAGAAAATTTTTATGGGTTTCCTCTAAGAAAGCAAAATCCTATTTCATTTTTAGAGAATTTAAATGAAACGAGGATAAATCAGATGAATAACCTCGGTTTATATGAAAAAGCTAAATTAAAAATTAAAAAATTTATAACTAATCTATATTCAATAAAATTGATCAATAACTTTCTAAAACAAAAATTTTACACTTCAAAAAATGAATATATAAAAAGAAATTTTCGATCTATTGAAAACTTAATTAAAAAATACGATAATTCTATAATCTTCATTCAATTAAAAAATAAAAATGAAATTATTCACGGTAAAGAATATGATACTTTTTTTGCAGAAAATTTTATAAAGAGTTTAAATAATAATCATTTTATATGTGATTTCGATAATGATATTTCAAACTTTTACAAACTCGATATGCACCCTAATAGAAAGGGTTATAAAAGTCTTTATAACTGTGTTATTAAAATTTTAAATGAAAATTTTTAAAAATTTTTTAAACAAACCTAAATACAAATATGAAATAAAAAACGCAAATTAAAGTAGCAATCCATAAGAAACTTCCCACTAGACCAAGCCAAGCTAAATGAATGAACGCGCTTCCTAAAAGAGATACAAATAATCTATCTCCTCTAGTAGTGTCTAACCCTAAAATTCCTCTTCTTGGAGAACCTCCTGGGACTTTCTTCTCCCAAAAATACATTACAGTAATACAAACTGCAATAAAGATAAAAAAACTTGCTGTAGGCCATGTCCAAGCCATCCATGTTATAAAGTCAAAATCAAAAAGACCTTTCTCTTTTGGTTGACCCACTGTAGACCAGCTAGATGCATATAAATTTGTAAACATTATACTCTTCCCATTGCAAAACCTTTAGCAATGTAATTTCTTACGAAATATATTACCACTGCTCCAGGAATTATAGTTAAGCTACCTGCTGCTGCTAATAAACCTAGTTCATATCCAGAGGTACTAGATGTTCTTGTCATAATTGCTGCTATTGGTTTTGCTATTGTTGCTGTAAGTGTCTTAGCTAATAATAATTCCACCCAAGAAAACATAAAACAGAAAAACATAGTAATACCTATTCCTGCAGCTATTGTAGGAATAAATATTTTAAAGAAAAATCTTCCAAAAGAATATCCGTCAACATAAGCTGTTTCATCTAATTCTTTCGGAACAGCAGACATAAATCCTTCTAAAATCCATACTGCTAGTGGAATATTAAATAAGCAATGTGATAGTGCGATGGCTATATGTGTATCAAATAAATTTACAGATGAATAAAATTGAAAAAATGGCAAAGCAAATACAGCAGGCGGAGCCATTCTGTTTGTTAGTAACCAAAAAAATAAATGTTTGTCTCCTAAAAATTTATACCTTGAAAAGGCATAGGCTGCTGGCAAAGCTGCAGATACAGAAATTATTGTGTTAAAGACTGTATATGTAATAGAGTTTACATAACCCATATACCAAGTGCTGTCCGTAAATATGGTTATATAATTATCTAATGTAAAGTCTTGAGGCCATAAAGAATAAACATTTATAATTTCTGTAGTAGTTTTAAATGACATGTTTAAAAGCCAATAAATTGGAAGCATTAGAAAAACGATATAAACTGTAGGCACTAACCATTTTATTTTACTCATGATCTTGCCTCATCTTTCATCATTATGCTGTAAAAAACCCAACATATTAAAAGTACGATTAAAAAATAAATTAATGACATAGCTGCAGCTGGGCCAAGATCAAATTGACCTAAGGCCATTTTCACCAAATCAAGTGATAGAAAATTTGTTGCATTTCCTGGTCCGCCGCCTGTTAAAACGAAAGGTTCAGTATAAATCATAAAACTATCCATAAATCTTAATAGTATAGCCAATGTTAAAACTTTTTTCATTTTTGGTAACTCTATATATCTAAAAACATCCCATCTGCTCGCACCATCAATCTCAGCAGCCTGATAATAAGCTGGCTGTATAGAGTTTAAACCTGCGTAAGATAATAAAACAACCAAAGATGTCCAATGCCAAACATCCATTAATATAGTTGTGAACCATGCATCTCCGCTCTGCTGTGTAAAATTATAGTCAAAACCTAAGGTGTTTAAAGAGTTACCTAAAAATCCAATATCTGGTAGAGCAAATATATTCCACATTGCTCCAACTACATTCCAAGGAATTAAAAGAGGCATCGACATTAAAATTAAACAAACAGGAACACCCCAACCTTTTTTTGGCATTGTAAGAGCTATACCTATTCCTAATGGAAGCTGAATTAATAAAATTATAAAAGTAAATATAACTTGTCGTCCTAAAGACGCATGAAATCTTTCAGAGTGTAAAATTTCTTTAAACCATCTGGTTCCTTCCCAAGCAAAAACATTGCTTCCAAAAGTTTCTTGGAAAGAATAATTAACTACAGTCATCAATGGGACAGCAGCATTAAATGCCACAAGCACAAAAACTGGAATAACAAAGAGCCACGCTTTCTGGTTAAATGTTTTGTTCATTATTCAATTATCCAATTATCTCCATAAGCGTATGTATATTTTTGATCAAAAGTGATATGTGCACTTCCGCTTGGTATTTGAGTTGATGAGGTAGCTAAAATTTTAATACTTCCGCTACCACATTCTGTATCAATTACTTTATGTCTGCCTGTATCACTTACTCTTTTTACTTTAACAGCGATGCCATCTTTAGAAAAATTTACAAACTCAGGTCTAATTCCAACTTGAGTTTTATTAAAATTAGATTTTTTTAAACTAGTGTTAGTGGGTAATATTTTTCCTTCAAAATTAATTTGACCATTTTTTATCTCGCAAGGAAGAATATTCATTCCAGGAGAACCAATAAAATGACCGACAAAAGTGTGTTTTGGCTTTTCAAATAATTCTACTGGGGTACCTGTCTGAACAATCTGACCTTCATGCATTACCACAACTTGATCTGCAAAAGTTAATGCTTCGATTTGATCGTGGGTTACATAAATCATTGTACGATTAATTTTTTGATGTAGTTCTTTAAGTTTAGACCTTAAAACCCATTTTAAATGTGGGTCTATCACAGTTAACGGCTCATCAAACATAATTACGTTTACATCCGATCTTACGAGTCCTCTTCCAAGAGAAATTTTTTGTTTTCCATCTGCTGTTAAGCCAGATGCTTTGTTATTTAAAGTGGAGGTAAGCTCAAGCATTTCTCCTATTTCTTTCACTTTGGAGTCAATTTCTGTTTCTGATAGACCTCTGTTTTTTAAAGGAAATGCTAAGTTATCGTACACTGTCATAGTGTCATAAATTACTGGAAACTGAAAGATTTGGGCAATGTCTCTTTCGACCGGATTTAATACTGTAACATCTTTATCATCAAACAATACTTCACCTTTGGTTGGTTTAAGTAATCCTGAAATAATATTTAATAATGTGGTTTTTCCACATCCAGAAGGACCTAGTAAAGCGTAAGCTCCTCCATCTTTCCAATCAATATCTACTCCTCTTAAAGCCCAGTCTGAATCATTATTTTGTTTTGTTAAATAACTATGACTTAATTTCTTTAAAGTAATTTTAGCCATGATTAACCAATCTGTTATTTTGGTCAAAATATAAAAATTCATTAACATTCATGTGTAATTTTGTATCTTCCCCAATATTTTTTTGTTGAATGCCGTTTGATAGTGAAACCCAATTTAAATTACCATTTGTGAAATGAATTAAACTTTCTGAACCGCTTAGTTCAGAAATTAAAACTTTGCCATTTATTTCAACTGAGTTATTACCCTCTTTATATGTAGTAATATTGTGAGGTCTAATCCCTATCTTATATTTTCCATCTTTAATTTGTACATTTGATTTCCATTGCACATTATTATCAGCCAGTTTAAAAGTGTCACCAGTTTTTATTATTTCAGCTATATTCATAGGTGGATCGCTAAATACTTTGGCTGAAGTTAAATTTTCTGGCTTACTATAAACATCTAAAGTCTTGCCATATTGAATAACATTGCCTTCTAACAATGTTGCAGTATTTCCTCCTATCATTAAGGCATCTAAAGGTTCTGTAGTTGCATATACAACAATACAATCTCTGTCTTCAAATAATTTAGGTAATTCCTCTCTTAATTCTTCCCGAAGTTTAAAATCTAGATTGGCTAAAGGTTCATCTAATAATATTAAATCTGAATCTTTTACTAAAGCCCTAGCCAAAGCTGTTCTTTGTTGTTGACCGCCAGATAATTCATCAGGTTTTTTTTCTAACATTGCAGATAATTTTAGCAGTTCTGCAACTTTCCCAACTCTTTTTTTGATTTCATCTGTTTTAATTCCAGTAATTTTTAGAGGTGATGCTATATTTTCAAATACAGTAAAATTTGGGTAATTGATAAACTGCTGATAAACCATTGAACAATTTCTTTTCTGAACTTCTTTACCTGTAACATTTTCACCATTAAACCAAATTTCTCCTGAAGTAGGTTTATCCAAACCAGCCATAATCTGCATTAAAGTTGTTTTGCCTGCTAGCGTTGATCCTAATAGTATATTGATAGTGTTTTTTTCTAATTTAAGGTTTGTAGAATGTATATGAGTTTCTATACCTACTTTTTTTTCAACATTTTTTAGTTCTAAACTCATATGTAAAAATTAAAATTTAGTTTTAAAAAAAGGGGACATTAAATGCCCCCTTTTTAAATTAAATTAACCTAGGTTATTTCCAAGCGTCTTTAAATGCTACGGTTTTTCCTTTAGGTTTTTCATTAACTTTAGCTTTTGGTGAACCTTTTTTATTTAACCAATAAGATGCTTCTCTCGGTTTATTAAGTCTTGGTCCACATCCACCGTATGCGTTACTACCTTTGTCAGCAGCTTCCATACGAGACATAACTAAGTCCATCTCATCTGCAAGACGATCCATAGTTTGTTGTGGTGTAAATGTGCCTGAGTTAACTTCTCCGATATGTTGCCACCATAATTGTGCAAGTTTCGGATAGTCTGGAACGTTGATACCTGTAGGCGACCAAACATTTCTGTTTTTAGATCTATAGAACTCAATAAGTCCACCTAGTTCAGGCGCTCGCTTAGTAAAGTGTTTGTCGTTAACAGTACTTTTTCTTACAAACGTTAAACCAACATCAGCTTTTTTAAGAGATACAGTTTTTGAAACTGTAAATTGAGCGTACAACCATGCAGCTTTTCTTCTTTTAAGATCAGTTGACTTAAACATTGTCCATGATCCAACGTCTTGATATCCAAGCTTCATTCCGTTTTCCCAATAAGGTCCTTTAGGCGATGGGCCCATTCTCCATAAAGGCATTCCGTTTGCATCAACTACTTTATTATTAGGATTTTTTCCTACTAAAGAAGCTGTGAAAGCAGTGTACCAGAAAATTTGCTGAGCAACATTTCCTGAAGAAAGAGATGGTAAAGACTGATAAAAGTCCATAGCAGCTGCTCCCGGAGGTGCATAAGCTCTTAACCATTCATCCCATTTTCTGATTGCGTATACAGCGGCAGGGCCATTAGTAGCTCCACCTCTTGATACGTTAGCACCTACTGGGTTACAAGAACCTGGCTCCATACGAATTCCCCACTCATCTACTGGAACTCCGTTTGGCAATCCTTTACTTCCTGCACCAGCCATTGATAACCACGCATCAGTCATTCTCCATCCTAAGTCTGGAGCTCTTTTACCGTAGTCCATGTGACCGTATATTCTTACGCCATCAATATTTTTAACATCTTCTGAAAAGAATTTAGCTATATCTTCATAAGCAGACCAGTTTACTGGAACACCTAGGTCATAACCATATTTTTTCTTAAATGCTTTTTTGATTTCAGGTCTATCAAACCAATCTTTTCTAAACCAATAAAGGTTAGCAAATTGTTGATCTGGTAATTGATAAAGATTTCCATCTGGACCTGTAGTAAATTGAAGTCCTATAAAGTCATCTAAATCTAATGTTGGCAAAGTTACATCTTTACCTTCACCTTTCATCCATTCAGTTAAATTTACAGCTTGTTGCATACGCGCGTGCGTACCAATTAAGTCTGAGTCATTAACATACGCATCGTAAATACTTACATTTGTTTGCATTTGTGTTTGAACTGCCATTACAACA
>Ga0315315_10001377_pt1 | contig 22217 bp, 22 predicted proteins | sample M140m3416metaG_FD_203699 | JGI IMG/M metagenome (GOLD analysis project Ga0315315, IMG submission 203699) | Ammonia-oxidizing marine archaeal communities from Monterey Bay, California, United States - M1 40m 3416 | ecosystem: Environmental > Aquatic > Marine > Intertidal zone | place: USA...
CTATGTTTTTGATCCTTGCCTTATGTATTGAATTATCAAGTGTATTTATTGGTATGGTCGGTGGGATGATGCTTGCTAGAGAGTTCTGGGTTTCTGCGTTGCGTGACTTAAATGCAAGACAAGGGAAATCTAATTCTACAAAAGTAACTTATTTTGCTAAGCTTAAGACCTTCATTCAACTTTTGACATTCTCTTTTTACTTGATAGGGCTGACTTTAAATAACTCTTTAATATTATTTATTTCTAATTTCTTATTATTTTTAGCGTTAATAATTACTATTCAAACCGGACTTTCATATACAATAGGTACTTTTAAAAAATAGGCTGGATGGCAGAGTGGTTATGCAGCGGCCTGCAAAGCCGTTCACGCCGGTTCGATTCCGGCTTCAGCCTCCATGTGCAAAAATATAATATTTAAATATGAGTGATATGAATAACGACAATAAAGCAGTGCAGTATGAGGATGACTTTTCAATGAGAGATCTGCTTACTATTTTTCAAAATAATCAAAAATGGATGCTGATTACTGTTTTTGCATTTTTTTTGGCATCTAGCATTTTTATTTTTTTTACTCCAAATACATACAAATCAAGCGCTTTGTTAAGTATTGTGGATGATACAGAGGCCGGAGGAAGTGGTTTTCAGACTATGGCTACCCGCTATGGAGGTCTCGCTTCAATTGCAGGAGTATCCCTTGGTCAGGATAACGATTCCAAAACAGACTTTATAATAGCAACTATTCGTTCAAGAAATTTCTTTGAACATTTAGTTGATAGATTAGACATTCTGCCATCACTTATGGCTGCGAAACGTTATGACGCGAAAACAAAGACATTACTTTTCGATACAGATATTTATGATGAAAATAAAAAATTATGGAAAGGGGAAATACCTGGAATGGAAATAATTCATGAACAATATTTTCTTAATTATCTAACTGTTTCTGAAAATAATAAAACTGGATTTATACTTCTGGCATTTGAGCATATATCTCCAGAATTTTCTTATCAAATGACACAAAATATATTAACTGAAGCAAATAACATCGTCCGATTACAGCATATGGAAGAAGCAGCTAAATCTCTTTCATACTTAAATTCTGCATTAAAAAATACTTTAGAAATAGGTACTAAATCTTCTATAACAACACTGATCGAAGCTCAATTGAAAATACAAATGCTTACAAAAGTAAGAGAAAATTATATTTTAAGACCAATTGATAAGCCCTACCTACCTGAGAGAAAATCAGCTCCATCTAGGTTAAAATTTATTGCCTTATCTTCTCTATTAGGATTAATCTTAAGTATGTTTTTTGGCATGTATCGACATTATTTTACTGCCGAGAAGGATTAGAGTACTCTATTTTATTCTTGTCTGTTTATGAATTTACATAAAAAAATAGGGGTAGTAGGCCTTGGTTATGTTGGACTTCCATTGGCAGTTGCGTTCTCTAAAAAATATGATGTTGTGGGTTTTGATATTAATCCTCATCGTATTAGTGAATTGGAAAAGGGCGTTGATTCAACATTAGAAGTTGATCCCGAAGAACTTGATAATAAGAAATTAATTTTTGCTAGTGACAGTGATTCACTTAAAGAGTGCAATTTTTTGATTGTTACTGTTCCTACTCCTGTAACTGAAGATAAGATTCCAGACTTAAATCCTCTAATTAATGCAAGTAGAACCATCGGTAAAATACTTAAAGTAGGCACAACAGTTATATATGAATCGACAGTTTTCCCAGGGGCGACGGAAGAAATATGTGCGCCCATATTGGAGCAAGAATCAAATTTGAAGCTGAATTTTGATTTTTTTATTGGATATAGTCCCGAGAGAATAAACCCAGGAGACAAAGAACATCGCATAAGTGATATTGTAAAAGTTACTTCTGGCTCAACTCCTGAAATAGCAGAAGAAATTGATCAGCTGTATTCATCCATTATTTTGGCTGGCACACATAAAGCTAGCTCCATTCGAGTTGCAGAGGCAGCCAAAGTCATTGAGAACACTCAAAGAGATATAAATATTGCTTTAATAAATGAACTTTCTATTATATTTAACAACCTAAATATTGATACACAAGAGGTGCTAAAGGCGGCTAGTACAAAATGGAACTTCTTACCATTTCTTCCAGGTCTTGTTGGTGGCCATTGTATTGGAGTTGATCCATATTACTTAACATATAAATCTGAAAAAGAAGGCTACAGCCCAAAAGTAATACTTGCTGGAAGAAAATTGAATGATGATATGGGATCATTTATTGCTTCTAAATTGATTGAGGCTATGAAATATAAAAAAATTAATATAAAAGATGCCAAGATTTTAGTCATGGGGCTAACCTTTAAAGAAAATTGTCCTGATACAAGAAATACTAAAGTTATTGATATAATAAATTATCTTTCTGAGGAGGTTTCTGAGGTGGAATGTTTTGATCCATGGGTAAATGTTGATGAAGTTAAAACTAATTATCAAATCAACCAAATCAATTTCCCCAAAGATAATGAATATGATGCAATTATTTTGTCTGTGGCGCACGAAAAAATTATTGAATTAGGCATAGATAAGATTAAAGAGTTTGGAAAGCCTATTCATGTTTTATATGATCTAAAATACCTTTTTCCTAAGGATGAGTCTGATATTAGGCTATAACGATCTTCATGGAACCATATTTAAAGTTAAAAGATCATCTAGAAAATAATCAATATGTTTGGTTGATAACTGGAGTAGCTGGGTTTATTGGCTCTAATATCCTTGAAGAGCTCTTAAAACTAAATCAAAGAGTTGTTGGGCTAGACAATTTTCTTACTGGTCAAAAGCATAATTTACATGAAGTAAAAGAAGTAGTTTCAAAGGAGCAATGGGGGAATTTTGATCTTGTTGAGGGAGATATATGCAATTTAGAAACTTGCTTTGAAATTACTAAAGGTGTGAATCATGTTTTGCATCAAGCTGCATTAGGCTCTGTTCCAAGATCTATCAAAGATCCAATTCCAACTAATGAGATAAACATTTCTGGGTTTCTGAACATGATCATTTCGTCTAAAGAAGCAAATGTTGATAGTTTTACATATGCTGCTAGCAGCTCAACATATGGTGATCACACCGCATTGCCTAAAGTAGAGAGCAGAATAGGCAAGCCTTTATCTCCATATGCTGTCTCAAAGTATGTTAATGAACTTTACGCTGATGTTTTTAAAAATACCTATGGTTTTGATTCTATAGGATTACGTTACTTTAATGTGTTTGGAAAAAGGCAAGATCCTGATGGCATGTACGCAGCAGTGATTCCAAAGTGGATTGCCTCAATGATACATGGAGAGGAAATTTTTATAAATGGTGATGGAACCACATCACGAGATTTTTGTTTTATCGAAAATGTAGTGCAAGCAAACCTTTTGGCAGCAACAGTTGGTAGTAAAAATATTTTGAATAATGCAAACCCAGAGAAAGCTTTAAACCAGATTTATAATATTGCATATGGAGGACGGACGTCCCTAGAAGAATTATTTTTATTTTTACGAGATGGACTTTCGGAGCACTTGCCCCACCTCAAAGAAATTAGCCCAACATATAGAAATTTTAGACCAGGCGATGTTAAACATTCTCAAGCTGACATCACAAAGGCAAAAAATTTATTAAAATATAGCCCATCCTACTCTGCAAAAGAAGGCCTTTTAAAGGCTATGAGCTGGTATATTGAGAGCTTAAATTGAGTGATTCTGGAAGAATAACTTTTCGCGATTCATTTTCTGCTCTGAGGCAGTTTGTTCCATTTAGATTAAAAGTTAACTTTTTCTTACTAATTATATTAATGGTAGCTAGTGCAGTTTGTGAAATGATGAGTATTGGCATGATTATTCCATTCATTACCGCTATAACATCTCCTGAATTAATCTTTGCCAATACATATATGAAGCCGATAATTGAGCTGTTCTTAATTGACTCTGAGATTGAGCTAACTATATTTTTGACTACATTATTTTGTATAACCTCTATCTTAGCAGCTTCTATTCGCCTGGTAACTCTATGGTTTCAAACTAGGTTTTGTTACTCATTGGGCGCAGATCTTAGCACTCAACTTTACAAAAATTCTTTATATCAACCTTATACAGTACATGTTGCAAGGAATAGCAGTGAATTTATTTCAACGATTGTGAATAAAACATTTCAAAGCACTAGTTTTGCTATTCTCCCTTTGTTAAACGTTTTAAGCTCATCCTTATTATTGATTGGTATTGTTGCAATGCTGCTTGCGGTCCAACCGCTTGTAGCTATATCTGTTTTCACATTATTTGGAGCATTGTATGGAGCAGTTATTTTATTAACAAGATCCAAATTAGATAGGGATAGTGAGCGAATTAGCTTTGAACAAGATGAAGTGGTTAAGAAGCTTCAAGAAGGTTTTGGGAGTATACGAGATATTTTGATAGGCAATACTCAAGAGGTATATTTACATTCCTATGCATCATCATTTAAGACTCTTCAGGATGCTTGGGCAAATGTTGAAATCATTAGATCAACCCCGCGCTTTGTAATTGAAGCTCTTGGCATAGTTTCCATAGCTTTGTTAGCATTTTATTTGTCTTCTTTACCAGAGGGTTTGATTGGAGCCTTGCCTGTCTTAGCTGCAATGGCGCTTGGTGCTCAAAGATTATTACCTATATTACAGTTAATTTATGCAAGTTTATCCTCATTGCGTGCAGGGTTTGAGTCTCTCGTTGACATTTTAGAGCTTCTGGATCAGCCTTCTCAAGAAGAATTAATTAAAGGAAATCATAAATTAATCCCATTCAATCATAATATTCAATTAAAGAACCTAAGTTTTAAGTATGATGCACAATCTTCTTTAATTTTAAGTAATCTGAACATTGATATATCCAAGGGAGACATGGTTGGTATCATAGGAACTACTGGGAGTGGAAAAAGTACATTAATGGATATCATTATGGGGTTGTTGAAACCTGTTGATGGAAGCTTTCTTGTAGATGGAAAACTGATAGATGAGAATAATAGATTCGGTTGGCAGTCATTGCTTGCTCATGTTCCTCAATCAATCTTCTTGATTGATGCATCAATCACTGAAAATATCGCGCTAGGCACTCCTATTGAAAAAATTGATTTTGAATTAGTCACTCATGTTGCAAAACAAGCTCAGATTCATGAAGCAATAATGTCCTGGGACAATGAATATAACACTGTTGTTGGAGAGCGCGGGGTCAGAATATCTGGAGGCCAACGTCAGCGTATTGCAATAGCTAGAGCTTTATACAAAAGGGCATCTGTAATAATATTTGATGAAGCCACTAGCGCGCTTGATTCTAAAACTGAATCATCAGTAATGCAATCTATTGTTGAACTAAGCAATGACCTAACTATAATAATTGTAGCTCATCGTCTTTCAACGCTAAAGAATTGTACAAATATAATTGAGCTTGAAAATGGTAAAATCATAAAACAAGGCATATATAATGACTTCATATGAAAAATTTCTACCCTGAATACTTTCAACAATATAAAGATCTAGCTTTCAATGAATATATTTATCAAACTATTGAAAGCTTTATTTCCGAGGCCCTCAATGTAAAGTTAAAGGATAGTAAGATCATTTTTGCAGGTAATGGAGCAAGTGCTGCAAAAGATCTTGGGTTAAAAGTCATAACTTTCACTGGAAGAGATAAAGATCACTCTCTGAAATTAATTGGAGACATAAACTTTTGGGTTGATAGCCATGCATATAATGTTGTTGAGTGTATTCATATGATTTGGCTGACTACTGCTATAGATAGAATTCTTGGCAATGCGATATATGAAGTTTCTTCTTTAGATTAGATGAATATCTTAGTAACCGGTGGAATGGGTTATATTGGTAGTCATATTGCTTTATCCCTGTTAAATGAAAAGCATGAAGTTACAATCCTAGATAATCTTTCAAATAGTAATTTTGAAATCCTAAAGAATCTTGAATTACTTTCTAACAAAAAGCCAAATTTTATAAAAGGTGATATCTTAAATACTGAATTAGTAGTAAAAACTCTTCAAAATTACAAAATCAATGCTGTTATACATTTAGCTGGGCTAAAAGCAGTTGGTGAATCAGTCTCTAAACCTTTAATTTATTACAAAAACAATGTTTTGGGCGCTGCATCTCTTTTAGAGGCAATGGAAATTTGTGAGATTGATAAGTTGGTCTTTAGCTCCAGTGCTACAGTTTATGGTAAGCCTAATTCTTTACCAATTAAGGAAGATCACCCACTAAATCCTAATAATCCGTATGGAAGGAGCAAGCTTTATGTTGAAAAAATTTTAGCTGATTTAGTTCAATCTAATAATAATTGGAAAATTATAAACTTAAGATATTTTAATCCAGTAGGCTCTCATGCTAGTGGATTGATTGGCGATAATCCAAATGGCATACCAAACAACCTTATGCCATATATCAATCAAGTTGCAATTGGCGAGCGACCCTTTTTAAAAATATTTGGTAATGATTACGAAACTCCAGACGGAACAGGCATAAGAGATTATATTCATGTTGAAGATTTATCAGATGCTCATTTGGCTGCATTGCATTTGTTAGACTTTGGCAGGAACACGCATACAGGAGAATACAATACTTTTAATATAGGGACTGGATCTGGTTTTAGTGTTCTCGAGATAGTTGAGACATATGAAAAGATAAATAAATTGAAAATACCTTATAAAATCTTTCCAAGAAGAGATGGCGATATAGCTTCAAGTTATGCAGACTCCACAAAAGCGAATACGATTCTTAATTGGAAAGCCTCAAGGACCCTTAAAGATATGTGCCAGAGCGCATGGAATTTTCAAAAAATTAAGCACAATTAATATCCTTAACTTAAATATCCTATAAAAAATTTTTACGCGCATCGATTTATGCTTGGAGACTGGTATATTTGTTAATCTTTAAAACATTTAATAATAAGCTTATTTAAATAATAGAAAGGCTTGCTTGAGTTAGGGATTTTTGAACTCCTTTAGGCAGTAATCTAATAAAGTATTTATCTCCTGTAATAGACTATTTTCATCTGATCTTTCATAATTTTTATCCTTAAGCCAGTTCATTTGATACTCGAGGGGTTGGATAATTTTTTTGCCTTTTGAAGTCAGCTTTTCTATCTCAAGGGTTTCTTCAGTTTTTTGAAAATAGAGATTTCGAATAATTTGAGATATTTCAGCAACGCTTCTTACCATTCCACCTAAGTTATATATAGCTTGATCTTCGGAGGATGATCGTATGTTTGCTAATAGAGTTATTGCTTTGCAAGCATCAGTAATCGGAATAAAATCTCTTAGATCAGTTCCATCAGATCTTAAGACAATCTTTTTATTTATCACGGCCTGCCTACAAAGATCATTAATTAGTAACATCCAGCAATTAGCTTCCAATCTTTCTGGGTAACCAAATGCATTAGATATCCTAATAACTTTTCCATCTATCTTTCCATTTTTATTAGCATTAATGACTGCTTGTTCTCCAAGAAGATGACTAGTCGCGTATGGGTGCTGATTGGTTGTTGATGAGCTTTCATTAATTATTCCAGCTAAAGGGCTAGCATAAACATGCGCAGTAGAAAGGTAGATAAATTTTCTTACCTTTTTCTTTATAGATGCATGTACTAGTTCAGATGTAATATTTCCATTAAAGTGTATTGCCTTATCCGGTTGCTCTTCACAATCTTTAGCATTCATTCCAGCCGCATGAATTACTACATCGAATGGATCTTTATAAGTGAAAATAGAATCTACATCATTCCAGTTAGTCTTTATTACCTGAACCTGGTCAATAATTTTTGAATTCAGATCTTGCTTTCTTGAACCAACTGTAACTTTATGGCCCTGCTGTACCATATGGGCTGCCAGCCTTCCTCCAAGAAACCCAAGGCCACCAGTGATGAGGACTTTCATATAATTATATTATATTTTCCAAGGAGCCAAGCCCTCATTCCACATTCTTTCAAGCATCTCATGATCTCTCTTTGTATCCATGCATTGCCAAAAATCATCATGCTTATAAGCCATTAATTCGCCCATTTTTGCAGCTGCTTCAAGCGGTTCTCTCTCAAGCATTATTGAATCTCCATCTATTAAATCAAAGAATTTTGAATTTACAACAAAATACCCTCCATTAACCCATCCTTGATCTAGCTGAGGCTTTTCCTTAAAAGATGTTACTGTTCCTTGATTATCAATATCGAGTTCTCCAAATCTTGCAGATGGCCTTACAGCGGAGACAGTGACCATTTTGTTATGTTTTTTATGAAACTCAACTAACTTTTTTATGTCAATATTTGACAGACCATCACCATAAGTCAGAAGAAAGGTATCATCTGTACCTATATAATTCTTCATTCTCTTTACTCTTCCCCCAGTCATTGTTTCCAATCCTGTATCAACAAGGGTAACTTTCCAATCCTCTGAGACATTAGATTGATGCGAGGTAACACTGCCGTCAGAAAAATCTACACTAAAGTCAGCTTGCAACGCAGAATAATTTAAAAAATAATTTTTAACATATTCAGCTTTATATCCACAAGCAATGTAAAAATCTTTATAATTACTTGCTGCATATGTTTTCATAATGTGCCATAGCATTGGGTTACCACCAATATTTACCATCGGCTTAGGTATAAGTTCAGTGTATTCAGACATACGAGTTCCAAAACCACCTGCTAAAATAATAACTTTCATATTTACTTACCACTCATAATTAAATTCATTGATAGATTTTTTTAGTCCTTCATCAGGATTATGTTCTATGTTTGCGATATTGATAATAATGCTTGTGGATTCATGAATCCCTTTAAAGCCAAACCAAATTTCGGGTTGTACAGTGATTCGTTGATAATTTTTCTTACCTATCTCTACTTCAAGAAAACTAGCATCTTGCTCAGAGAAAAAAACAAAGCGAACTTCCCCAACAGGGACTATTAAATTTAATGTCATTTCCTTATGCAGTTTCCATGCCTTAATTGCATTAAATTTAATAAATGAAAAATAAGCCTCTCCAAAACCTGCATATCCAGGATCCGATTTTTTTAAGGCATGAAGAATATCACCATCATCTAAGTCAATTTTTTTTAAAGGCGTTAATGAAATTTTTTCATTTATTTTCATTTATATTTTTTTAGAAATTAAATCCTGATAATATTTAATTTGAGTGTTAGTAACTGTTGCAATTACTTTGGAATCTTCATAGAAAGATTTATACCATTGAGTAGTGAGCTCAACCGTTCTTTGGAAATCCAAGATAGCTTGCCAATTTAGGAAATGTAGAGCTTTATCACAGTTTAACTTAAGTAGCCCAGACTCATAGAATGTTTCTTTATTTTTGCTGACATCCTTCCACTTTACTTTTGGCCAGTATTTTGACATTTCCGTGACAAGAGATAGAACACTATGATTTTGATGGGCTGGAGGACCAAAATTGAATGCCTCTCCATGTAACTCAGTTTTATCATTTAATGCAGAGGCTAAGATCAAGTATCCTCCAATAGGTTCAAGAACATGCTGCCAAGGTCTAGTAGATAATGGATTCCTTAACTGCACTATCTGGTTGTCACCCCATGCTTTTATGCAATCAGGTACTATCCTGTGTGCAGCCCAATCACCACCACCAATTACATTACCAGCCCTTGCAGAAGCTAATCTAATATTATTTTCTGAGCCATTAAAATAAGATTTTACATAAGATTTAATAGCTAGTTCTGCAGCTCCCTTTGACGCACTATATGGATCAGGACCTCCCAACGCATCCGTTTCTCTATAGCCCCACTCCCATTCAACATTGTCATAACATTTATCACTAGTAATTATAATTGCGGTGCACTTTTTCTTCAGACCTCTCAATGCTTCCAGCAAATTAATTGTTCCAATAACATTAGTATTCCATGTCTCCAGTGGATCATCATAGCTTTGACTAACTATTGGTTGAGCTGCTAAATGAAATACATAATCAGGACAGGCTGAAAGAATCTTCTCCTTAAGCTCAATTGAGTTCCTGATATCAATTCTACAGTCATCTATATCTTGACTTATATTTGCCGCATCAAAGTGAGAAATACTTGTAGGAGGATTAAGGGAAATACCAATTACTCTAGCACCTAGAATTTTTAACCATGCAGTTAACCACGATCCCTTAAAGCCGGTATGACCTGTGACCACAACAGTTTTATTAACAAAAGAATTGAGCATTGTAAAAATAATAGTTACTTAAGATTATTATAGTTTAAGTTACCTAAAAGATATAACATTTATGATAATGCTCATAAATGATGAATAAGTGAAAGTATCTATTTGCTTGGTCTTCAATGTATAACTCATATTTGCAATTAATATAGCTATTATTAAAAGTCATGCACCTTATAAATTTAACGTGACAAAGATGAAGGTAGGTTTTCTGCACACATAATAATAGGTATTATTTTTCTAGCTATATACTTAATTCAGCTATAATTAGTATATGAAAACTAATCATTATTTTTGCATATCTTGCAAGAATTCGTTTTCCTAAGTGATTTAAGAAAGTGATCAAAATACTCTAATGAATATTCTTATAACAGGCGCTACTGGATTTCTTGGCAAGCAGGTTTTAAAAAGCCTTGCAAAGGAGAGTGTTTCTATAAAGATTATTTCTAGAGGAAACCGAGATAACTTTCTTACTCAATTTAAAAATATTTCAGAGATAATCAATACAGATAATTTCTTTACTGAATCATCTCAGTGGTACGAAGAAATCTGTAAAGATATAGATATTATTATTCATGTTGCTTGGTATGCAGAACCAGGAAAATATCTCGAGTCTCCTTTAAATTTAGAGTGCTTAGCTGGGACTTTAAATTTTGCAAAATCTGCTTGCAAGCAGGGAATTAAAAAATTTGTTGGAGTTGGGACGTGTTTTGAATACGATCTATCGAACTCTAACCCATTAGATATTAATGCACCATTAAATCCCAAATTTTTGTATTCCATTGCTAAAGCTAATGTATATGCATTACTCTCAAAATACTTTAAGAATGAAAATATTGAATTTTTATGGACCAGAGTTTTTTATCTTTACGGAGAGGATGAAGACGAGAGGAGGCTTGTGGCTGTTTTAAGAAAGAAATTAGCCCTTGGTGAGATAGTAGATTTGACCTCTGGCAGTGAAATAAGAGATTTTATGGATGTAAAAATTGCTGGCTCTATGATAGCAGGCGCTGCTTTGGGGATGAATGTTGGGCCATTCAATGTATGTTCTGGAGAGGGACAGTCTATAAGGGAATTAGCAGAGAGCATTGCTGATGAGTATGGCAAGAGAGAGCTCTTAAATTTTGGTGCACGCGAGGATAATTTAGCAGATTCACAATCTATTGTGGGCTTGAAGACAAAGATACTGAAAACTAACTAAATTACATTTAGTTCAGTGTTTCAATTATAATTCTCATTTTAAAATGAATGCTATTAAAAGAAATCAATTATGTTAGAAAAGTGTTTTACATTTGAAATTGATTCATTTGATGATAAAAGGGGCTCTTTATCTGTCTTAGAAAGAAACAAAAGCATTCCCTTCGATCTTGAAAGAATTTATTATCTATACAAGACACAAGATCAAAATGTCAGAGGAGTTCATGCTCATAAAAAATTAGAGCAGATAATTATTTCTTTTTCAGGTAAGTATCAAATTTTATTAGATGATGGTGTCAATAAAGCAACATTTACTCTAGATGATCCTTCTTTAGGTTTATATGTCTGCCCAATGATTTGGAGAGAAGTCACTCCAATTGGAGATTGTGGAGTATGCGTTGTTTTAGCTTCAAGGAAATACGAAGAGGATGACTACATACACGAATATTCTGATTTTTTAAAATTAGTGGAGAGCAAGTGAAAGTTCCTTTCTTGAACTTACAAGCCTCTTATCAAGAAATAAAGCCCGAACTAGATAAAGAGTTGTTAAGTTTGCTGGAGTCAGGTTGTTATATAGGAGGGCCAAGACTCGAAACTTTTGAAAAAAATTATGCCAATTTTGTTGAGGCGGATCATTGCGTGGGACTGGCAAACGGACTTGATGCAATTGAAATTTCACTAAAAGCTTTAGGTATTGGAGCTGGAGATGAAGTTATTGTTCCGTCTAATACATTTATAGCAACATGGATTGCTGTTTCAAATTGTGGCGCTGTTCCAGTTCCAGTGGAGCCTGATTGGCATACTTACTCTCTTGATTTTACAAAAATTGAAAGTGCCATTACTAATAAAACTAAAGCTATTATTCCTGTTCACTTATATGGTCAAGCGGTTGATCTCGATCCAATTTTAGAGCTATCAAGATCTTATAACCTATATGTAGTTGAAGATGCTGCTCAAGCTCATGGTGCGGCATACAAATCAAAAAAAATTGGTAGCCATGGTGATATAGTTACATGGAGTTTTTATCCAGGTAAAAACTTAGGTGCATTTGGTGATGGTGGAGCAATCACTACAGACAATATAGATTTTGCAGAAAAGATTAGAACCATTTCTAATTATGGTTCCACAAAAAAATATAAACATGATGTGATTGGAGTTAATAGTAGGTTGGATCCAATGCAGGCTGTTGTTTTGGATATTAAATTAAAGTATCTAGAGGAGTGGAATAGCAGACGCAGAATGGTAGCAAAAAAATATCTCAGTGCGCTTAAAGATACGCAGCTAATTCTGCCAGATCAATTTAATATTTTGGATGGAGCGTGGCACCTTTTTCCAGTTAGATCTAAAAAACGTGATAGCCTTTTAGCAGCTCTTAAAGAGAAGGAAATCGATGTACTTATTCATTATCCTGTCCCGCCTCATAAACAAAAAGCATACGCACTTATGTTTGATGATCAAGATTTTAGTATTTCTGAAGAGATATCATCCCAACTCCTAAGCTTGCCTATTGGCCCTCATCTTGAAATGGATAAAGTAGAATTTGTGATAGAAACTATTATTGATTGCTTGGATTAATTTCCAACTAGGAGAAAATTTTAATGCCTATATCAAAGACTGAGCCGCTACCTTTTTTCAGTATTGTCATTCCCACTAGAGACAGAGCAGACCTTCTTTCAAGTTTGATTTGGAGCATTTTAGATCAAGATTTTGCTAGTTTTGAAATTCTTCTTTGTGATAACAGCACAAACAATCTAACCCAGGAATTACTCGGTAAATTTAATGATGATCGCATTCTAAATATTAGAACAGGTAATCTTGGGATGTCCGAAAATTATAATATTGGGATTAACTCAGCTTCTGGAAAATATCTGCTGTGTATCTCAGATAAAGGGCTTCTTAAGCAGGGCGCCTTAGGATATTTGAGTAAATTAATTCTTAGTGAGAAACATGAATGTATTACCTGGGCGCTTGATAGTTTTGTGTATCCTGGTTATTTTTTTCCTTCTAAATGCTCAGGTCAATCAAGATCTATTGAATCATCGCATATCATAAAATTTATACTTGGTTCGGATTACAGGAGTTATGAGCCAGCTCCTATGCATTGCACATCATGTATATCTATGGATTTAGTTAAGGCTATTAGAAAGAAGCATCAAAATCTTTGCCAGGCTCAGAACCCTGACTATACAATGGCAGCACAAGTCTTACTGGCAACTAAAACTGTTTATAACCTTAAGGATAGCCTTGTAATCTTAAGAAATGTATCCTCAAAAGAAGGTTATGGAATGGGGCATAGTCTTGCTAAGAAGACCAAAGAATCTAGAGATTTTTTAAAAGAGCATTCATCTTGGATTGAACGTACAAACAAATTCTTGGATGTTCCAATAAAAGATTGCCCATTTATCATTGATTTAATGTTAAAGGATACTTACACAGTTTTAGAGGATAACAATGTTAGTCCTGATATATTTCTTAGCAGACGCGAAAGACTGATCTCATATTATTTTTTTACATATGAAGAAATTATTTGGCGAACTGCTCTTGGAGTTAATATGACTTCTGAATTTAAGATTTGGCTTGAGGTTTTAAGCAACGAAAATCAAGAACTCATAAATGAAGTCAATCGAAGAAACAAAAACTTACGATTTAATTTTTTAAAAGCTAGAATCAAGTACCTAATCAAAAACAATGCCTTCAGCCGATACCTGTTAGATATTTTTAGATCAGTGCGGTATCGCTATTCAGGCAAAGTATATAAAAATATTGAAGATTGTTATAATAATAATCCTGTGAATAGCTCTTGAGTTAACTTCACTCTAAATCAAATAAAAATGGGCATCAAATTAGACCGAAATAAGAAAAAAAATTGGTTTTTAAGAGTTATGTATAAAGTTACCAAGCTAACTCCTCTTTCAAATCGATCAAAATTTAAATTATTTCTAAACTTAGAATGGTTTTTTGATCGTATTGCTCATGAGTATTCATTTAAAATCTATGAACCAAAAAAACACCCTGTTAGATTATTTACAAAAAAACATCTTCTAAATTGGATTCAGCCTGAGCATAGAGTGCTGGATTTAGGTTGCGCATCGGGGGAAATGGCTTATTGGGCATCAGAAAAAGCAAAGCAAGTTGTAGGAATAGATTACAATCCTCAACATATTGCTTTTGCTAAAACTAATTATCAGCGGAGTAATCTTTCTTTTATTTGTGAGGAAGCACATTCATATCTCACTTCTACTAAAGTGAAATTTGACGTCCTTATACTAGAAAATGTTTTAGAACATTTAGATAACCCAAATCATTTCCTGAAAAAATTTAGTGGGTTTTTTCAATACGTATATATTGAATTACCAGATTTTGATAAAAACTATTTGAATCATTATCGAAAAGATCTTAATCTGCCATTAATTTATACTGACTCAGACCATGTCTCAGAGTTTGATCGTTTTGATTTGATTGAAATAGCAGAAAAAAGTAATTTAACTATCGTCCACTCTTTTTACATTCATGGTTTTCAAAAATTATGGTGCAAAGTCAATGATATTGAATGAGTGTTTATAAAAAATATTGTGTTTATATGCTCCATCAAATTAAATTGTGTAATCACTTAACTTTATGATCATAAAATCAAACGTTCAAAATAATCAAATAAAGGATTACCAATTCTCGATCATTACACCTTGTTTTAATTGCTCCAACACTATAAAGGATGTTTTTGAGAGTCTTTCAGCTCTAAGCAATAGAAATTTCGAGTGGATAATAATAAATGATGCCTCAAGCGACAATACTGAAAGTCTTATTGATCAATTTCTGTGTGATGCTAAATTCGATATTACGTTTGTGAGTTTACAGGAAAATAAAATGGCAACATATTGTTATCATCTTGGAATTGAAAAAGCCATAGGTCAATTTTTAATTTTTCTTGATCATGATGATCAGATTAAACCATATGCATTAGATAGATTTATTGAGAACTGGGATTCATTGTCTCCGAATCAAAAAGAAAATGTAGCAGGGATGATGGCTCTATGTGAAGATGAAAACGGAAAAATTGTCGGTACAAAATTTCCTAGATCGCCAGACATTAACAGCTTCTTCAATTTAATGTTTGATGAGGGCTTGCGAGGAGAAAAATTTTTTTGCTATAAAACTAGCGTTATGAAAGAAAATAATTTTAAACTTGTTGATAGGTACGTTCCTGAAAGCAATGTAATGTATAGGATCTCAGCTAAATATAAAACATTATTTTTTAATGAAGCACTGAGAGTTTACAATCAACCAAAATTGAATGGAGATAATCTGACCAATATGAATTCATTTGAATATCCCACAGGATTTAGATTACATTTTCTAGATCTATTAAATAATTATCGGTTCAAGTTCCGTTTACGAATATTATTTTCTTTCTTGTTTAATTACTCGCTCTACTCTTTTTCCTCCAAGCATAATTTGAGGACTTGTTTGAATGATTTAAACAGTCTTTCTCATAAATTATTTCTTATCCCTATTTATTTAAGTTCTATAGTCCTAACTTCATTCAAATCAAATCTTTCTTCATTTAGGTAGGGAATGAATTAAATTATGAAAAGGAAAAAATCTTCACAAAAGGTTTCAATTGTTCTGCCAAGTCTTGGGCCTGGTGGAGCTGAAAGACTTGCAGTATCCGTAGCAAATGAATGGACTAAGAAAGGATACGATGTAGAATTTGTCATTGCTAATAAGAGCTATGCACTATCTGAGAAGCAAGGGAATTTTCAAGATCTCCTGGATCAAGATATATTAATTCATGACCTAAAAGTTGAAAGGTTGCGAGATACCATATTTCCCCTGAGTAGCTATTTAAAAAAATCAAGACCTGATGTAATTTGGGCAGGTCTTTGGCCAATGACAGTAATAGCAATAATTTCATGGTTATTAGCTGGAAGAATTGGACGCATTTATACAATTGATCATAACCAGATAAGCGTTTCTACAGCAGTAGCATTAAAGGTTCCGAGATTTATTATTAGTATTGTTACCAGATGCACTTATCCATTTGCTAATGGAATTATGGCAGTTTCTGAAGGAGTTAAAAGAGACTTGGCAAAACTTACTGGTTTAAAAAAAGATAGAATAAAAGTTATTTATAATCCAGCTGCAAGAGGTATAGGCAAGAAAACTAAAATTTCTTCTGATATGAAGAATAATTTATGGGGAAAAGATTCTGGTAAATGCATTCTTTCTGTTGGGTCATTCAAAGAGCAAAAGAATTTCAAACTTTTGATTGAAGCTTTTTCAATGTTTTCTGAAGAGCAAAATTCTACTTTAATCATATTGGGTGAAGGTGAGCTTAGACTAGATTTGGAAAAACAGGTTGAAGCCTTAGGACTATCTGACAAAGTTTTTCTTCCAGGTTTCGTTAATGATCCCTCTCCCTGGTTCTTAACTGCTGATCTATTTGTTTTATCGTCTAATTGGGAAGGATTACCAACAGTCTTAATAGAGTCATTGGATTGTGGGCTACCAGTTGTTAGTACGGATACACCAACAGGCCCATCGGAGATCCTTGAAGGCGGTTTGTGGGGAATTTTAGTCGAAATGAATAACTCTAAAGCATTGTTAGCTGGTATAAAAGAAAGTTTTTCTAAGCAACATAATCCAGATGCTTTAATGGAAAGAGCAGACCAATTTTCTGTTAAGAATATTTCCATAAAATATTTGGAATATTTTGAGTTATCATAGCAACTTAAATTGCATCCAACTCTATGATAAATAAAATAAAAACATTGCTATGGTTTTTATCAAAACCAACATTTTATAGGCATGGTCTAGAATTATTTTTAAGAAAATTTAGAACAAATTTTGATTCACCACTCCACATTTCTCAGGCTACTAATTGGGCTGCGCAACATGCCGTTTCTGTGCAGAAAGCTCTTGAGCTTGTTGGTATTATTGAAGAAGGTGCAGAAGTTCCAAAAATTAGTCAACAATTGCTTAAAGAGGCTAATTTATTAGCGCAACAATCTAAAGTTAAAATGGGTGGAGCAGGAGATATACATCTAATATATGCAGCTACACTTCTTTCAGGGTCAAAGAAAGCTATTGAAACAGGTATTGCTTATGGATGGTCTAGCCTTTCTATGCTTGCAGGTTTAGATGATCATCCCTCATCTTTGCTAATTAGTATTGATATGCCCTATCCAAAGATGAACAATGAAGATTATGTTGGAATTGTAGTGCCTAATTTTTTACGAGAAAAATGGTACCTGATAAAAGAACCAGATCGACGAGGTATTTTAAAGGCAATTAAAAAAATTAATCAGCAGGTTGATATATGTCATTATGATTCGGATAAATCTTATTATGGGCGTGCTTATGGTTATCCATTGTTGTGGAATGCATTGAGGGATGGAGGAATTTTTATTTCAGATGATATTCAAGACAATTTAGCATTTAAAAATTTTGTTGAGTCTAAAAATCTTATTTTTGCTGTTACAGAATATAAAGGAAAGTATATTGGAATAACTAAAAAATAAGTTTCCATGCTTATTTCATTAAGTAAAAAATGAAAATCTTATATATTACATATGATGGTCTATTAGAGCCCCTTGGGCAGTCCCAGGTATTAGCTTATCAGAAAAAACTTTCAGAAGAATTTGATATCTTTTTGCTTAGTTTTGAGAAATCAGCTGATCTCAAGAATCGTGAGCTTTTACAATTGATGCAAAAGAGAGTTTCTAATGCTTCAATAAAATGGATTATTAGAAAATATCACAAAGCTCCTAGCATCCTTGCAACAGGCTATGATTTATTTGCAGGCCTCATTCATTGCTCTTATTTAGTTTTGCGTTATAAAATCAAAGTTATCCATGCAAGAAGTTATCCTCCTGCATTGATAGCTTTGTTATTGAAAAAATTTTTTGGTATAAAATTTATCTTTGATATGCGAGGTTTTTGGGCTGATGAAAGAGTTGATGGGAATATTTGGAAACGCGATAGTCAAATTTTTAAGATTACCAAATTACTTGAGAAATCTTTTATCAGTAATTCTGATCATATAATTTCTCTTACCAATGCTGCAACAGTCGAGATTAATAAATTTCCATACGTGACCGCAGATTCTCTCAATATTTCTGTTATTTCTACATGCGTAGATCTAGAAAAATTTTCATTAAAGCAATCTAGTCAGCCAGGATCTCATTTCACATTAGGGTATTTAGGAACAGTCGGAACGTGGTATCTCTTTCAAGAGACCGTGCAAGCATTCAAAATTCTTTTAGATATTAAACCTGATGCAAAAATCTTAATAGTAAATAAAGGTGAGCATAAATTTATTGTAGAATCGTTACAAAATCTTCGCATTCCATTATCGTCAATTGAAATTCTAGAAGCTTCACATGACGAGATACCTAGCTTAATTCGAAGAATGGATGCAACAGTATTCTTTCTGAAGCCTTTATTTTCTAAACAAGCATCAGCGCCTACAAAGCTAGGTGAGTTTCTGGCCTCTGGTATTCCATGTCTTACCAATAACGGTGTAGGAGATATGGGTGATATTTTGCGCTTAAGTGGTGCCGGTAAGGTAATTGATGAACTGAATGAAAACTCTATTAAAAAAGGAGTTAATGGATTAATCGAATTGACTCAGCAAAAGGATATAATGATCAAATGTAGAAAAGCTGCTGCTTTAAATTTCTCTTTAAGCGATGGGGTTGCCAGTTATTCAAAAATTTATAAGAGTTTATTTTAATTGATGAAAAAAAATTTAGACAAAGAGACAGTTGAAAGTTTTGGAGATGAATGGGGGCGATTTAATCAATCTCGACTTTCTTCTAAAGAGGCGGAAGAAATATTTGAAAAATATTTTACAATTTTCCCATGGGACTCTTTGCCTGAAAGATCAGAGGGATATGATTTGGGCTGTGGTTCTGGTAGATGGGCAAAGATCATGGCAAATAAAATAACTCATCTTCATTGTATAGATCCCTCTGAAGCCATATCTGTTGCAAAAGATTCTCTTTCTTCTTTTTCAAATATAAGTTTTCATAAGAAATCAGTTGATGAGACTCCTTTACCGGCTAATAGTCAAGATTTTGGATATTCACTTGGAGTTCTGCATCACGTACCTGATACAGGTTCAGCGATCAAGCAATGTGCAGAAATGTTAAAACCCGGCGCTCCATTTCTTATGTATCTTTACTATGCGATGGAAAATAAATCATTTTTATACAGACTCCTTTGGAGATGCTCAGATTTTTTTAGAAAAATTATTTGCAGATTGCCATCAGGACTCAAGCACTTAGTGACTGATATTATTGCATTAACTATTTATTTCCCTTTCGCAAGAATGTCCCTAATATTAGAGAAATTTGGAATTAATACTTCAGGTATACCATTGAGTTTTTATAGTAATTGTTCTTTTTACACTATGAGAACTGATTCAAGAGATCGTTTTGGAACTCCCCTGGAGAAGAGATTCACTCAGTCTGAAATTGAAAACCTTATGTTAGAGGCTGGCTTTAAAAATATAGTATTTAATGATGCTGAGCCTAGATGGTGTGTTGTTGGAACAAAGTCTTAATTTTCTAAATTGTGAAAAAAAAAATTTTTGTTATTTGCCCATTCCCAAAAGATGAAGCTGCTGGACAGCGACTAAAATATGAGCAATATATAGAGCAATGGGAAAAAGAAGGATATCAAGTTTCGATCTCAAACTTTATGGATTTATCTTTATGGTCTGTAGTCTATACAAAAGGGAACTATCATAAGAAATTTTTTGGAGTTTTAAGAGGTTATGTTAAAAGATTTATAGATATATTCTTCATTCATAAAGCTGATCTTGTTTATGTTTTTATGTGGGGGACGCCTTTTGGTTCAGCATTTTATGAGAGGATTATCAGACTATTAAGTAAGAACTTAATTTATGATATCGAAGATAATGTGATGATGGAGCAAACAAATTCATTAAATCCAATTATGCGATTTCTAAGAGGTAGTGGCAAAGTTAATTACCTTATTCAATCCTCAGATCATGTTATAACAAGCTCTCCATTTTTATGTGAATATGCAAAGGAAATAAATAATTTTGGAAATGCTACCTATATATCATCATCCATAAATGTAAACAGATTTATTCCAGTTAACAATTTTAGTAACACTAAACCAATCGTTCTTGGGTGGACAGGAACTTTCAGTTCGAAAGAGTACTTAGAATTGCTTGAGCCAATATTGAAAAAACTTTCCGCGAGGAGAAATTTTAAACTTAGAATTATAGGGAATTTTGAATATAGCTTGCCTGGAGTTGATATTGAAATGATTCAATGGTCAAAAAAGAATGAGGTTTCAGATCTTCAAGGGATTGATATTGGCTTGTATCCGTTACCACAAAATGATTGGGTCCTCGGTAAAAGTGGCTTAAAAGCATTACAATATATGGCATTTGGATTACCAACTGTAGCAACAGATGTAGGTACAACTCCAAGAATTATCAATAATATGGAAAATGGAATTTTAGTTAAGAGTGAAGAGGATTGGATTAATGCCTTAGAGATGTTAATGGATGATAATGAGCTTAGAAGAAAGCTGGGTGAAAATGCTAGAAGAACAGTTCTTCAAAATTATTCAACTGATGTAATTAGTTCAAAGTATTTAAAAATTTTAAAAAGCTTAATTGGAGATTGAAATGAGTAACAAGAAAAAAATTTATATTGCTGGAGCCGGTGGGATGTTAGGGGAAGCATTCTATAAAATTTTTTCAAATGACTACAACTTAAAATGCACTGACATAGATGTTAATGAAACTTGGTTGGAGTATCTTGATTTCACTGACCGAGATGCTTATATCAAAGATGTCGAAGAATTTAATCCAGATTATTTATTTCACTTGGGAGCATTTACTGATCTCGAATTCTGTGAAGAAAATAAAGATGACACATATCTTACAAATACATTATCCGTCGAAAATGCTGTTTATATTTCAAACAAGCTAAATATTCCTATTTTATATATTTCAACAGCTGGGATATTTGACGGAAAAAAAGATACTTATGATGATTGGGATATACCAAACCCTCTTGGGCATTATGCAAGAAGCAAATATGCTGGTGAGTTATATGTTCAAAACAATACAAATCATCATTTAATCTGCAGAGCAGGATGGATGATGGGTGCTGGCCCTAAGAAAGATAAAAAATTTATACAAAAACTAATGTATCAAATTCGAAATGGGCATAAAGAACTATTTGTAGTTAACGATAAACTAGGTACGCCTACTTACACACATGACTTTGCAAGCAATGTAAAATTGTTATTAGAGAAAGAATTATGGGGATTATATAACATGGTTTGCGGAGGAATTACTGGGAGGTTGGAAGTTGCTCAAGAATTAATTTCTATCCTTGGCTTAGAAAAAATTGTTTCAATTACTCCAGTACCATCTGATTATTTCAAAAAAGAATATTATGCTGATCGTCCTCCCTCAGAAAGGTTATTAGATACAAAGCTTAATCTAAGAAAATCAAATATTATGAGAGATTGGAAAGTATGCCTCAGAGAGTATGTTGAAAATTACTATAAAAATTATCTTGATTCATAGATTTTTTATTTGCAACTAGAAAAATGAATCCTTATTTCAAAATTTAATAAACATGAAATATATACTTATTGGATTTTTTTTAAGGTTTTTGGTTGCTGTTTGGAATGGATTTTTTGGCCCAAGCATCGGTGCTGATGGTGACGCACTTATGTTTCATGATGTTGCACTCCACGTATCAAATACCGGTGTTTTTGAGGCAAAGTATAATATTGGGTGGGTATATTCAATATTTCTTGGC
>Ga0315315_10001379_pt1 | contig 22204 bp, 20 predicted proteins | sample M140m3416metaG_FD_203699 | JGI IMG/M metagenome (GOLD analysis project Ga0315315, IMG submission 203699) | Ammonia-oxidizing marine archaeal communities from Monterey Bay, California, United States - M1 40m 3416 | ecosystem: Environmental > Aquatic > Marine > Intertidal zone | place: USA...
CTAAATGAGCCCAAGGTGTATTGTTTAAAATAAACCTTTGTAAAAATTGAGCAGCTGTTGTTGATCCTGCTCCACCCACATAATTTATATTTTGCATATCTGCATTTTTTGAGTCTATCAGTTTATCAAAATTTTTATGAAGAGGCATACGCCACAACTTCTCATCAACTTTTTTACCTGCATTTAATAATTGTTTTGATAGTTTATCATCATTAGAAAAAAGCCCAGCATACTCTGAACCTAAAGAAACAATAATTGCACCAGTCAAAGTTGCTAAATCAACAATAAACTTTGGTTTAAATTTTTTTTCTGTATAAGTTAAAGCATCGGCTAGGACTAGTCTTCCCTCTGCATCTGTATTCAATATTTCTATCGTTTTGCCACTGTAAGATTTAACTATATCACCAGGTCTTTGCGCGTTACCACCAGGCATATTCTCAACTAGACCTACTACACCAACAGCATTAACTTTTGCTTTTCTTATAGCTAAATTTTTCATTAACCCAACCACTGTTGCGGATCCTGCCATATCATAAGTCATATCTTCCATAAATTTTGCAGGTTTGAGAGAAATGCCACCAGTATCAAAACAAACTCCCTTGCCTACAAAAGCTAAAGGTTTAGAATTATTTTTTAATCCATTCCATTCCATAGTCACAAGATATGATCCTCTTATACTTCCTTGGCCAACGCCAAGAAGTGCATTCATGCCAAGTTTCTTTAATTTTTTTTCGTCATATACATTAATTCTTAATCCATATTTCTTTAGAGATTTTAATCTTTTTGCATACTCATCAGGGTGCAGAATATTTCCAGGCTCTGAAACAAGATCCCTTGCAAAGAAAGTTCCCTCCTCTAAGGCCTTAAATTTTAATTTATTTTGATTAGATAATTTATTAGCATTACCAAAAACATTAATAGAGATATTTTTTTTACTTTTTTTTGATTTATAAATATTAAATTCGTATGATTTAAGTTTCAAACCATGTAAAAAATGACCTGCAAGATTTCCACTATCATAATCAATGTAATCTGAATTTATAAAATAATCATTTTTTTTTTTATAATTTATATAACTATGAAATTTTGCTCCTAAATTTTCAATATCTGAGGTTTTAAGACCTTTTTTAATTGATATTAAAAATATAGTTTTTTTGGAATTAATTTCAAATAAAAGAATGTCTTTTTTTAAGTCACTAGTTTTTAATAATTCAGAAATATATGCATATTCATTATTTGAGATATGTTTTCTCAAACCATTAATATTGAATTTTTCTCTAACAAATATGACGAGATTACTCGTAATATTTTTTAATTTAGTACTTTTATAATTAATTTGAATGGTCATAAATTTTAAATACAATTAATACGAGAATGGTATATATAAATTAAATAAATATTTTCAATGAAAAAATTAATATTTCAGAAATTTGCCCAAGATACATTGCTTTTTTTTCTCACAATGTGTCTTACAATAGGTTTGATAGTTTGGACATTGCAAGCAGTAAATTACTTTGATTTTGTAACACAAGACGGCCATGGACTTAAAACATATTTTTCATACATAATTTTTAATTTTCCGAAAATTATTCATAGAATAATCCCTTTTATTTTTTTTATTTCTCTCTTTTATATGTTGATAAATTATGAATTAAGAAATGAACTATCAATTTTTTGGATTCATGGAATAAGCAAGATAGAATTCGCAAATAAGGTTATTATAATATCAATTATTCTAACCATTCTTCAAATTGTAATTGGAGGTTTTATTTCTCCTTTCTCCCAATATAAGGGAAGAGAATTTTTAAAATACTCAAATATTGATTTTTTTACATCTTTAATAAAACCAGGAAAATTCATTAACGCTGTTGAAGGTTTAACAATTTTTATAGATGCAAAAAATGAAGATGGAACCTTTTCAAATATTTTCCTTGATGACTCAACAAATGTTAATTCAAAAATGATTTATGCAAAAAATGGAAAATTAGTTAGCAATAATAAAGTCAAAATTTTTAAGCTTTATGATGGCAAAGTGATTAATAAAGAAAAATCAAAAATAAACGTTTTTAAGTTCGACTCAATTGATTTTAATTTATCGAAATTTTCTTCAAATACAATTATACAACCAAAAATACAAGAAATATCCTCTATAAGTTTATTAAGATGTACTAGTAGACTCTATTTAAAAAAAGTTAATTCACAAAATTTTATTTTCAACTGTGACAAAAGTATTGGTAAAGAAATAAATCAAGAATTATTAAAGAGATTTTATAAACCTCTTTATATTCCAATAATTGCAATTTTGTGCTGTTATCTAATTCTGATTCCAAAGAACAACATTTCTTATGAAAAAAATAAAAGAGTCATATTTTTTATAACTTTTTTTATTCTAGTTATGTCAGAGGGATCTCTAAGATATTCAACATCTTCAAACCTCTCTTTAATATTATACTTATTAATTCCCTGGGTTATTTTTTCACTATTTTATTTAACTTTTTTTCAAAAGGCTCAAAATGTTTAAAACTTACGAGAAATATATTATTAAAAATTTTATAAAAAAATTTTTAACTATTAGTTTTATTTTTTTAACACTTGTAATTATTTTAGGAATCTTAGAGGAAATTTCTTTTTTTAAAAATTTAGAGGTAAATTTTTTATATCCTTATTTCATCACTTTTTTAGGTGCACCAATAACTCTTTTTGAAATATTTCCGTTTATATTTTTAATTGCAACTCAGTTTGTTTTTTACGATTTTTTTAAAAAAGAGGAATTAAACCTTTTAAAAATTAATGGTTTAAGTAATTTGAAGATAATAAAAATACTTTTTTTTACCTCAGTTATAATTGGAATTGTAACTGTAATGTTTTACTACAATGGTGCTTCAAAATTAAAATATTTCTACACTGATATAAAGAATAAATTTTCTAATGATAATAAATATCTTGCAGTAGTTACTGATAGTGGCTTATGGCTTAAAGATGAGAATAACGATACTACTTTGATTATCAAGGCAAACTATATAAAAGAAAATTTTTTAATTAATGTAGTTATAAATAAATTTGATAATAATTTTAATTTAGATCAAACAATCCAATCTAACAAAGTTAATATTGAAAATAAAAGATGGATTATAAAGAGTCCTACACTGACTAAAGAAAACATTTCTACTCAAGAAGTTGAAGATTTTGAGCTTAATACAAATTTTGATAAAAAAAAAATTAATGGTTTATTTTCAAATATATCAACTTTAAATCTTATTGAATTATTTAATTTAAAAAAAGATTATGAAAAATTGGGCTATTCTTCAGATGAAATAGAAATTCATTTATTAAAGCTATTTTCTACTCCTTTGCTTTATGGGGCCCTAACTATCTTATCAGCAATTATTATGTTCAACTTTAAAAGGGATAGATCTCTTTTTTTTCATATAATTTTAGGAATTTTAATGTCAGTGGTCATCTATTATATAAATTTTATATTCAGCTCACTTGGTAATAGTGGTAGAATACCTACAATTGCCTCTATTTTCTTGCCCTTATTATTTATTTCATTATTTTCAATCATAGGTTTAATAAGGATTAATGAAAAATAATATAATTTTAACTTGTATCCTTTTTTTTTCATTTATTGCTTCATCCTTTGGAGAGCCATATAGGTTTGAAACTGCTGAAATAGAAATAGTAGACAGTGGAAATTTTGTCTATGCAAAAAATGGAAAAGCTTTTTCTGAAGACGGAAGTCTTGAAATTGAAGCAAAAGATTTTGAATATTCAAAAGCATCTAAAACATTAAAGGCTTTTAATGGAAATGCCTTAATAAAATCAGAAAATATTAAAATAGATTTTAAAGAGTTAATTTTAGATGATCAAAATTCAATTATAACTGCCAGAGATAGTATTAAAATTTTCGACTTTGAAAAAAAACTTACAATAACAACAGATTTAATTATTTATGATCAAAAGTTAAATTTAATTAAATCTTCAACTAAATCAATTATGAAAGATAAAATTGATAATGTGTTGGATGCACAAGCCTTTGAATATGATATCAAAAAAAATATCCTTAAGGTTAAAAATGCAAATTTAAAAGATTTTAAAAATAATAATTTTAATATTGATTTGGCTTATATTAATACAGTTACAAATAAAATTTTTGGAAAAGATATTTCTGTAGATCTAATAAATGAGTCTTTTGGTAAAGATAATGAACCAAGGCTTAAAGGTAATAGTGTGATTAGTGACAATGAAATTACAGAAATTACAAAGGGAGTTTTTACAACTTGCAAGAAAAGAGACAAATGTCCTCCATGGCAACTTTCTGCCGAAAAAATTAGTCATAACAAAAAAAAACAGATAATAAATTATAAAAATGCCTGGCTTAAAGTCTATGATGTTCCAGTTATGTATTTTCCAAAATTTTTTCATCCAGATCCAACAGTAAAAAGAAGATCTGGATTTTTAGCACCTTCATTTAAAAGCTCAAATTCATATAGTTATTTGAGCATCCCTTATTTTAAAGTTTTAGGTAATAATAAAGACATGACTATAACTCCTAGAATATATGGAAATGACAAGATAATGCTACAATCAGAATATAGACAAGAAAATTTTAACAGTAGTCATATTTCTGATGTAAGTTTTCTTAATGATAATAAAGATAATTCAAAAAGCCATTTTTTTTACAAATTCAATAAAGGAATGGATTTTATGAATTTTGATGACACTCAACTATCAGTAAAAATTGAGCAAACATCTAATGACACTTACCTTAAAAAAAATAAGATAGTTTCACCTCTTATTCTTGGAACAGACATTCTTGAAAATTCAATAAGTTTTGATATGTCAAATAGTGATTTAAGTATTGACTCAGAAATTAAAATTTATGAAGACTTAAATAACAAAGATGATAGTGATAGATATGAATTTATATTGCCAAAGGTAGATCTAGTTAAAAAAATTGATAATAAAACAAATTTGAACGGAAATTTTTTTTTCAAATCAAATAATTCAATCAAAAATTATGCAACAAATATTTTTGAAAAAATTAATATAAATAATCTAATTTTTAATTCTAACCCAAATATAACTAGTTCAGGATTTTATAATAGTTATGACTTTATTGTTAAAAATGTAAATTCAGATTCACAAAATTCAAATAATTTTAAAGAAGATGGTAACACATATGTGTCAGGATTATTTCAATTCAACTCCTCATTACCAATGAAAAAAGAGGGAGAAAATTACCAAAATATATTAAAACCAAAACTTTCATTAAAAATGAGTCCAAATTATACAAAAGATATTAGTGATAAAGAGAATAGAATTGATGTAAATAATCTTTTTAATTTAGAGAGAATTTCATCCCAAGACACTATTGAAGGTGGACTTTCATTAGCATATGGATCTGATTACACTGTTTTTAATAAATCAAGCTCTAGAGAAATATTTAGTCTAAAGCTTGGTAATAATCTGAGATACAAAGATAATGACGATTTACCTAGTGACAATCAAATACACACTACAACCTCAAATTTTTTAGGTGAAATTTCCTATACCCCCAATGATTTTTTGACCACAAAATATAATATTTCAACTAAAAATAATTTGTCAGATGCTACATATGAAGATTTAACAGCCGAGATTAGTTTGAATAATTTTGTTACCACTTTTGATTATATAAATGAAAATTTTGAAAAGAATAACAATTCTTATTTAACAAACACTACAAAATATTCATTCAATAACTCAAATAGTGTTTCATTTTCGACAAGAGAAAATAAAACTTCTGATCTAACAGAATATTATAATTTTATGTATCAATATAAAAATGACTGTTTAGCAGCTTCAATTGAATACAACAAAGATTATTATGATGATAGGGATATAAAACCTGAGGAAAATGTTTTCTTGAAATTAACAATTATTCCTTTTGGTGAAACCAGTTCTCCAAATATTAAAAACTAATGTTAAAAAAAATCAGTTTCATTCTAATAATTTTTTTAATCACAAATTCAAAAACTTTAATTGCAGATCAAATTTTAATAAAAGTAACAGTTAATGATGAAATTATTACTAGTTATGATATTCAAAAAGAGGCGAATTATCTAAAATTTTTAAATCCTAAGCTTTCTCAAGTAGAAAATAATCGAGTTTTAAAACTAGCAAAAAATTCCCTAATAAATGAAATTGTTAAGAGAAAAGAAATTGAAAAAAATCTGAAAGTTGATGGTAAAAATCCCTTAGTAGATCAATACTTTCAAGATTTAATTAAAAGACTAAATTTTGAAAATGAGAAAGATTTTATAGAGTCATTAAGATTAAAAAAAAGTTACAATCCTGAAGAAGTAAGGGAAAAATTATATACTGAGATAATGTGGAATGAGCTCATTTATTTAAGATACAATCGACAAGTTAAAATCGATAAATCATCCTTAATAAATAAAATAGATAATCTCGATAACAAACAAAGGAAAGAATACTTATTATCAGAAATTGTATTTCAAAAAAAGAAAGATGAAGATTTAAATATTCTTAAAAAAAAGATTAAAGAAAGTATCTTAGAAATCGGGTTTAACAATACCGCAAATATTTTTAGTCTTTCAGAAAGTTCAAAAATGGGTGGCAATATTGGATGGGTTAGTGAAAATAATTTATCAAATATAATTTTAAATAAAATCAAAAATATTAATGAAAATGAAATGACTGATATAATTTTAATTGGAAATAATTATCTCATTATCAAAGTTAATAAAATAAGATTTAAGGAAATAAATATTAATAAAGAAGAAGAATTAGAAAAAATGATTAAGTTTGAAACCAATAACCAATTAAATAAATTATCGAGAATATTTTTTAGCAAATCTATAATGAATTACTCTATTAATGAAAATTAAACCAATTTTAATTGTTGCAGGAGATTTAAAAAGTATTTTTTTTGAAATTTTTTTTAAATCACTCAAAAAGAATAATTTTAAAAGTCCAATTATAGTAATTGGATCAGTAAACGCTCTTCAACTTTTTCAAAAAAAAAATAGGTTTAGAAAAAAAGTTAAATTATTAGATGAAAGTCTTTTACATAGCTATAAACTGGATAATAATTCAATAAATATAATTAACGTTAAATTAACTAAAGATGAAAAACATTATATTAAAAATTGTTTTAATGTAGCGTTTAATATTTTAAATTCAGGTTTTACAAATAAATTAATCAATGCCCCAATAAATAAAAGCAAATTTTTAGATAAAAAATTTTTAGGGATAACAGAATATATTTCAAATAAATTTAAAAGAAAAAATATCGCTATGCTAATTTACAACAAAAATCTTTCAGTTTGCCCACTTACAACTCATTTACCCCTTAAAATGGTTAATAAAGGTATAAACAAACAATTAATAATAAAAAAAACTTTATTAATTAATGACTTTTATAAAAAAAATATTGGATACAAACCTAATATTGCCGTAACTGGTTTAAACCCCCATTGTGAGAGTATTTTAAAATTTAACGAAGATGAAAAAATAATAAAACCTGCTATTAAATTTTTAAATAAGAAAAATTTAAAAATATTTGGTCCTTTTTCGGCAGATACAATTTTTTTGAAACAAAATAGAAAAAAATATGATGTAATAATTGGTATGTATCATGATCAAGTCCTTGCGCCTTTCAAATCATTGTATGAGTACGATGCAATAAATCTAACTTTAGGTTTACCTTTTTTTAGAATTTCTCCTGATCATGGTCCTAATAAAGAAATGCTTGGAAAAAATTTATCAAACCCCTTAAGTTTGACTCAATCAATAAAATTTTTAGATAAAAAGTGATAAAGGCTAAGAAAAGCTTAGGACAAAACTTTTTAATTGATCACAATGTAATAAATAAAATTACAGATAGTATAGATATTAAAAATAAAGATATTCTTGAAATTGGTCCTGGTACAGGGAATTTAACTCATTATTTATTAAAAAAAAATCCTAAAAAAATTTTCGTAATTGAAAAAGATCACACTTTAGTTTTGCATCTAAAAAAAAAATTTGATGATCAAATTACTATTATCCACGACGATGTTTTAAATATAAATGAAAATCTTCTTTGTGAAAAGAAATTAATTGTCTTTGGAAATTTACCATACAACATATCTACAGAAATTTTATGTAAATGGATTTTAAATATTGATAATGAAAAAATATGGTTCAGTAACTTAATTTTAATGTTTCAAAAAGAGGTAGCAGACCGAATTATTTCTGATTATAATTCATCTAATTACGGAAGATTATCAATTTTAGCTAATTGGAGATTGGAGATAAAAAAAATAATCGATATTAGAGCAGATTGCTTTTCACCAAAACCCAAGGTGGATAGTACTTTATTGTTTTTTACACCAAAAAATGATTTTTATAGAATCTCTGATCCTAAAAATTTGGAAAAAATTACAAGAATTTTTTTTAATCATCGAAGAAAAATGATAAAAAAACCTTATAATCAAATATTTCCAGGCAATACTAAAATTTTAGAAAAGTTAGATATAAATTTAAACTTAAGACCGCAAAACTTAGATTTTGAAACTTATTATAAATTAACAAATGAGTATGAAAAATTAAGAAGTTAATTTTTCAATATGAGATCTTATATAGCTTGAGTCGTAATCTTTTGATCCATTGTTAATTTCAGCTTGAATAAGATTAAATATCTTTGAATAGCAATTTTCTAAGTCATCATTAATTACTACATAATCATAATTAATCCAGTGTAAAACGTCGCGGCCAAATTGTTTCATTCTTTCTTCAGCAATTAACTTATCTTTCATATCTCTATTGGATAACCGTTCAAGTAAAACTTCCTTACTTGGGGGTAAAATGAAAAAAGTAATTAGCTTGTAATCCAATTTTTTATTTTTTATTTGATCTGCTCCCTGCCAATCAATATCAAATAAGACATTTTTACCCTTATTCAATTTATCAATGACTGGTGTTCTAGTTGAACCATAAAAATTATCAAAAACTTTTGCATATTCTAAAAATTCTTCATTTTTAATTAGTCTTTTGAATTCAATTTCTTTTACAAAATAATAATCTTTATCAGGAATTTCACTTGGTCTAGGTTGGCGAGTTGTGTGTGAAATAGAAATTTCAAAATTGTCTACTTTTGAAAGCAAATTAACTAGAGTGGTTTTACCTGCTCCAGAAGGAGAGGATAAGATAATCATTACCCCATCATTGTCTATGGGCATTAAATATTAGTTAGCTTTTCCTTCAATGAATTTCACAGCATCACCAACTGTTAAAATTTTCTCAGCTTCGCTGTCTGAAATTTCAGAACCAAATTCTTCTTCGAAAGCCATTACTAATTCTACGGTATCTAAACTATCAGCACCTAAATCATCTATAAAACTTGATTCTTCTGTTACTTTTGCTTCATCTATACCAAGGTGATCTGCTACTATTTTCTTTACTTTGCTTGAAACATCTTCTGACATATTGATCCTTTATTGTTTTAAATTCTTATTAGTTTAAAAAAGCTTTTTGTCAAGCCATATACATGCCTCCATTAACATGTAATGTTTCTCCATTTATGTAATCTGATTGGGCAGATGCTAAAAAAAGAACAGCATTTGCTATATCTTCAGGCTCTCCAAGTCTTGCAGCTGGAATTTTAGATATTATAATTTCCTTATATTTTTCATCTATTTTATCTGTCATAGCAGTTTTAATAAAACCAGGAGATATACAGTTAATATTTATATTTTTTTTTGCATATTCAATTGCTAAACTTTTCGACATTGCAACAATACCTGCTTTGGAGGCAGTATAATTAGCCTGGCCCAAGTTTCCTGTGTGTCCTACTACTGATGTAATATTAATAATCTTTCCAGTTTTATTTTTTAACATTTTTTTTATTGAAAATTTACATAATAAAAATGTTGAAGTTAAGTTTATGTCTATAACTTTCTTCCATTCATCTAAGCTCATTCTTATTGCTAAATTATCTTGAGTAATACCTGCATTATTAATCACACAATCCAAGCTTCCACCTAATTCTAATGAAGCATTTTCAATAAATTCTTCAATTTTCTCATTTTGTGAAATATCAAACTTTAGTATTTTAATATTGCTAAACTTTTTTTTTAATTCATTTAATTTTTCAATTTTAGTTCCAGATGCCAATACATTTGCACCATTATCACTTAAAATTTTGACTATAGAACTACCTATTCCTCCTGAGGCACCAGTCACAACTATATTTTTACCTTTTAAATCTATCATATTTTTATCTCTTTTATATTAATATCATTATTAATTGTATCAATTTTTACACTTCTATCTATTCTCTTAATCAATCCAGATAAAACTTTTCCAGGGCCTATTTCTACAAAATGATCTACCCCTTTACTAATCATATTAATCACACTTTCTCTCCATCTTACTCTGCTTTCTATTTGATCTATCAGAAGTTTTTTTAACTCTTCTTTATCTTTAATTTCATTAGCAGTAACATTTGAAATTAATGATTGATTTGCATCATTGAAATTATATTTTTCAATTTCTTGTTTCATGATTTCAGTAGCTTTTTTCATAAGCTTACAATGAAACGGAGCGCTAACAGGAAGTTTAATATTTTTAATAGTTTTTGATTTTAAGATTTCAATTAATTTTATTAAACTATCATTTCTTCCACTTACAACAATTTGGCCCTCTGAGTTATCATTAGCAATTTGAGCTTCAAAGTTACTTTCATTTTCTTTTAAAATTGTTTCTACAATTTCAACTGTTGATCCCAGTATTGCAATCATCCCTCCTTCCCCTTTGGGTACTGCATTCTGCATGGCATCTCCTCGAACTCTTAAAAGTTTTATAGTATCAGAAAAACTCAAATAGCCTGCTGAAGATAATGCTGAATACTCACCTAAAGAATGTCCTGCGAAATATTTTGCTTTACTTAAGTCTACGTTAAATTCTTTAATTGCCACTTGAAATATAGAATAACTTATTAGAAATATTGCTGGTTGAGTGTTAATTGTGAGGTCTAATTCCTCTTTTGGTCCATCCAAAATTATCTTTGATAAAGATAACCCTAAAACCTCATCAGCTTCTTTGAATAAGCTTTTAACTAAATCGTATCTATCATAAAAGTCTTTTCCCATCCCAACAATTTGAGAACCTTGGCCTGGGAAAATTACTGAAAACATATAAAAAAACCTATTTTTTAATTTTTTTTGCTATTGTAATTGAAGAATTATAATAGTATATCCTCATTTTTTATTAAAGAACTTAAATGAATTTATACGAACATACAATTATTGCTAGACAAGACACATCTCCAAGTGAAATTAAACAATTAACAGAGAAGTACTCAAAAATTGTTGAAAAAAATAAAGGTGAAGTTGTAAAAACAGAGAATTGGGGTTTGTTAAACTTAGCATATCTAATTAAAAAAAACAAAAAAGGTAGTTACATACATTTCAAAATCAAAGGAGAAGGAAGTATTATTGAAGAACTTGAAAAAAATGAAACACTAGATAAAAAATTGCTCAGGAGTCTAACAGTAAAAGTGAAGAAATTTGATTTAGAGACAGAATATTTTACAAAAAAAGAATCAGACGGTAAAAAAGAAATAAAAAACAATTAATATGCCAAAAAAATCAAATTCAAATAGAAAAAACAAACAGAGTAATTTTGCTAAGTTAAGTATATTTCAACCAAGTAAGTATAAGTTTAAAAAAAATTGTCCATTATCAGTAAAAGGTGCTCCAGTAGTTGATTATAAAAATGTTAAACTTCTTAAAAAATATATTTCAGAAAACGGTAAAATTTTACCCTCACGAATTACAAATGTAAGTCAAAAAAAACAAAGAGAACTATCTGTTTCGATCAAAAGAGCTAGAAATTTAGCTTTATTATAAAATGAAAATAATATTATTAGAAAATGTTAAAAAGATAGGTTCTATTGGTGAAATAATAGATGTAAAAAGAGGCTTTGCGAGAAATTTTTTAATCTCAAATAAAAAAGCTCTTTATGCTTCAAAAGAAAATATTTCTAAAGTACAAAAAATAAAAACTGAACTTTCCAAAAAAGATAATGAAAAAAAAATTGATGCTAAAAAAATATCAGATCAAATAAATAAAAAAGAATTTACAGTTAAAAAACTTAGCACTGAAAACAATGAACTATATGGATCAGTAAAACCGACTGAAATTTCAAAACTAATACTCCAAATTGAAAAAATTGATATTAAACCTTCTATGATACAACCGGTTAAAGATATTAAGACGATAGGAAAATATAAAGTTAAAGTTTCTCTTCACTCAGAAGTTGAAGCTGAGATATCTATCAATGTTGAGTCAGCAGAAACAATTCAATAATTAATTATACAATCTTTTCCCCAGTACAATTTTAAAATATTATTAAGTTATTTTTATAGTAAATTTAAATTATGGAAAATAATTTAACTTTAGTTAAGAATAAATTTAAAGAATTACCCAATAATATTGAAGCAGAACAAGCTGTGATTGGTTCAATACTAATGACCAACGAGATATTTGATGATATTAATACTATTATTTCAAATAAAAATTTTTACGATCCAATGCATCAAAAAATTTTTTCTGCTATTGAAAGTTTAATTTACAAAGGGATGCTTGCTAATCCAATTACTTTAAAAAATTATTTTGAAGATGAAAAAGATTATTTAGTGAAAATTACAAAGTTTTCTACTTCTACCAGACAGGCAACAGAATATTCGAAAATTATTTATGACATGTTTGTCAGAAGAGAATTAATAAAAATTTCTGAACAAACTATTGATACAGCCAAAATTAATGATTTAGATACCAATGCTCAAAATATAATAGAAAATTCAGAACGATTATTATTTGATTTGGCAGAAAAAGGTTCTTTTAATTCTTCTTTAGTTAAATTTGATGAGGCTATGAAGCAAACAATTGAAATGGCTTCGGCTGCTTACAAAAATGAGGAAGGTATAGTTGGTGTCCCTACTGGGTTAAGAGATTTAGATGATAGATTGGGTGGACTTCATCAATCAGACTTAATAATAATTGCTGGTAGGCCCTCTATGGGTAAAACTGCCTTAGCAACAAATATAGCTTTCAATGCTGCTCAGAAATTACAAGATAATGGTAAAAAATCCTCTATTGCTTTTTTTTCATTAGAAATGTCTTCTGAACAGTTATCAACTAGAATTCTTGCTGAACAATCAAGAATTAAATCTAATGACATAAGACGTGGCAGAATATCTGATGAACAATTTGATAAATTTATTGAAACTTCTAAAAATATTTCTGAGCTTCCATTATATATTGATGAAACACCAGCAATAAGTATTGCTGCAATGAGTAATAGAGCTAGAAGAATCAAAAGATTATTTGGCTTAGATATGATTGTTGTTGATTACATTCAGCTTATGAGAGGAACATTCAATAACAAAGATGGAAGAGTCCAAGAAATCTCAGAAATTACTCAAGGACTTAAAGCTATAGCTAAAGAACTATCTGTACCAGTTGTTGCACTTTCTCAATTATCAAGAGCTGTTGAACAAAGAGATGATAAAAAACCTCAATTATCTGATTTAAGAGAGTCAGGTTCAATTGAGCAAGATGCAGATGTAGTAATGTTTGTTTACAGAGAAGCATATTATCTAGAAAGAAAAGAACCGAGGCCAGCGACAGTAGAACATGCTGAATGGCAAGCAAAAATGAATGAAGTTTCAAATTTAGCAGAAATAATTATTGGTAAGCAAAGACATGGGCCTACCGGAAACATAATGTTAGAGTTTGAGGCAATGTTTACTAAATTTAAGGATACTCAAATCAGTTAAATTCCCATATAAAAGGGATTAATGTTTGCCCAATTTTATCAAAATATAATACTTAAAAATCCAAAATCTGTTTTCGTAATTTTGCTAATTATTTTATTAAGCTTTGGTTCTTTCTCAAAAGATTTTAAATTAGATGCTTCGTCTGAAACCTTATTAATTGAGGGTGATCCTGATCTAGAATATCTTCAAGAAGTGTCCAAAAGATATGGGTCAAAAGAATTTCTCATTTTAACTTACACTCCAAATGAAGAAATGATTTCTGATACTTCGATTAATAATCTACTAAGTCTAAAATACAAAATACAAAGCTTTGATTGGGTTCATAGCGTAATTACCCTGTTAGATATACCTTTGTTAAATAGTTCTGATGTTCCATTACAGGAAAGGCTTGAAAACTTTAAAACTCTCAAAGATGAAGATGTCGACAGAAATAGGGGTTTTAAAGAAATTATTAGCAGTCCAGTATTTAGAAATTTTGTAATTAGTGAAGATGGTAAAACAAGTGGTATTATTGTAAATATTAAAAAAGATAATGATAAAGATTTCACAAAAAAATCAAAAGACGAAATAGAAAAATATAAAGATCAAATTAAAAAACAAAATCATCAAAATATTCTTGAGATAAGGGATGCGATTGAAAGCTACGAAGATATTGGAAAAATACACCTGGGGGGTATACCTATGATAGCTGATGACATGATGTCTTTTATAAAAAGTGATATTATAGTTTTTGGAATTGGAGTTTTTTTATTTATTGTTGCAACTTTATGGTTTGTTTTTAGAAAACTTATCTGGATAATTGTGCCTATTAGTAGCTGTTTTTTTTCAGTAATCATTATGATGGGAATTCTTGGATTGTTAGGATGGAAAGTAACAGTGATCTCCTCAAACTTTATTGCTCTCATGCTAATTTTAACTATGGCAATGAATATACACATGAGTACAAGATTCTTGCAGTTAAAAGAAAATTATCCCGAAAAAAATATTTTAGAACTAGTTACTTTATCAACACATAAAATGTTTTGGCCAATTTTGTACACTGTTTTAACAACCATCATTGCATTTTTGTCTCTAATTTTCAGTGAGATAAAACCTATTATTGATTTTGGATGGATGATGACCTTAGGACTTATCACATCTTTTATTATAACTTTTACACTTCTTCCAACATTAATTAATTTTGTACCAAAAGAAAATATTTCACTTAAAAAATATGAGAGTTCTTCAATTACATCTTTCTTCGCAAGAATATCTCAAAACAACCATAAATTTATTTTTTCTTTAACAGCTTTAGTAATAATTTTAAGTCTAATTGGTATTAGTCGTCTTGAGGTTGAAAATAGTTTCATAAATTATTTTAGCAAAAACACTGAAATTTATAAAGGAATGAAACTTATAGATGAAAAGCTAGGAGGAACCACTCCACTTGAAGTTATTATTAAATTTCCTAAAAAAAAAGAATTAAAATCAGATGATGAAGATGATTTTGAAGACTGGGGTGATGAAGAGGCACAAGATGATGAGAAATATTGGTTTACAAAAGATAAAATTGATAAAATTTCATCAGTACATAATTATCTTGATAGCTTGCCACAAGTTGGAAAAGTTTTATCATTTTCCTCAATTATTGATGTTGCAACTTTATTAAATAACAATAAACCATTGGGTACATTAGAAATGGGAGTATTGTATTCTAAAATACCTAAAAGTATTAAATCAGAAATAATTGATCCATATATTTCAATTAAAGATAATGAGGCACGAATTAATCTTCGAATAATAGATTCTCAAGAAAATTTACGTAGAAATGATTTGATAAAAAAAATAAATTATGATCTGAAAAATAAGATAGGATTAGAAGAAAGTGAATTCAGACTAGCAGGAGTTTTGATCTTATTCAATAACTTACTTCAAAGTCTTTTTAAATCTCAAATTCTAACTTTGGGCTTAGTAATGATTGGTATATTCTTAATGTTTTTAATTCTTTTTAAAAATATTAAATTATCTTTAATAGGTGTAGTTCCAAATTTTATAGCTGCTTTTTTTATATTAGGGATTATAGGATTGCTTAATATTCCTTTGGATATGATGACAATAACTATTGCAGCAATAACAATCGGAATTGCGGTTGATAATAGTATTCATTATATTTATAGATTTAAAGAAGAGTTTGAAAATTTTAAAGATTATAATAAAACCATCAATTTGTGTCATTCAACAGTAGGTAGGGCAATTTTAAATACTTCCATAACTATTGTTTTTGGTTTTTCAATTTTAATTTTATCTAAATTTATCCCCACAATTTATTTTGGAATTTTTACAGGTCTTGCAATGTTATTAGCAATGGTTTCTGTATTAACTTTACTTCCCTCTTTGATCTTATTGATTAAACCATTTGGAAAATAATTAAATGCTTGATTTAATTAATAACTTTTATGAAGCTACTTCAATTATTGATATTACATTTATAATCATCACCATTCTTTCATTGATTAAATGCTATAAAGCAGGTTTTGTTCTTAGTTTTTTATCAATGGCTAAATGGTTGTTGGCTTATATAATAACTTTAATACTTTTTCCAAAAATAAAACCTTACTTAAAAGACTTTATTGACAGTGAATATATACTTGATGCTGGACTTGGGATTATAATTTTTATAGTTGTAATATTTTTTATACTAATGATTAACAGGGCAGTTAGTAAAACAATTAGCTATACTGGACTTGGTGGTATAGATACTGTTTTTGGATTCTTTTTTGGTTTTTTAAGAGCATATATTATCTCTATATGTATCTTTTCGGGGGCGCATATAGTGTATAATTACGACAAATGGCCAATAAATTTGAATAAATCATACATCTTTCCATATTTAGAAAAAGGTAGTAATTATTTGTTAAAAGAGTTTCCTAATGAAAAAACATATCAAGATTCTAAAGAAAAAATTGAAGAACTTTAATCCTAAGCTAAATGAAGAGTGTGGTGTATTTGGAATTAGTAATGCTAAAGATGCATCTGCTTTAACTGCACTCGGGCTTCATGCTCTTCAACATCGTGGTCAGGAAGGATGTGGTATTGTTACTTTTGATGGAAAACAATATTTTTCTGAAAAAAGATTTGGCTTAGTGGGTGACAATTTTAATAAAGAAAAGGTACTTAAAAATTTACGAGGTGATTATGCTATTGGACACAATCGATATAGCACTACAGGTGAAAATACCTTAAGAAATATTCAGCCATTTTTTGCTGACACTAATGCAGGGGGTATTGGTGTGGCTCACAATGGAAACTTAACTAATTCTATTTCACTAAGAAATAAGCTAGTTGAGGATGGGGCAATTTTTTATACCACCTCTGACACTGAGACAATCGTTCAATTAATTGCTAAATCTAAAAGAGCTAAAACAATTGATAAGGTGGTTGATGCAATATTTCAAATACAAGGTGGTTATGCTTTAGTAATGCTAACTCAAACTTCTTTAATAGGTGTACGAGACCCTTTTGGCATAAGACCTTTGGTCATTGGAAAATTAAAAAACAGTTATGTTTTAGCATCTGAGACTTGTGCATTGGATATTATTGGAGCAAAATTTATTAGAGAGGTTGAAAATGGAGAGATAGTATTGATAGAAAATGATGAATTAAAAAGTATTAAACCCTTCCCTGCAAAAAAAGTTAGGCCTTGTGTTTTTGAATACATATATTTTGCCAGACCTGACAGTATTTTAAATAAAAAGACTGCTTACGAACATAGAAAGAACTTAGGGGCAGAACTTGCAAAAGAAAATAATGTAGATATGGATATAATCGTTCCTGTTCCAGACTCTGGGAATGCTGCAGCTCTTGGTTTTGCTCAACATCTTGGAAAAAATTTTGAATTGGGTCTTATTCGTAATCACTACGTTGGAAGAACTTTTATAGAACCTAGTCAAAAAATTAGGAGCTTAGGGGTTAAATTAAAATTGAATGCTAATAAATCTACTATTAAAGATAAAAAAATTGTTTTAATTGATGACTCTTTAGTTAGAGGAACTACCTCTCATAAAATAGTAAAAATGCTTTACGATGCAGGAGCAAAAGAAGTGCATGTAAAAATTGCGTGCCCTGAGATCAAATATCCAGATTTTTATGGTGTTGATACGCCCACAAAGAAGGAATTACTAGCAGCTAATAAAACAAACGATGAGATATGTGAGTACATTGGGGCAAAATCTTTAAAATTTTTGTCTCTTGATGGAATGTATAAGGCAATAGGTTTTGACAAAAGAAATGAGAACTATCCTCAACTTACAGACCATTATTTTACTGGGGACTATCCAGTCAAGCCAATCGACGAGCTCGGGGATGACAAGGTTACTCAACTATCTTTACTAAGCACTGCATCAAATAATTAAGTAATGAAAAAAGTAAGTTTTACAGAAATGAAAAAAGGAACTAAAGAGGACTATATTTTTTTAGATAAGCATGAAAAAAACTTTGCAAGTAAAACTGCAGATAGATTATTAAAGTTTATGTCTGGACTTACTGAAACCCTTGAGGGCTATCAGGTTTCAAGGTTGGAACATTCACTTCAAAGTGCAACTAGAGCATACAATAATGGTGAAAGTGAAGAAATGATTGTAGCTGCTTTGCTCCATGATATTGGAGATGAATTAGCTCCTATGAACCACTCAGAATATGCAGCTGCAATTCTTAAACCATATGTTTCAGAAAAAACTCATTGGATAATAGAAAAACACGGGGAATTTCAAATGTTTTATTATGCACATCATTTAGGCGGAGACAGAAATAAACGAGATAAATATAAGGATCATAAATATTATCAAGATACTATAGATTTTTGTGAAAAATATGATCAAAATTCATTTGATCCAAATTTTAAATCTTATCATTTAGATTTTTTTAAACCATTTGTTGAAAAGGTTTTTTCAAGAAAACCATATTCTTTACTTTAAATTTAAATATAAATTATTATCTAATAATTAATGATAAATTCTAAAGAACAAATTATTGAACACTTTAAATCAGGAATTAAAGAAACCAAAAATTTTAAAATTGGAATTGAACATGAAAAATTTTTATTTAATAATAATGACAATAAAAGAATAGATTATTTAAAAATTAAAGAAATGTTTGCAGCTTTATTAGAATTTGGCTGGAATCCTATCTTAGAAAAAAATAATATTGTAGGATTAAACAAAGGGGGTAAAAATATCACTCTTGAACCAGGAAACCAAATAGAATTATCAGGTGAAAAACTTAACCATATTCATGAAGCCTGCGCTGAATCGCAAGATTATTTATTTGAATTAAGACAAGTTACAAAAAAACTAGATATAAAAATTGTAAGTGCTGGATTTGATCCAATTTCAAAACTTAGTGAGATTCCAAATAATCCAAAACAACGCTATGAGCTTATGACTAAAGATATGCCTTTAGGTGGAGAATTAAGTCTAGATATGATGTATCGAACTTGTGGAACACAATTAAACATCGATTATAATTCTGAGGAAGACTTTATCAAAAAATTTAGAATTATTAATTCCATAGTTCCTATTTCTATAGCTTTATTTGCAAACTCTTCAATTGTTGAAAAAAAAAATAGTAATTATTTATCTTACAGATCGAAAGTTTGGCAAAATACTTCTAGAGGAGGTTTGCCAAAATTATTTTTAGAAAATTTAGATTTTGAAAAATATGCTGATTTTTTAATTAACTTTCCAATTTTATTTATTAAAGATAAAGAAAATTATATTTCTGGAAAAAAATATATCTTTAAAGATTTCATGAATGGAAACATTAGTGAAGTTTGGAATAGATTGCCTACAGAAACTGATTTGTCAATTCACTTAAGTACAATTTTTACAGAAAACAGATTAAAAAAGTATATAGAACTCAGATCAATGGATACTTGTGGGTGGGATTGCTTATGTGCTGGACCTGCTTTTTATGTGGGTATGTTATATGGAAATCTTAATGAAGTTTACGAATTAATTTCAAAATGGGATAAAGATAAAATAATAAATGCTTATCTTGAGGCGCCTCAAAAAGGATTTAATACGCAGTTAATGGGTAAAGATTTACTCCATTGGGCTTCAGCATTATTAGATTTATCTAGAAAAGGACTAGAAGATAGAGATATTCTTAATAAAAATAAAAAAAATGAAACCTTATTTTTGAGACACTTACAAAAATTGATTGATAATAAAACTACAAACGCAGATCATATGATTAGTAAATTTTCAAAAAATGAAGATTTAAACGAATTATATGACAAATAAGATTATTGCAATTCAAGGAAATCATCCCTCTAAACTTAATCCAGCAACAGATACAACTATTTTTTTAGCAAATGAGATTCAAAATAAAAAGTATAAGATTTTTTATTATGAACCTAAGAACTTATCAGTAATAAATTCTAAAGTAATTGCTAAAGGTTTTTTTGTTAAGTTTAACTATAATAAAAAAAAATTTTATAAGGTGTTAAAAAAACATGAAATGGATTTAACAAAATGTAAATTTTTATTAATTAGACAAGATCCACCATTCAATCTTGAGTATATCTCTACTACCTATATTTTAGATAGCATTAGTAATAAAATTAAGATTATTAATAACCCAAAATCAATCAGAAATGTTTCGGAAAAACTTTATTCTGCCAAGTATCAAAAATTCATGCCTAGCACTATTTTTACTCAAAACTTAGAAGAAATAAAAATATTTTTAAAAAAACATAAAAAAATCATTATTAAACCCATTCATAGTTTTGGTGGTAATGATATTCATTTATTAAATAAATTTAATTTAAATTTTATCAAAAATTTTATCAAAAAACACGATCACATAATGTGTCAAAAATATTTATCTAAAATAAGCAAAGGTGATAAGAGGGTTTTTATAATTAATGGTAAGACAACTGGTGTAATTTCAAGAGTTCCTAAAAAGGGTTCCTTTCTAAGTAATATGAGTAAAGGTGCAATTCCAATAACTACAAAATTAACAAAAATAGAAAAAAGAATATCAACCATACTTGCTAAGGATTTAAAAAAAGAAAAAATTTTTTTTGCTGGAATTGATTTTATTGATCAAAAACTTAATGGTGATATTAATGTAACATCACCAACTGGATTAAAAAGTTTTTATGAATTATCAAAAGTAAATTTAGCAAAAATTTTTTGGAAAGAACTAAAAGTATGAATAATTTAACTGATCAACAAAAGGGTTCTTTACTTGCTTTTGTGGCTGTTATGTTTATTACACCAGATTCATTGTTTATAAGACTTTCAAATGTTGATACTTGGGGTTTGGTTTTCTATAGAGGAATAATTCCATTTTTCACTGTTTTTTTTGGAATGCTGCTTATTTATAAATTAAATTTTTTTAAAATGCTGTTTAATAGTGGTTATCACGGTCTTATTTATGTTGGTACATTTAGCATAACAAATATTACTTTTGTGGTTTCAATTCAAAATACAAATGTTGCTAATACTCTTGTAATGATAGCTACAGCACCAATGCTGTCTGCTATACTTGGAGCAATCTTTCTTAAAGAACCTCCAGACAAAAAAACATGGATCTCAATAATTGTTACATTTTTAGCAATAATTTATATTTTTTTTGACTCTCTTAAGTTAGGAAATTTTTATGGTGATATTTTAGGATTTGTTACTGCTTTTGGTTTGGCTGTAGGTGCTGTTACTATAAGGTCTGCTAAATCTAAAAATTTAGTTCCTGCCGCTGTTGTTGGCAAGTTGTTTGTTGCTACATTTGCTTTGTTTTTTATTGAGAGTTTTTCTCTTAAAAATAATGACCTGATTATTGTCCCTTTGATGTGTATTCTTTGTGTGGCAATACCTTTTGTATTGGTAACTATTGCTCCAAGATTTATTCCTGCTGCTGAAGTTAATCTATTTTTCCTGCTAGAGACTATTATAGGACCAATTTGGGTTTGGTATATAATCAAAGAACAGCCAAGCATAGAGACTCTATACGGTGGTGTAGTTATAGTTATAACTATAGCTGTTCACTCATTTCTTAAACTCAGAAATTCTTAGACTTGTCACAATTAAGACTTTATTTGATAATACATCGAAAATAATTACTGCTGTATTTTATGAATAAAGTTTTGAAAAATTCTTGGGCACTATTTTTAGGAATGGGATTTCTCATGATGGCTTATGGGTTTCAAGGATCTCTTTTAGGTGTAAGAGCTGTTCAGGAAGAATTTAGTTTAACAGCTACTGGATTTATGATGTCTGGATATTTCGTTGGATATTTCATAGGTGCAGCTACAATACCAAATATAATTTCTAGAGTTGGTCATATTAGAGTTTTTGCAGCTTTTGCATCATTAGCATCATTAGTCATTTTAGTTCATT
>Ga0315315_10001380_pt1 | contig 22200 bp, 19 predicted proteins | sample M140m3416metaG_FD_203699 | JGI IMG/M metagenome (GOLD analysis project Ga0315315, IMG submission 203699) | Ammonia-oxidizing marine archaeal communities from Monterey Bay, California, United States - M1 40m 3416 | ecosystem: Environmental > Aquatic > Marine > Intertidal zone | place: USA...
CGCTTTCATCAATACACATCGGATCCCAGAGGCCAAAAAGGTAATTTGGACGACTCGCTGCTGGATGCAAAAAATCAAAGGCTCGCGGATCAACTGACAGTTCCGTTAATAAATCCAAATCAAAATCAGCCTGCTGCAAAAGTTCCTTTGGAGCCTCCTCAAGAATTTGGATTGCTTGATCTACGAGTCTTGAAAAATGACCATGAGCGGCCCCTACTCCTCTTCTATAAATTGGAAGAGGCCTTACCCGTTCGTGGGGATATGGCTCCGATAACTGATCATTTTCTAGCACAGCAACGGGTCGCCAGCCCATGTAATCGTTAATCTTACGAAGTGTCTTTTTTACAAGAACATCGTCTTGTCCTTCCCACGGACCACCAGTTTCAAGAACCGCCTGGAAGACAGCCATAAGAAAGAAGGGGCGTTCGATAGCACCGATTGCCTGATGTTCTAAAAGATCAGAGTGAAATGCCCGATACGCCGGCAAGATATTGTCAAAAACAATCCTGAGAACGCTCTCTGCTTGACCAACATCACGAAATGCCGGGTCGGTTCGATGAAGCTGCTTCAAGGCCTCCCGTAAAGCACCTGCCACGCCATCCACCGCATCTGCACGTTCAACAATGTCGCCATTGGTATCAATTGGCTCAAACTGTGCATAAAGATCGTTGATCGACTTCCACGCTGAAACATCAAAAGCACCAGCTGAAAAATTCAGATACCCAAGAAGAAGGGCAAATGAATTCGGCATCTCAGCAGCGGATTGGGAAACCTTTGACATACAATTAAAAAGCACAAAACCGGACTGTTTTCCAACAATAAATACGCGTCACTATCACCCTCCATATTCTACCAATCGCAGATCAATACGCAGCAGGGGCAACTGTTTCAGCAGAGAAAGAACAAAAGGGCTTCTATCTCCCTTTTTGCATCATTTTTTCTGTGAATTAATGTTACGGGTGGTTCTCGAATGAATACGCCAAATGAATACGCCAAATGAATACGCTCAGAGAAACTCAACCCAAGGGGATAATCCTTCACGGAGAAGTTAGAAATGCTTCAGTTAAATAGAGTCCAAGTATGGCTTTGGCTCATTGTTTTATCGAACACTCTTTCAGTGTCCAATGTATACGCCGAGAGTCTATACGGAACTGCGGCTGATCCGTTTGAGGCTGATCGTGTCGGGCTAGCTCGTGAATGGATTATTCAACTTCCATTCGACTCTGATCGATATCGACTGAACCAAATCGATGTAGGACGCTGGATGGTTGTTGCTCAGTCAGATGATGGGCTTGTACACGCAGTTCGTGCGGGGAGCGGTAGTACAACTGAAGCAGGTAAACCACCTCCTGGAATTCTCCTTTGGTCGACTCCTCTTGGCCTACCAAAAGATAGTCTTCAAGCTGCGGGAATTGATCGTGATCTTGTCACGATCAACCGAGACATGAATACCTTTGGAATTGATAGCCGCACTGGCTTCATTTTCTGGAAGCGAAGACTACCATCTCCTTCTTCTTCGGGAAGCTTTCCAGTTGGTAACTGGGTCTATGTTCCTCTTTGGGACAAGACTGTCTATCGCCTTCCTGTGAATCCTTATCGCAACCCAAACAGTTCAGAAAAAGAAGGTGGTAGCAATTCGAAAAAAAACCCTTCGAGTCAAGCAAACCTCGATCCTGTTCGCATGAAATCGCACGGTCTCATCGAACAGCAACCTCTGCAATTTGGGGATGGTGTCATCTGGTGTACGGAAAGCGGACGCCTTACGGCAATAGAACCGGCTGAAAAAGGCTGGGAACGACATGAATTCTTCCTCCGAGATAATCCAAATGGGCCTGTCGCAGTTCATGACGCGGTTGCTTTTGCTGCAACAGAAAAAGGAGAATTAGTACGTTTCGAAGATGGGCCTAGAGGCCTTCGACTCACATGGCGATTCCTTCTGGAAACAAGTCTTCATCCGAACCAGAAGCGGCCGCAACTCATGGTCCACAACGAAATACTTCTTGTTTCCCTCGGTGAAGAGGGCATCGCTGCCCACAATTGCAGTACGGGAAATCGACTGTGGAAAACGTCCTTGCAAGCCAAATTTCTTGCGTGTATCGGAAGTCATCTCTGGTGTTACGACACACAAAATAGAATCACCGCTATTCGCCTGAGAGATGGGATAGCCGATGCATGGCTTTGCCCTGGACCCTTCACTATTCCTATTACTAACAGGTCTTCTGAGCGTCTTATCCTTGCCTCACCTCGTGGACTACTCGCTTCACTTCGACCACGAGTTGTAGCGAGTGAAAACTTTGCTACTCAACCTTCAGCACCCTCTTTAGACAAAAAAAATAATTCATCAAATCCCAAACAAGAGGCCTTGCCGGAAATCCCTGACAATGCACCTTCTACCGAGGAACCCGAGAAAACAAACACCGAGATGCCGATGCAAGAAGAAAAAGACAAGCCTTTTAATTTTTTTGGGAAATAAGAAACTTGCTCTTTATGGCTTAAGTGGGAGCCCCCGTGTCCATAATTCCAGCGCAAGGATGAGGCACCCGATTGAGATTGCAATGAAAGATAGCATCATCATTCCGGTGTAAGCGTTTTGTCGCTTCGGATATGTTGGCTCACTACTTTCTACCATCTCAACTCCTCCAGATTAGTCTCATCACTGACCTTAGCTATCAAGCTTGAGTCGTGTGGCTACGCGATCTCCACGCTGAACAATCCCACGTGCAAAGTCTTTGAGTACACGGACGACGGCACGGTCAGGCTTTACGCTGACTACACGAAGGCGACCAAGATATTCATCGGCACGAAAAACCTCTAATTCATGCCCGGCTTGAAGCCCGTCATCACTACCAATCGAAACTTCAGCAAGATCATTCGCAATAGCAGTAACAACTCCACCAACAACTGGTATCACAATTTCGGGTCGCTTCAATGAGAGTCCATTCTGCTGTAAGACCTCTCTTGCATTTGCCACTTGTTCCTCGAGCTGTTTTTTCCGCTCGGTGGTCATTGCCAACTCGGATTCTGATTGATGCAACTCAGAAGCGAGGCTAGCACCATCATTCACTGATTTTTTAAGCTTGTCCTGAAGGCCATGAATTTCTTCTCGCAACTTACCAACGAGTTCATCTGCCGCGTCTCGCTCATCTTTCGCCTCAGAAAGCTCCGCAATATCTTTATCAAGATTACTTAATTCTGCTTCACGTTTTTTCTTGAGATCGGCGAGTTCTGTATTCTTTTGTTGAAGCGCCGTTTCCAATTTCTTCACGACCTGCTCTTGATCTTTTTCTGAAGCAGCATTTTGATCAATGAGAGTCGATAATTCTGACTCTTTCGCCGCTCGCTCTGCTACTGCCTGCTCAAGTTCCGTCTGAAGACGCTCTGATTCTTTTTGCCAATTCGTGTGCGATGAAAAAATAGCGATCGCAAAGCTCATGAATACAACACTCATGACCATCACAGCAAAAACAAATATCTTTCCGAGAGTATCCATGCCCGAATCCGTACTGTCGAATAAGGAATTAAAACAACGACTCGGCAACTCCGTAACTTTCGCCAGAGCAACCCAGTCATCCAAATATTACGCATCTACCGCTTGATTCGTCCCAAAAGCCGGTATTTCTCCAACTTCTTACGATAGGGTACCTCTTCTCACCCAGTGTTCCAACGTCACTGTCGCCGTAATCATTACACATATCCCAGGTAGAAAGCTGCCCCAGAGAAGCCAAAGTGTCCAGCGGCCGTCTGGAACGACTTCGACGCGTAATGTAGCTGTTTTTCGACGTGGACCGCACGCACGCAAGCGACCACAACCATCAATCGATGCCGAAAAACCAGTATTTGCTGCAATGACAATTGGGGTTCGAACCTCAACTGAGCGAAAAATAGCTGCTGTGAGATGCATGTCGAGTTCACTGGAGCCCCAGAACCAGCCATCATTTGTCAGATTTGCGATGATGTCGGGGCCTCCATCAATTTGGCGACAATATCGAACGAGCGAACGAATTGTTGCTGGAAGAGCTGTTTCGTAGCAGATCGTACACGTCAGCCGTCTGCCGGCGACGGACGTTACGAGTGGCTGTCGGCCAGCCGTCAGACCAACAGGAAGTGGTGAGAGACGATAAAGCCACGGAAATGTCTCAGCAAAGGGAACATATTCACCAAAAAGAACCGGTTTCATTTTGGCATATGTGTCCTGGACTCGACCACCAGCATCGAGGAGAACAGCGCAGTTAAAGTATTGAGTGCCTGTGACGGCACTCGGTGTCACAACCTGCTTATCGACACCAACGAGCCAATTCGTACCGTATGACTTTGCATAGGCTGCAAGTGGCTCGAGACGTTCCTCTTCGAGCCGCTGACGACAGAGGGCCTGCAACGAAATATCATCGTTATCAATACCGTTTGCCAACTCACTTTCGCTGAGAATTGCTGTCACAACACTTGCAGGTAATTGTTCATTTGGATCGATTTCAAGAAGACCAATACGCCACATTGTTTCAGGCCAGAGAATTAGGTCAGGCAAAGAGGAACTTTCCAAGAGACCGCTACGAGTCAATTTGTCATACTGCTGCGTGACTTCCTGAAAAGCATTTGGATCGTGTTTTAGCTCGGTATCGATTGAGCCTTGAACAAGTAATGCTTTAAGAGGAGTAATAAGAGGATCAGGAGTCGTCGCTAGCCGCCAATGACCATAAAAAATACATGCACCAAGAATGCTGGTAGTCAGTACTAATTCCCTGCCTGTTTCTTTTGTCCGCCAAGACCGTATCAGCTGAAAAAGTGCTACTGCGACAAGCATTACAATACCACTGAGCCCAATGGCACCTGCAATGTCTGCAATTTGTAGAAGGGCGGTCCATCGCCATTGTGAATGGCCAAGCATTGCAAATGTAAAGCCACCGAAAAGCGAACCTCGCAATTGCTCACAGGCCACCCATGATATTGGTGCTGCGGCTAGCAGTGGCCACCCCCACCGCCTCATCAGAAGTCGAGCGGACCAAACGAACACAGGCAGATAAACCGCCAGGTAGGCCGACAAACAAACCCAACCCAACGAAGTTGCTGGGTGAGGAAGTCGGAGCCAGTGGATCGTTGCAAGCCAATGCACAAAGCCGGCACACCAGAGCATTTGCCAAAATCTTAGTGGCAAATGAGCGGTCTTCCTCGTAATCAGCCAGAGCCATGGCAGCGGTGCCAGCCATGCAAAAAACCACACGTCGCATGGTGGTTGAATGAGAAACATTGTTCCTGCACCACCAAATGCAGCAACCGTCTCTTCTTTCAAAGACCTGCCGTGAAACAGTCTTCGAATGAATGACTGGTTCATTTTTGCACATCCTCGGGAAGAATTTCTGCGATTACCATACCAGGAAATACAACGGTATCTTCGTCCACAAATTGGTGGACACACTCACCGGCGACAGGAGCGAGCAAATCAACTGTGGCTGGATTCGTAGCCAATTCAACAACACGATCGCCCTCAAGAACATTACTTCCTTGAGGAACAAGCCACAAAGAAAGAACAACCGGAGTTTCACCGAGCCCAAGATCTGGCACAACAATAGGAACCGGTGTGACTGGATTATGCGACTTCATAGATTCTGTATTTTCATCAATCAGTAGTTCTTCTGAAGCCACGAAAGCATAACCTGCCCCACTAAGCCTAGAGAATGTGCAGAGCAATTTGCTGGAATATCTTGTGTTGTATGCCAGTGCGGGTAATCAAAGTCAATAATGTCACACGTTGGAATGCCGCCGGTCATTCGAAGTGGCACATGATCATCATTGACGACATATTTTGGGCGTGGCACAAATTCTCGTATGTTCAGTTGTTTTGCTGTCGCCCAAATAGACTCCACAACGGGGCGTGTATCGGGCCAATCAACACTCTGCTGTTCCTGCCAAATTGCGAGATTGCGATCACCCACCATGTCCAAGATAACCCCGCAGCGATAGGCATACGATATCGCTCCAGCCTTTCTCGAGTTGGCGTACTGTCTCGCAAAAAACAGCGACCCAAGACAATAGGAATCCCGTCCCTCTTCAAAAACGTATTCTTCGGCATCGAAGAATACAAAATCGACACCCACTGATCCTTTTATTTCTAACATCGAATCAGCAAGTTCCATCAAAACTGCAACGCCGCTTGCGCCATCATTCGCACCAATAAAAACTCCCTGAGGGTCACGACGATCTCGATCTGGGTATGGACGGGTATCGTAGTGAACTCCTAAAAGCACTCGGTCATCTCTATCTGGGTGCCATGAAACAATAAGATTTTCCATGTGCACCCAATCGCCAGTTCGACCATCTCGGCTTCGAAAAGCCTGACGAAAGACTTTTGCCCCCGCCTTTTGAAAATGGCGGATTAGAAGTTCTCGCTGTTTCTCCATTCCTTTGGAACCACTCGGGCGAGGCCCCAGTTCACAAATTGCTTCCAAGTACTCCATTGCTTGTGTTCCTGAAAACGTAACGGAATCATTCGCTTCCAAAGCTGACCCTGTCAGGAATACCAAAAAAAATAGTGTGGTGTTAAGGAGAACACAATCTTTGGTCATAGCCATTGGGATTTCCCAGATAGAAGCTCTCGCAGATGCTCTCGATTCCCTATTCATGAATGTTCTTCCGATACCAGTACGTGTTCAATTTTTAAACACTGGGAAAAAATTAACTTTAGGTGGCAGGCAGCACACAGTCACTTCCTGCGATTGCGGTTCTCTACCGTTGTACGCCCACCCAGATCATTGCGTCAAAAAACAATGTGAAATATTTTTTATCCGCTCTCTTTGAGATACGCTTGCAGGCGAGAACCATCGGCGATTATCTCATCTGTTTGCTTATCCACCAAGAAAACACGACTCTGGTGTCAATCGAGATGATCCGTTTCATTAAAAGAAAGCAATTCCGGACCAGGCCATTTCAACTGGGATACCGAGCAATTGCCAAGTGCCGGCAATCGTGTAAAAGGCCTTTCGGCAACTTCTGCAAGTAAAGAGTGCTCACGTCCAACAAGAAGACCAAGTGCTGCCGTTAAAACTCCCCCATGAGCAACAATGATCATACTGTCAACGGGCCGAACCGAAAGAAACTTCAGGGCGTGACGTCCTCGTTCTGCAAGTTGTCGCCTTGACTCTCCGCCCGGTATCTGAAAATCAACATCACCTGAACGCCATCGAGCAACATCCTCGGGAAATTGATCCACCAGATTATCCCATAAGTGACCTTGGAATACACCGGCATTCAGCTCAACAAGTTTATCTTCCAACTGGACAGGAAGACCTATTGCCCTTCCGATCACCTCGGCCGTCTCCCGAGCACGGCAAAGCGGACTACTCCAGAGCTCAAAGGATTGATTTCGGAACGACTGACTCTTGCACCATGAAGCGACTGCGGCTGCCTGCTGCCGACCTGTATCGGAAAGCTTTACATCTGCTTGTCCTTGAACTCTTCCTTCACGGTTTGACAAACTTTCACCATGGCGAATCAGAATCTGAAGCATAGGTTTTTCATATCTACAAGGAAATCACTCACTTGCAACAATTCCCTGTGCATGCACCTCGGATAGACGGTCAACAAAATGAGGGCTGGCGTTCTGAAGCATGAACACCTCACTGTCAGCTTGACTTGCTCCACGAGGACGAACAATGCATATCACCTCAGCGTCTCCTCCATGTTCCCGCACGTGATCGAGTAGAGCTTGCTCGCCAGCAGAAAGACTCTGCATCTGCTCACCATCTCCCATGGACTGTGGCAACGGCGGAGTTGAGAATTGTCTTTCATTTTGATCCACGCTCAGCGGATCACCACCTTCAGCGGGAGACCGTGGACCACTTGACGCTGTCGGAACAGCATCTGCCCTATCGCGACGATCAAAAGAAAAAGCCGGCATTGCATCTGGCAAATGAGGCACGGTTGATTTGTCGGCGTTTCCTGCAAGCTCATTTTCGGTACCGGGATAGACATGTCTGTAAACAAAGGCGAGTCCAGCCTCGTCAAGATGCTCATGAATTGATGGGAGTGCAGCAAAAAGCCCTTCGTTGTCCTCCGGGTCAGCCGCGTTACAGACGCCTAAGAGCGTTCCATCAAGTGCGAATAAGCCGCCACCGCTACGACCTTGTACTGGCTGTCCAGCAACCTGAACATTTGCCGGGCCGAGATACTTATCGACTGAAGCAACCCGGCTTACATGCATGGTAGGCTCACGGCCTCCGTCGCAACCAATCGTGACAACGCCTTCACCAACGTCACGCGGGCGACCAACAGTTCCGATTTTGACAGGTTCCAGAATTGCCTCTGTAAAAACACTCACAAGTGCAAGATCACGATCCAGATCATAAGACACCATCTGTCCCGCTAAACGATCAGCAGAGGGATCCCCAAACAAATCGACCTCAATCGAACCTTCTCCAACAGAATCACGAAAAATATGGCCACAGGTAAGTATTAGTGCTTCTCCTTGTCGGCAATCAATGACGGTTCCAGTTCCCCACGAAGCTCCATTCGGATCCTGTACTCGTAATCTCGCAGTAGCCTGAATCAGGTTGTGCTGAAGTGTGGATTTCGTTTCAACAGCTAATGTCGGAGGTGGTGGCAGAGTTTGTTGTTGTTTTGCTCCTTGTGGATCGCGGAGTGATCGTTCAGAAGCCAGGCCAGCAACCGGCTGGCTTATAGCACCTGACAGCTGTGCTGGTGGATGAACGGTGGGTGTCGCTGCAGGCTCTGTTGCAAGATGGGTAGCGGATTTGCTGACTGGGACTGGAACTCCGGGGATTTGATTGACTGTTGGTGAATCACTTGGAGCAGCGAGTTTTGGCAAACCCAGTGGCTGCCGACTTTTTGCAAGGAGTTTTTCAAGTTCACTGCGAGTGGTAGCCCCATCGATTCGACCGACTTCATGGCCCTTTACCAACAAGATATAGCAGGGAACTCCCGTCACCTGGAACCGCTTGACAATATCGTGTTCCTGGTCGACATCAACGTGACGGACAAGCCAACCGGCTGCACCGATTTCTCCAATGAGCGGTGCCATCTGCTTACAGGGACCACACCAGTCCGCTGAGAAATCGAGAAAGACGACATCACCGGTTGTTGCAGCTGTTGCCGGAGCAGTCGTTTGGCACCGCCCAATACAGGGTGACAGCCAGACAAGACTGAAAACAACACACAACCATATAAAACGAAAGACTCGGGACATCCGTGACTCCATGAGGCCTAACCTTTTGAGGCCAGTACTTACACTCTTCTTGTCAGGTGAGCACTTAGTCCGCCAATGACATCCTTGTCCTTGGAAAAACAAACTGACTCACCAAAAACCAGACGGCGAGATAGTGGCGGTGATACGGGGCCGCAGACAAGAGCATTTTTCTTATATCACCCTAAAACCGGAACGTGAGGCAATTCGGGTAGGGTACGGAAATCGGGGTTACTACAGCCTGACGCACAAGCTAATCTGCCCAGCTACTCAAGTACTTCACACAATGGCTTTTCTTGAATTTTGTATTCATTTTAGACTATCATTTGATGGACCTGACCACCGCAGCTCACGAAGCGGCACAATATCGCATTACCAACATCCTGTGCTCTTTTGCTCATAAGGCATCATGCCAAAAACTCGCCGAATCTTGATTACTTCGGCTCTCCCGTATGCCAACGGCCACATCCATCTTGGGCACTTAGTCGAATATATCCAGACAGATATTTTCGCACGATTCCAACGACTGCGTGGAAATCAAGCTGTTTACCTGTGTGCTGACGACACGCATGGCACAGCCATCATGATCAGAGCGCAGACTGAAGGCCGTACCGAACAAGATCTCATTGCTTCCATGCAAGATGCCCATGTTGCTGACTTCGATGGCTTTCACATTGCCTTTGATCATTATGGATCTACCGACAGTGCAGAAAACCATTCGTTGTGCAACCAGATTTGGAAATCTCTTCGCAAGCAAGATTTGATTGCCCAGCGAGAGGTGAGTCAGCTCTTTGATCTCAAAGCAGGAATATTTCTTGCCGATAGATTTGTTCAAGGCGGTTGTCCACGGTGCCACGCAGCTGATCAATATGGTGATTCATGTGAAACCTGCGGGGCAACATATTCTCCTGCCGAACTGACAAACCCCATCAGCACACTTTCTGGCACGACACCTGAAATACGAAAAGCGGAACACCTCTTTGTCACCCTCGAAACCCTTCGTCCCTTCCTTACCAAATGGACGCAGGAATCTGGTGCCATTGACCCAAAAATCTCGAATTATCTTGCGGGGCATTTTCTCAACGAGCCTCTGCGCGACTGGGACATTTCACGTCCGTCTCCATATTTTGGTTTTGAAATCCCAGATGCACCTGGCCATTATTGGTATGTCTGGTTCGATGCACCAATTGGCTATATTGCTACTACCGAACAATGGGCGAAAAAAAACGGCGGCTCATTTGCTGACTGGTGGTGTTCAGGTGATACAAACCAGCCAAATGCAGAAATCCACCACTTCATTGGGAAAGACATCACCTACTTCCACACGCTGTTTTGGCCAGCAATGCTCAAAATTGCAGGCATGAACTTACCAACAAAAGTTCGCATCCATGGTTTCCTGACGGTAAATGGTCAGAAAATGTCAAAAAGTCGTGGAACTTTCCTCTTGGCCCGTACATATCTTGAACACCTCGATCCGTCAGCTCTGCGGTACTTCTACGCAACAAAGCTTTCTGGTGGCATTGATGACATCGACCTCAATCTTGAAGAATTTACGACGAAGGTAAACACCGACTTGATTGGAAAGCTTGTGAACCTTGCAAGCCGCACAGCCCGTTGGCTGAAAAAAACGGGACTCTCTTCTACATATCCTGATGATGGTGGTCTTTTTGCGAAAGCAGCCGCTGATGGTGAAGCAATAGCTTCAGCCTATGAGTCATGTGACTTCGCACGTGCAATGCGCATCATCATGCAGGCAGCAGATAGAGCAAACCAGTATGTAGATAATGAACAGCCTTGGAAGCTGGCCAAACAAGGCCCCCAGGAACAGCTCCGATTACAGGATGTTGCCAGCGTCTCGCTCAATCTATTCCGTCAATTAGTAGTTTATCTGGCCCCTGTTCTTCCAAAATTAGCGGATAGTGTTGCTCAACTTGTTGGCCCTCCAATTACAGATTGGCATCAGTCACAAACTCCTCTTGAAGATCTGCCGGTCGCTACCTTCCAGCCATTAATGAAACGAATTGAATCCTCACAGATTGATGCGCTTCTTGCTGCATCGAATACCTCATCATCCACTCCACAAGGATCTACAGTGTCTGAAACATCAAATATCAAACCAGAACCGGGTGCCCTTCCTGAGGATTCTACAGAACCTCTTGAATCAGACGCTCTTGCAGAAACATGCACTATCGACGATTTTGCCAAAGTAGACTTACGGGTTGCTCGAGTCGTCGATGCCGAAGAAGTCCCAGAAGCCCGTAAACTCTTGAAGCTTACAGTATCACTCGGCGGTGACGACCGTCGTACAATTTTTGCTGGTATCAAAAAATTTCATCGTCCCGAAGATCTTCATGGACGACTTGTTGTCATTGTTGCCAACCTCGCTCCCCGACAAATGAAGTTTGGCCTCAGCGAGGGTATGGTCGTTGCTGCAAGTGGAGCAGGAGCCGACGGTGTCTACCTCCTTTCGCCCGATAGCGGAGCGCTGCCTGGCATGCGTCTTGGATAACTCCGCAGTCGCAAGACATCAATCTGTCGTAAAAAACACCTCGTTACTCAAATTAACGGGCATACAAAACTTGCCTGCTTGAAAACGAATAGACGAATAGCTTCCTTTTTTAGTTAGGCAAGGAATATCATAAGGCTGGGGGTACGGTGAGCAGACGTATTCACAAACCACTGAGGTGAGTCATGAGTGTAAAAAAAATTCTCTTCCCGACAGACTTTTCAACTGCCAGCGATGCAGCACTTGTCCACGCCGAAAATCTTGCCAAACAGTCTTCTGCGGACCTCATCATTCTCCACATCGAAGAACCACCTCTTGCCTACGGTGGTGGTGAACTCTACTACGGTCTTCCTGAGCCGAGTTCTGAACGAATACTCGAAATGCTCCATGACGTATGCCCATCTGACCCTCAACTCACTTTTGAACATCGCCTTGTTATGGGAGATCCATCAACGGAGATCGTTCGTATTGCCGAGGAAGAAAGAGCAGAACTCATTGTACTTGGTACACATGGCCGCACAGGACTCAGTCGAATTCTGATGGGTAGTGTTGCCGAAGCCGTTGTACGGCACGCACCCTGTCCTGTACTGATCTATCGCCAGGATGCTGGTAAACTCTCAACAAAGTAATTCTTTTTTTGAGCAGCCTCACTCGTCGCAACCTGCAGCTTCTTTATGTCTGTTCGCCCACTTCTTCAACGCCAAGCAACGGTTCGTTCCCAAATTCGCCATCGCCTTGAGAGTCGAGGGTTTCTTGAGGTTGACACCCCAATTGTTGCAAGCGAATTACTGCCAGAGGTTTCAATTGACCCCTACACGGTCATGCATGGTAATGAAAAAAAATTCCTACAGACCAGCCCAGAACCTCATATGAAGCGCTTGCTTGCAGAAGATTCAGGATCCATTTATCAGTTTGCACATTGCTTTCGCAGAGACGAGCGCGGTCAGCATCACGATACTGAATTCACCATGCTTGAATGGTATGAACCTGGGGCAAACCTGACTTCAACTGCCGAATTGATAACACAGATTTTGCATAACACACTCCACACCGATGGACTGCAACGACTCCCCTGCAGGGAGGCATTCATGCAGCATGCCAATATTGACCCAATGACGGCCGGTGTTGGTGACTTGTTGCAGGCAGCTAATTTTCGTGACGTTGGCATCCCGGACAGCATTTCTAATATTCCCGAAGAACAGCAGTGGAGCCTCGCATTCGAACTATTACTTTCCGAGGTCGTGTCTCCACAGCTTGGAATTGCTCAACCAACCATGCTTGAATCATGGCCTGCAAGTGAGTCTGCATTTGCACAACTAGACTCAACGAACAAACAATTGTCACTTCGCTTTGAAGTATTTGTTGCTGGCATTGAACTCATGAATGGATGGCAGGAAGAAACATGTTCTTCGACTATTCGAAAACGGCTCGAAAAGACGAACATCATTCGGACATCAGTTAAAAAAGAAAAACTACCTCTCCCAAATAGATTGCTTGCCGTGCACGATAATATGCCAGAAGGTGTTGGGGTTGCCCTTGGATTTGATCGCCTAGTGATGTTGTCAACTGGCACTGACTCAATTGATGCCAACCGTTATTTCAATTCTGACAATTCCTGATTTCGAGCAGAAAGCACAATTACCACTGAGAAAATTTACTCTGATGGTTCAACCCCGATGATCTGCCATATTTCAACGTTCTGAAATCCAGCAGCATCTTCCCCCACTTCGGGCTCCTCTTGAGTCTTATGATTCAACCAGAGATCAACGACGAGTGGCAATGCATCCTCTGAATGTTGTTCACTTTCATTGACGTTGATCGTCAGATGCAAAGCCCCTCGGTACTGCTGACCACCACGACCTATCTCTGCAATGGCAATCTTGCTACACGCCGCAAGTGAACGAACAGCTGGAAAATTCCGTAGCAACTGAATTTCAGATAGCTTCCTGCTCTCTTCAGAATCATGGTGATGTCCGTCATGATCTGGGCCATCATGGTATTCTTCTGATGGAATAAGACCCGGTGTACAAAACCCATGAACAACGTCCCATTCCCCTGCCCGAATCGCCTGGTGCCATCGCATGACCGTTTCACGGGCGCGGCTGTGATCAATCCATGCGTTTACTGAAAAAACGCTGAAGGATTGCACACCGAACCCAACAGATAAAGCCAAGCCAATGAGGGCAATTCCTCGACCAACTTTATGTGATTTTCCGATCGAAGTATCTCTGATCGCTGCAACTGACAGCCCACCTGCAAGAATTGGAATCACCCATAATATCTGGCTCGTTAATGCCAAAACAGAAAAACATCCGGCAACAAGAGCAAGTACTGCAAGTGTACTTATCGGATGATATTCTTCGCCATTGTGTTCGACTTGCATAACAGTCACAACTCATGTCCTTACTGGCTCAGATCAAGCCTTTGATTTTGGTCTTCGCGCCTGCGATTTCTTTTTAGATGAAAAAATCCGTTGCATCTCTTCCAGTGACGTAACACCGTTGAGCACCAGATTCATTCCCTGATCACGCGAGGTAACATATCCATCTTTGCTCGCTGCTTTTTTCAACGTCGCAGCATCGACTCCCTTTGCAACTCCTTTACGAAGAGTTACACCTGAAGCCAGCTCAAATGCACCAATTCTGCCGGCGTAACCGCGGCCAAAACAGATACGACAGCCACCCTGCTCTGAGACTGTGCGAATGTGGGGAACGTCTTCTGTTGACATTCCGAATTTTTCAAGAAGTGGGAGAGGTGCCTCCTGATGATCAGCACACTTGAGACATAACTTACGAACTAACTTTTGAGAAACTGACCCAACAAGACATTTCGCAAGATCACTCGGCGATATACCAAGATCAATAATCTTGGATATCGCATCAATACTGTCTTCAGCAGGAATACTGACAATAACCATCTTGTCCTCGAGCGCTCGCTTAACCAGCTCTTTTGCAAAGGCTGGATCACGTAAGTTACGAGTAACGAATCCACTCGGATACGAGAGCATGGCCCTCTCAACCGCCTGAATTGGACTCTCACCTGATTCTGCATCATACTTTTGTATCTTGATGTTTTGGATTTCTTCGTTGTTTTCTTTTTTTTCCTCAATAGATACAAAATCTCGCATCAGCCGATCCCCGGCCGTTACCGTCATATCAAAAAGGGTTGTGAGGCCATTGCCCTTTGACGCTGAAACAATACACAACCCATGTTTTTTGTTTACTAAATCCTGAAGTAAGTCAAGCATTTCTGATGGCATACCCAGAGCATCTGCAGCCTTAAATTTCTTTGGTGGTTCTGCCAAATCAACAGCAAACTGCTCGTGCCCTTTGATGACTTTAGCGCTGAGGCGACATGTTCTTTTTTTTCCATCTACCGTGACCTCAAATTCGCCCTTCTGTGGGCGACCTCGCTTCTTTGGAGAAAGGCCAGCGAGTCTCATAAGGGTGACCAACACCTTTTCACCGGTCACAGCATCCAGCGGAGGTGCGTCAATCCAAACTTCAGGATCATTTTTACGAAGTTTCCTACCATTTAGGATATGTTCTCGAATACGTGCTGGTACCTTTGTGCCATCAATGTCATAGCGAATATGAAGGCCTCCCTGGGCCAGATCAAGTAACACGACAGGAGCGCGCGTGGCAAATGCCTCAGCCAGCACTCGAACCAAGTCAGCAAACTCTGAATTTTCAGAGAGTTTTTCAACAAGAAGCGTATTTTCTTCTGGCACTTCGCGACAGGTAGCAATGAGTACGACGTCTGGTGGTGCCGCCTCGACCTCTCCAGTATCGTTGAGCGCTCGTGACCGAGCGATGACATAAATAAAAACAGGTACCAGCCAGACCGCAGAAAGGCCGCCTAGTGCACCCCATAGCCCACCGCTTTCAAGAAACGCATACTCAGTCCAATTTAGCCCAACAGACGCAGCGATCGCTACTGCTCCAAGCGCATAGGGAACGACAACTATGCGTGTCCATTTTTTACTACCAATTCCATATCGAAGGCTGTCTTTTTTCACCCAGATACTAGTAAGGCCGAAAAGTATCGTAAGCACGGCCAGAACTCCACCACCTATTCCAACAGTGGTCGTGTCCATTTTTTTTTCAACCGCAGGAGGATTTTCACCGGGGTCTTCTCCACCCTTATCTACTTTTCCAGCAGCCGCGGCACCTGCCTTCTCTCCCTGAGCCATTGCTGTTGCCGACAGCACCGAGGTGAAGAAAGCGCAGAAAACAACAACTATTAACAAATCATATAGAGCATGCTTTAACACGAGTGTTCCCCTGCTCATAGCAAGTAACCAGCCTTTCAGGCCTGCTTAAAATAAAATAAATCTGGAGATTGAGCGACACCCTCTTATCTCACTTGATTTCCTCTCGATTTGCCACAACATCAAGTACTACCAATGCCCTTCAATCTCATTTGCAGTTCCTCTCGATTTGGTGCAACATCGAGTGCTACATGCCGATCGATAAGCCCATCATCGATCAAATTCTTAAGGCTCGTAGTGAAATCCTGCATGCCATTAGCTGATGATTTTTTTATATGATCTGCCAAGAGGTGTTCGTCGTCTTCCAGAATGTATTTGCGAACCAGGACATCAAAAAACATCAACTCTACTACGGGCACACGACTCACCCCTTCTCGAATAGACTTTAGAAGTTTCTGTGCGACTATCCCTTTCATATTGAAAGCCATGGCACTTCGAATAGCCGCATGCTCTTCCTGAGGAAACAGGTCAAGGATTCGAGTAATCGTACTCGGCGCATTTGAAGCATGAATGGTGCCGTAGACAAGATGACCTGTTTCAGCAGCATGGATTGCAGTCTTAAATGTTTCGGTATCTCGCAACTCACCAACAAGAATAATATCTGGATCCTCACGGACCGCATGCTTCATGCCAATTTCAAAATTTTTGACGTCTGTACCAATTTCACGTTGATTGATAAGACATTTGTCTTCAGTAAACACAAATTCGACGGGATCTTCGAGCGTAAGAATATGTTTTCGATAGTTCCTATTGACGTAATTCAACATCGAACCAATCGTGGTGCTTTTTCCAGATCCGGTCACACCAGCAAGTAACACCATCCCTTGATCAAGTGTACACAGTCGCTCAATCGAACTTGGAAGAAACAACCCCTCGAAATCTGGAATTGTATTATTAACTTTTCGTGCAACCATACCGAGCGATCCCTGCTGGTAAAGTAAATTCACTCGAAACCGCCACCTCGTATCACCAACAAGTGCTGTATATGCAAAGTCCGCACCTCCCTCATCTTCGAGAATCCTAAGTTGGCGATCGTCAAGCATGGGAAGGCAGAGTTCCTTCATCTTCTCTTGACCAATTGGGGACGCTTTGAGTGGTTGAAGTGAACCTTTCACCCGCATGTATGGGGGCTGGTCGACTTTCAAATGAAGGTCCGAACCATCGAGTTTCACAAGGGCTTCAAAATATTTATCTACTTCAAGCTTATTATCTTTTTTTGACACACGAGTCACTGGCGCAGATTCCTCCGAAGCAAAAGTTGATTTTGGTTCTGACTTAGCATCGAGTGTCATTTTTGCTCCTCCTGTTGGATGGCCCCTTCGACTAGCGGAGGCTTTTCAAAGAGCCTCACGATAAACCACTGTGGCCTTTCGACCAAATAGTGACCAATTCTGACGCGTTGCCGGACTTTTATGCATGCCTGCTTGCCGGGCGCACCGGAATCCCACGACTTGCGAGTAGTTGTTTGACATCACTAATAGTGCATGCTCCAAAATGAAAGATTCCAGCAGCAAGAACCGCATCCGCCGCTCCATATTCAATTGCATCAGCCAGGTGCTCTGGCTTGCCAGCACCACCACTGGCTACGACAGGAATTCCAACGGCTCGACTCACTGCAGCGGTCATCTCGAGGTCATACCCATCGCGTGTCCCATCTCGATCCATACACGTGAGAACAATTTCACCTGCACCCAATTGCTCGACTCGTCGTGCCCAATCAACTGCCTCGATACCAGTCGGTACACGACCTCCGTTTACAAAAACCTCCCACACCTCTTTTCCATCTTTGACAACCCGCTTCGGGTCGATATTGACGACCGTGGCACAGCTTCCAAGACGATTTGCGACTTTCGTCACCAGTTCAGGTGTCTTTACGGCCGATGAGTTGATACTCACCTTTTCAGCACCAGCATGGATGAGTTCAACAGCATCGTCCAATATCCGAATACCACCGCCCACGGTGAATGGCATAAAAACGGTTTCAGCTACTCGCCGAACCATATCGAGCATGATTGCCCGGCCTTCATGGCTGGCCGTAATATCAAGAAAGACTAATTCGTCTGCACCTTCAGCTTCATAGCGAGCGGCTACAGCCACAGGGTCACCGGCATCAACAAGCTCGAGGAACTTTGTTCCTTTTACAACACGTCCCTTTTCAACATCGAGACATGGAATAATACGTTTCGCTAGCATATCAACGTGCCTGCAATTCAAGATGACTCATGGATTCGCCCAGACTCTGGACTCGACGCCGTTGCATACCGCTTACGAGGAATTCGTCCAGCAAGAAATGCATATCGGCCAGCCGCACATGCAGATTGCATAGCACGAGCCATTGTGAGTGGATCCGTGGCATGTGCGATTGCCGTATTCAAAAGAACACCGTCAACACCAAGTTCCATTGCTACCGCAACGTCACTCGCTGTACCAACACCCGCATCCACGATCACGGGATACTCGGGATCACCATCTTTCAGATACTCAAGACAGATACGCAAACTATTTGCATTGAGTATTCCTTGTCCCGATCCAATGGGGCTTCCTGCTGGCATGACACTTGCCGCACCAAGATCCTTGAGTCTCTTGGCAACAATTGGATCATCACTGCTGTACACAAGCACCGTAAATCCATCATCTACGAGACGCTGGGTCGCTTCAATTGTACCAACAGGATCTGGCAAAAGTGTCTTCTGATCACCAAGGACTTCGAGCTTAACCCATTCACTGCCCTTGTTTCCGAGATCACGAAGGAGTTCACGACCAAGCCGAGCGACACGCACCGCATCATCTGCCGAAAAGCAACCTGCCGTATTCGGCAGCAGCGTGTAGCGAGAAAGATCAAGATGATCAAGAATGTTTTCTCCGGCCGTATTCAAAAGCCGCTCGCGACGCACTGCCACGGTAACACAGTCTGTCCCGCTTGCATCAAGACATTCAGCCATTTCTGCATAGCTGGCATATTTGCCCGTTCCTACAACAAGACGACTTGCAAGCTCAAAACTCCCAACTTTGAGTACCGACTGTGATTTCTTTGCGGTTGCGATATCAACTGTTGTTTCTGCCATACCGTTTTGTGACTCCTCGATGGGATGGTTCGTACTGGTTTCAACCGCCGCCAACAAGCGTTACAACCTCTATCTGATCGTGCTCGCAGAGAACGTGACTTGGAAGAAGTGCTCTTGGAATGACTTCCTTATTCACCTCAACCGCAACAGGGCGTCTTTCAAATCCTAGATCAAGAAGAAGATCATGCGCTGTGTGACCATTAGAAACCTGCGTTTCTTGGCCATTTACAAAAATAATCATTGAGCGTTCTGTCTGGGGTTCGTTATGACTCATTATTGGCTTTCACCCCCTCGAGGCTGAGCAACATCAAGAAGAACCAAGGGCACCGCAACGCCACCAACTGCTCCACGTTGGTTGCCAAATGGAATACCGTAGGCTGCCGTTGCCCCCGAAGCACCGTCAGTAACATAGAGCACAGCAGGCGCCATTGGTGTTCGACCACGCCGCATGTCAATTTGTCCCGCAACAAGCAAAAACTTTGGGTTTTTCCCCTGTCCGGGCTGGAAACCCAGATCATTCAGCACATTGTGCCGAAAGGTCGCTCCGAAGGTGGAGGTCGCAGGATTGATCACTCCACCCGAAAGATCACCCGTTAGAAAATCGAGGATAAAGAATCCCTCCAAACCTGTCGCCAGAGGCACTGTACAGGCTGCAAATGAGTCATCCGCCTGTGAAGTCATTGCATGGATGACAGGAAACTGCTTCGGCGTCACATTCTGGCCAGGAACAACATAGCCAACAACGTATCCTCCAATGAAGACAAGGATGAATCCGGCCAAAAGATACAGTTGCCGTGTTGAAATAAGAGGTGTTTTGATTTTTTCTTGCATCATATCTTTTCAAATGAGGGAGGGCTGCAAGCTATCCTTCCGTTGAAGGGCCGCTTGCAATCAGAGGACTTTACTATGTTATTCGTTCTAAGAATTCGGTGCCTTTTTTTTCTGATTATCTTTTTCTACAGGCTGTTCAGAAGCTTTCACAGCATTAGACACCGGCGTTCCCTGCTCAACAAACAATCGGAATTTTCCTATCGAGTGTTGACCATCTGAAAATTGCTGGCTCATGGTGAATACCAATGTCGTGCCTCCCTGAATCGGCGTTTGTGTCGCCGTTTGAAATGTTGCAATGTGTGACCTGCCTATGGATCCAGCAATACCCCAACCGGTATCTTCCTTCTGGTCTCGTGCATTGGCCACAGGCCACCCATTCTGAGAATAATCTGCAATCACATTGGTAAACTCAATGATTTTTTCGGTCTTTTCTGTACCATTAGTTAGGGCCTTTGCATTGAATTCACTGAGAACAAAATTGCCATTTGCTGCACGGCCCGGCCCCTGAGCTGGCAACGTCTTGTCTGGGAGTACTTCAAGACGAATTGCTGTCACAGCAGGGCCCTCAGGAACTACCGCTGTAAGGGTGTATGTATCTTTCCCGTTTTTTCCAGATACAAGAACCGTTCCGTCATCTGATATAACTCCTGTCGCTCCGATCAGACTTTTAAATTCGGTCAACAAGAGTGGCTTCAACACTGCTTGGGGGGCTGACGTCGGGACCGGTTTTGGAGGAACGGGCAACAGTTTGGCTACTGGAGTCGGAATAACCTGACCGCCACTGTGTGTGCCAACAAAAATTGATTGATCATTTGGTGCAAACGTAACACACCAGACACTCGAAGACTGACGCTTCAGTCCTTGTTGCTCTCGTTGTTTGAGAACATCCCAAAGTTTGATTACACCATCGAGGCTTGCCGTCACCAGCCGAGTTCCATCGCTGTTGAAGCCGGCACTTGTCACCCAATCTTTATGCCCCGTAAACACTCCGGTCTGCTTGAACGTTTCAGCAGACCAGACTCGGATTGTCCGATCAGCACCAGTTGATACGAACTGAGAGCGAGTAGGTGAATAGGCAATTGACCAGATTGTATCTTCGTGACCTGCCAGAGTTTGTATCGCCGTACCATCAGCAGCGTTCCAGACTTTTACAAGGTTGTCTTCTCCTCCCGTGACGAATGTTTTTCCGTTCGGTGAAAAGGCGACAGCAGTCACAGGTCCTTTGTGTGCAGCCACGGTAATAGCAGCCTTACCATCTTGCGTATTCCACAAGAAGACTTTTCCATCTTCTCCTGCACTCACTAATCGCGAACCGTCGGGAGAGAAGGCGAGCGATCGCACCCACCCCTTGTGCTGCTTCAAATCTCTTTTCAATTTCCGGCTTTGCAAGTCCCATACTTTTATAAGTCCATCGTATCCCGCTGTGGCTACCAATTTTCCATCGGCGGAAACATCAACAGCCCATACGGCTGTTTGATGTCCCGATAATTCACCAATACGGGTGCCCTCAGACTTCCAGAGAATGACATCGCCAGGACGATAAAGAAGACTCTCTCCTCCAACTGTTACCAGAATCGGTCCATCTGCCGCATAATCAGCAGCAATCACCCACCGACTGAAAGACGAAATAGTGTCACCTGCTTTTTTGTTCAATGCTTCATCGGCGGCGACGACCGGCACAACAAAAAAGGAAATTGCAATAGTAACACTGAGTAGTGAACGCATCGCACGTTGTCGAATGGAGTCAATTTGCATACACCACTCTCCTTGAAGATTGATAAATGAAAACAAAGATAAAAGTAACATGGCTCCTAGTATAGTTACCGTTAGCAGTGCATTTCCAACAAACTGTGGATTCATCCGCCCCTGTCACTCCCAATGACTAAAACTACGCAGTTGTTGCATTCTTATTACACGGATTACACGCAAGGATATCCCTCCCTTTCCAGAAGAGATCCTGGAACTTCAATTGGCTGCTACGTACGCTCCTCAACAATAGCAAGGTGGGCCTTGATTTACTTACACAATTCTTGTTGACGCACCCGAGAGCACACGTTTCCTGAAACATGCAAACATCGAATTAGGTATACACCTGCTAGTGCTGCTACTTTTGTCACCGAAGAGCACCGGCAAAGTACTGCGTCATACACATCGATCCAGAATACTGAACGCAGGCTATGACTACTGCGAAGCATCCAAGAAATTCTGTGCATGGAATTTCATCAAGGCATCACCCTGCCGCTCATAAATTTTGTGTGCACTATGTGGCACATCTTGAACGACAAGCTTTTCAAATTTGATGCCGAGCTGGTTGAGGAATTTCATATATTCCAAATTA
>Ga0315315_10001381_pt1 | contig 22193 bp, 15 predicted proteins | sample M140m3416metaG_FD_203699 | JGI IMG/M metagenome (GOLD analysis project Ga0315315, IMG submission 203699) | Ammonia-oxidizing marine archaeal communities from Monterey Bay, California, United States - M1 40m 3416 | ecosystem: Environmental > Aquatic > Marine > Intertidal zone | place: USA...
CCTCTCTACGCTCTTGGTGATCGAGTGACCGGCCAGGGCTACTGGTAGATTCGTACGTAGTCTATCCAGTACCGGGTCGGGAAGGTCAGAGCGTCCACGCTGCCCCCAGCTGCCCCCCCGAGCGCCAAGTTGATCAGCAGGTAGTGCGGCTGCTGAAAGGGGTTTTCACCCGCGCAGGCGGCAGACCCATTGATGGTATCGGAGAGCGTGACGGTATTGAGAACGGTACCGTCAAGACGGATGATCATTTGGGTCTCGGTCCATTCAAGCTCCCACAAATGAAAATCGTCGCTCCACCCAGCCCCAAAATCGGCCACCGGCCAGTGTGAAGAGTCCCACTCAGGGCTCCAGCGATGATCTGTACCCCAGGCGAAGTTGGCGAGAATATCGCCCCCATAGTTCTCCATTACATCGACCTCGCCGTTTGACGGCCACTCACAATCGATGCCCAGAGTCCAGATGGCTGGCCAGGTACCAGCAAGATTTGTGACCTTGGCCCGGATAACCATGTGGCCATATTGCCAAGAGAACCGGTCTTTCGTTTTGATGCTGGACGAGGTGTATGAGATGGTCTCTCGTGCGGTCCGCCAGTCAGAAGAGCCGGGAATATGACTGGGATTGGGTCGGTCTTCTTCTCGACCTTCAATCACCAGTAAGCCATCTTCTTGAGTGGCGTTGTCGGGCTGATACCACTGGAGCTCTTCGTTGCGAACAAAGCCTTCCTCGAACTGCCACTTGGTGTCATCTAAGGTCCCCGAGCCGTCGAACTCATCTGACCACACCAGAGTGTATGGAGAAGGGCTCTCGTAGGTGAGGGTGAGGGTGTCGGCATACCCTGCGGCATCGCCCTCGGGTTTGAAAGCGTAAATGGTGGCGGTGGTGTTAGCGAAGCCTGTGGTGAAGCTTAGGCTGGCTTCGGTATAGGCTGCAGTGTCGAACGATGCGCGGCTCTCAGCGCCGCCGTAGTCTTTGACTCCGATGGTCATGGCTGTGGTGCCCTCGGTCTTGCCCCATCCCGATAGTCGGTAGGTGGTGTTGGGTTCGAGACCTTCTACGTATTGCTCAGCTGCATTGAAGTTGGTGGCTTTGAGAGCCCAAGTGCCGGTGTGAGCATGGCCCTCGACCCGCTCTGCTCCTCCCCAGATATTCCATGCATCGTCACCACTCTCGAAGCCGGAGTTGTACAGCAAATTGTCGTCTGCGTCGGCATCAGCGTCGGCGTCGGCGTCTGCATCGGCGTCTGCATCGGCATCTGCATCTGCATCGGCATCGGCGTCTGCATCGGTGTCGGCATCTGCGTCGACGTCGGCATCTGCGTCTGCATCGGCATCTGCATCGGCGTCGGCATCAGCGTCTGCGTCGGCATCAGCATCAGCATCAGCATTTGTAGGCTCAGCAGAGTCTTTGGAGTCGCATCCCACGGTTAATAGAAGCGAGAAACAGCACGTAATCAAGGTGCGCATCATGTATCTGAAGGCTCGGGGTACAGTCCCCAACAGATGGCCTCTCCATTGATGTTGAGTGCGCAGGTGTGTTTGTCACCTGCGCTGATGGTCACGAAACTGCCCTCCGGTGGTGTTGATTGACCGTATTCATCTGAGCCCCAGCAGATGGCTTCTTTTGCCTCAGTGAGTCCACACGAGTGTTGCCACCCTGAGCTCACAAGCGAGAGTGACTCAACTGGTGGGCTTGATTGGCCGTACTCGTCGGAGCCCCAACAACGGACTTCCTTTTCTTTGGTCAAGGCACACGAGTGGCTCTCTCCTACGCTCACCGTGGAGTATTTACCTGAGGGAGGGGACAGCTGGCCGTCTGTATCGGCCCAATTTACACCCCAGCAGTGAAGGCCGTCATAGCCTCCACCCGTGATGGCGCACGTGAAGAGTCCTCCAGCACTCATCATTCGAAAATCAATCCCGCTGCCAACGACGACTGGAGAAGCCTCATTCCCACCGGAACCCCAGCAGAGGGCCTCGCCACCGCCGGACGGCACTCCGCAGCTGTGTCCTCTTTTACCGGTCGTGATTGAACTAAAGCTCACTTCAGGTGTTGGATAATCGGCGAGGCTCTCAGAATCTCCCCAGCAGATGGCTTCACCCTCAATGCTAAGGCCACATGAGTGGTTTCCTCCTGCGTGGACCGAGGTGAATTCTCCGCTGGGCGTTTCAGAAGACCAGTAAGGGTCGAGAGAGGGATGGTCGAAGTTGCTCCAGCAGGTGATTTGATTGTCTGGGTTGATGCCGCATGTGAGGTGGCTGCCGGCGCTAATGCTCAGCCAGGTCACTGGGGCCGGGTCACCGGTTTCATTCCCGGCATCCGGTAGTGTTGGTACACTGGTCTTGCTTGTGTCGGTACACCCTAGAGCAACCAGCAACAGCGAAGTCAGCAAAATACGCATGGTCTCTCCAGGTTGACCACTGTACAGGAAGCGTGAGTCTGGAGCTTGGTGAGCTTGGGCCGCCGAGGTTCAACCTCCATTGTCCAGGCATGACTCTCTGCGTAGTCGTGCAGAGAGGTGGGGTAGGTGCAGCTCGGCTTTGCGACATGCTATCAACTCCCATGACAATCTTTCGGACCCTACCGCTTCTCCTTGTGCTGTCCTCATGTGGCGACGCCAAGAGAGACTCCTCAGAACCAGAAGGCGAAGCCGTTGATCTGGTGTCGATGGTCGATCCTTTTATTGCAACTGGCGGAATCGGCTTTGGTGTCGGCTCGGCCTTTCCGGGGGCAGCATGGCCCTTCGGCCTTGTGAGGGTCAGCCCAGACACGGCAGATGCCAGAGGTAACAAGCCTGGCTTTCATCACTGCGGTGGGTACCACTATGACGACGAGGCCATTGAGGGTTTCTCCCACCTCCATCTTCATGGGATCGGGGTCCCGGCTCACGGCGTCATCACCATGATGCCGGCTGATGGCTTCGAGACATCGATGATGACAGTAGCGGGCTATCGCGCGCTGTTCTCACATGATGATGAGCATGCCGAGCCGGGGCTGTATCGGGTGTCCTTCGACTCTCCTCAGGTTGAGGTCGGCCTGACAGCAACACCCAACACTGCCCTCCACAGATATCGCTTCGGTGACGCTGTGGCTGAACCCACCATTCTCCTCGACATGGGTCACACCCTGCCTGGTGGAGAGGTCTTCGCATCATCGGTCTCACTGGACCCCACAACGGGAGATGTCACAGGTCAGCTCACCGCAGATGGCGGCCTGGGCGGGACCTTCACCGCCTGGGTTCGCATACGCTTTGACCATCCCGTTGAGGCTTGGGGAGCTTGGGCCGATGGCGTCGAGTCGCCTACAGGCGCCACGGGTGTCTCTACTGGCGCCTGGTTCAGGTTCTCAGAGCGGGATGTCCACGCACGGGTGAGGGTCAGCCTCGTTGGGCCGCCGAGCTCTGTGGAGGACGACACAGCGGTTCCGCTCTTTGACTTTGATGCCAATGTGGCCGCGGCACAGTCCGCCTGGCGAGACAGCTTGTCGCCCTTCAGGGTGTGGGGAGGGACTGAGGACCAACGCACTCAGTTTGCGACGGCCCTGTACCACACACAGCTCATGCCTCAGGTGCTCTCCGATGGTGGGCAATACCCAGGCTTCGACGGTGAAAACCACCCCGATGAGGGCCGTCCTTACTACTCTGACTTCTCACTGTGGGACACGTACCGAACCACACACCCGCTGTACACCTTGGCCTGGCCTGCACGTCACCGCGACATGCTGGCGAGCTTACTGCGCATGGTCGAGGACGATGGCGGGTTGCCTCGCTGGCCACTGGCCGTCAGTGACTCTGGGTCGATGATTGGTCAGCCGGCAGGCATTGTCTTGGGTGAAGCCGCGGCCAAGGGGCTGGTGGTGTCGAGTGATGCTGTCGAGCAGGTTCTGGCCAATGCGGTCGGGACCGGCGAGAAACCAGGGCGTCCACACCAGGAGAGCGTACTGGAGCGAGGCTACTACGCCAGCGATGAGATCGGTGGCAGCGTGTCTTGGACTCAAGAGATGGCCATCTCGGACCACGCACTCTCGCTGCTGGCAGATGTTCATGGAGACGAAGAGGCTGCGGCGACCCTGGGTGAGAGGGCGCAGTGGTGGAAGAACTTATGGGATGCCGATGTGGGCTGGTTCCACGGGCGTCTGAGCTCCGGGGAGTTCTTAGAGGAACTGCCAGAAGACACGTGGGAAGATGAGTTTATCGAGGGCAACGCACGCCAGTATCTGTGGCTGGCTCCTCACGATCCAGAGGGACTCTTCGAGGTCCTGGGCGGGCCAGAGCGTGCCATTGAGCGTCTCGATGAGATGATGATTGAGGGGCAGCTTCAGTCCGAGGACGAGACATATCTCGATGCCTTGTACGGTACCTGGTACTGGCACGGGAACGAACCCGGACTGCACATCCCGTGGCTCTTCGCGCTGGCTGGAGAGCCTGATGAGACTCGCCGGTGGGTCCACTGGATCCAACAGAATGAGTACAAGGCTACGCCCGATGGGCTCGCTGGGAATGATGACGGCGGTACGCTCAGCGCCTGGTATGTCTGGGCAGCGCTGGGTATGTACCCCCTGGCAGGCACTGACCGGTACGTACTCGGGGCGCCGATGTTCGACAGGATCGAGGTTCACCCGGACGATGGCTCTGACCCCATCGTGGTGACCCGCAGCGGTGACGGGTTTGGGGCGACAATCACCCGAGATGGAGAGCTGTGGAGTCAACCTGATCTCATCCACAGTGATCTTGTTCCGGCATCGACATGGCACTTCGTGCTCGAGTAGGCGGGAGTCAACTGAGCGGGATGAAGGCTGGTGAGGTCTCCTGAGGTACAGCGGTGACAGAGCGTGTCCGTAAGTATCCCGAGCCTCTGTACGTTCCGAGGCTGTCGGGGAGATGAAGTGCTGCAGGGCCCTGACACCCGCTGACGTCTCGGCAGCTCACCTACAGAGGACATCGACATGCATCTTTTGTTTCTGACCATGGCGCTCGCTCAGGCTGCGCGGTCTCCAGTCTGTTCGCTGGACTTCTTGGACTACCCGCTGCCATCGACAGCAGGCTCGGCTTGGATGCCGCGAGACTTCTTAGAGGGGGCTGTCCGGCCTGGTCTGCGTCGCCTGCAGGAGGATGTGTGCCGATGCTTGCCGCGGCGTCCCAGCAGGTGGCCTGACGTCGTGATGGCGGCCTTGTGGGTGGAGCCCAACAAGGGCAAGATTCGCATTGAGTACACAGTAGAGCAAGAGAAGACACCGCAGATCGACCGAATGCTGCAGTGCATGGGCGAGCCGAAGTTCAGTGTTGAGCCCATGCCCTACAAGACCGACATCGTCTATCCGGACGGTCGGGAGGAGGTCTTTCCCCGTTATCCCGTGTTGCTGTACCTGAACGATGAGCCAAGATCCGAGGAGCGGTCGAGTCGTTGACTCAGCCAGTCACGGCTCGGGCAAGCTGGTCGAGGACTGCCTGAGCCGAGCGCTCGTTGAGTGGCTTCTTGGTGGTGGTCAGCAGCTCGCGGCCCAGCACTGTGGCGCCCAGGTGAGAGAACTGCAGGCGCATGGCGATGAGGACCTTCTGGCCACCGCCACCGCTGTGTGTGGCGAGGGCCACTGGCTTGAGTGTGAACAGTGCACGGAAGTCATCAGACTGTGTCGAGAGCCAAGCAATCGTATTGGTCAGTGTCGGTGGGGTTGAGCCGTTGTACTCCGGTGCCACGACCAGCAGGGCTGTGGCTGCCTCGAAGGCCCGCTCGACTGCAGCGAGTGTGGTGGGTCGTCCTGCCGCATCTTCTGCAGGTGTGTACAGAGGCAGTCCCGCCTTGGTGAGATCTAAGACCTGGTTCGGTAGCCCAGCATCATCAGCCAGCGCTGATAGTCGCTGGGCCAGGGCTAGGTTGTGGCCGCTGCTCGCCGCACATATCAGCAACATTGTAGCTCCCTCTGCTCGTATACAACGAATAGGGTGGGAGAGCGGTGGTAGCAAGCTCGAGGTGTTGACGTCGATGGCCCTCAGTTGCACTGATGCCGAGTCCTGACGGTACTGTAACGGGAGGGTTGACACCCAGGTGGTCACAAGACTCACACCCCAGACGGTCTCATTCCAGTAGAAAACCGAGAGTAAAGGCGCGTTTCTACCACATCCTCTCCTTGATTTATGGTTTGTTGGCTGTTTCTCCTTGTTGCCTACTCATGAGTAGATTATGCGGCGGCCGAACCTTGCGAATGACGCATTTAGGAGTTCTCATGACACGCTTTTCTCTACTCTTTGTCCTCTTGTTTGGATTGTTCTCTTGCACAGAAGACAAGACCGATACTTCAGACCATAGCCGAAACGATGGCGGTACTGACTCGGGTGCAGAATCCGATGCGGACACCAACTCTGACACCAACTCTGACGCCGATGGTGGTGCTGAAGTGAGTGAGGAGTGGGGTAAGACCTGCAGCGACGATATCGATTGTGGTGCACCGACAGACTACTGCGTGAAGGAGCCTGGTCTGTCGACTGGCTACTGCACAATTAAGTGTTCGAGCAACTCAGTTTGCTACGATGCAGGTGCCTCTGAAGACACGTGGTCCTGTAATGCAGTGTTCGACTGTCTCACGCCGGACACCACATGGTGCGGGCCCATGACCGAAGTCGAGGATGGTGGTGGTGTCATCATGGAGTGTGAGTAGGACTCATCTTTAGACCTGTCGCCCCGCCTATGCTCACATAGGTGGGCAGCGGCGACTGGGGTGACAGATCCTGTTTGGGGCAGTTTACCGGTATAGACATGAACGACTGTGGTCATGTGTGACCACTGGCTCGAGACCTGACGTACTAGTCAGTAGATCCAGACTTGGAGGTCTGCTGGCTGCGGGCAAGTCCTCGTGTCGTAGAGGGTGCAGTAGGGATTGGGGAGACTGCCACCATGCGAGTGCCCCCCAGGTATCGGCCCGATATGGATTTGGGGGAAGATGTACCCAAATGATGAATCGACATACCAGCGCGTGATGGCGCCTGAGTGTTCGCAGTCGCTTCAGGTAAATCCTTCTCGTTGATGTCACTGCGACAAGCGGTTGCTGACCCCAACAAGAAGACACAAAGGGTCATTCTTCGCATTCAGGCTCAGGTTCGGAGTGACTTTATTGCAGTTTAGGATTCACAGTGCACACATCAACCTGGCCGGCGGTGAGGGGGTGGCGTTTCACCCTTGCTGGGCCTGACCTGCTACATTCCTACGGTGGAACTCCGAATTGGAAGCACAGTTGGCCCCTACGTTGTGGAGAGCTTTGTTGCAGAGGGCGGCATGTCGCTCATCTACAAGGTTCGACATCAGGACGCCTGCACGGTTCACGCGCTCAAGGTGTTGGCCATTCATTCCCGCAGTATTCGGGAGCGTATGCAGCAAGAGGGGCAGGCACAGCGACTGCTTCAGCACCCCAACATTGTGTCAGTCACAGATGTTCTACAATTGCCTCATGGCCCCGCCCTGGTGATGGACTTTGTTGAGGGTCCAGACTTGGCTGATCTGCTGGAGCGCTGCTCGCTCACAGATAATCAGGTCGCCGAGCTCGGTCGCGGCATCCTCCGTGGCATGATTGCTGCCCACGCAAACGGTATGGTTCACCGCGATCTCAAGCCGTCGAATATCCTGCTTGAGGTGGAGGGGGGCGCGCTTACCCCAAGGGTCACGGACTTCGGTATCGCAAAGGTGTGGAGTGCTGATGACGACCGCCCGCTAACTCAGAGCGGCGTTGCCATGGGAACTCCGAGCTACATGGCGCCTGAGCAGATCTGGGATGCCAGTGCTGTGGACGAGCGTGCAGATATCTTCTCAATGGGAACCGTTCTGTACGAGATGCTCTCTGGAAAGCGTGCATTTGAAGGGCGTCACAATATTGAGGTGTGGTCCCGAATCACCTCAGGAAAGCGTGAGCTCTTAGATGCCTTGCGACCTGACCTGTCCTCCAAGGTGGTCCGGGTTGTACATCGCGCGATGGCCACCGATCCTGAGCAGCGACCAGCTGACATGCAGAGCCTGCTGAAGATGTGGGAGCAGGCATGGGCTCAATCAACGGAGGCGGCCGTCGTCGAAGGGGTTTGGGCCGGCGATACCTTCGACGAAGCCAGGAAATTTGTCGCAGCGCGCGGTCAAGAGGGTTGTGAGATACCAAACTCATCGATCTATTCCAATGAGGCTGCGGTCACGTTGTATAGCTATGTGGGGGCCGAGACTGAGAGCAGCGTGTCCGCCACAGACATCGTGGATATCTCGCCTCCGCTAAGGCACTCCAGCTTGAGTATCTTCACGCCGCCACTCGGTAATCTGCCTGAGCCAGGAGATCGTTTTATCGGACGTAGGGCCGAGCTCACTGTGGTGGGTGACCGACTTCAGGGTGATCGGACAATACTCACCTTGTCCGGTCCTGGCGGAATGGGCAAGACTAGGCTGAGTCTCAAGTTTGGTGAGCAAAATCGGTCCAATTACCCGGGCGGTGTTTGGTTTTGTGATCTGACTGCAGCGCAGAGTCAGCAAGACATCCTCCATGCTGTGGCCCAATCTCTGGGCGTACCGCTACGCGAGAAGAACCCTGTAGTTCAGTTGGCACACGCCATTCACGGGCGTGGTCAGACGCTCATCATCCTCGACAACATGGAGCAAGTTGTCGAGCACGCCGCGGCCACTGTGGGCCTATGGGCGAAACAAGCACCCGGGGCACGCTTTATTGTCACCAGCCGGATTCGGATGGGGCTGCAAGCAGAGCAGGTCTATGAGCTCGGACCGATCAACACAGAAGAAGGTGTCGAACTCTTTGTTGACCGAGCGAGAAACCTCAACGGTAACTATGTAGTCACGCAGCAAGAGTGTGCTGTTGTTGGGGAGATCGTTGACCGAGTAGACGGCATGTCGCTTGCTATTGAGCTCGCTGCAGCCCGCACACAATTGCTGCGTCCTAGCCAGATTCTCGAGAGACTCGACCAACGATTTCGGTTGCTGACTAGCGGCCGGAGTGATCAGACTCCGCGGCAGGCAACCCTTTCTGGTGCCATCGGCTGGTCATGGGATCTTCTGAGTGAGTCCGACCGCTCGGCCCTAGCGCAATGCAGTGTTTTTCGTGGTGGATTTACTCTGGAGGCTGCGGAAGCAGTGCTGGATCTACAGCCTTGGGGTGAGTGGCCCATGGACGCAGTGCAACGCTTGGTCCGGCAGAGTCTCATTCGCTCTACTGAACCCATCCCGGGTCACATCCGCTTTCAGTTGTACGAGTCCATTCGTGAGTACGCTCAGGACAAACTCTCAACGCCGGGTGCCGTGAGCACCACAGCGGGACAAGACGTGACGGGGCCCGCTGCTGTGGCAGCAAGCGGCCGTAGACACTGTGCCTATTATGCCGAGCTTGGTACAGAAGAAGTGCTGGAGACACGCTTCTGGGGGGGGGATCCAGAAGCCCGACAAGCCTTCCGGCTCGAGAGAGACAACCTGGTCCAGGCCATCGCTTTTGGCCGCCACGGGCCGCCCACTGTTCATGCGCTGGCTACAGTGGCGTGGGCGGCCATCTACAGGTGGTATGGGCCCTATTTACCTGCGCTCGCGGTGGTGGAAGACACTCTGAAGCGTCTTGACATAGACCCACGGAGCCGGCTCCAGCTTGCCGAGACTGCTGGTGAATTGGCTGCCGATGCGGATCAGCGGGATAGAGCTGCCGCCTTTTCGGAAGAGTGTAAAGAGCTTGCTTGTATACTGAGAGACCAGGCAGCCCAGGGTCGGGCTCTGAGCCGATTTACACACAACTGCGGAAACAAGTTGAGTGATGATGCGGTGATTGCCGCCCATGAAGAAGCGCTGGTCTTGCTGAGAGCCGGTGGTGACACGCGAGGAGAGGTGGACACGTTGATGTGTCTCGGCAGCCTATACATGAACCAAAATGACCCCGATGCAGCGGAACGTATGGCTCATGAGATGCTCGAGAAGAGCTTGGCGAGTGGATGTCTGTGGAGGGAGGCTCGGAGTCTTCGATTTCGGGCCAATTGGTACATGGATGCAGGTCGCATGGACTTGGCTGAGCAAGATCTCAAGCGGGCCATGGTCAATGCAGTGCGAATTGAAAAGCCCATGTTGTCGATGGAGGTCAACGGTGCCTTGGGCACCCTATACAAAGACCTGGGACGACTTCAAGAGTCTGTGGAGCGACACGAGGTGGGTATACAGATCAGTCGGGAGGTCGGAAACCGGAAGATTGAGAGTATCCTTATGGGCAATCTGGCATTGGTCCTACAACTGCAGGGCAAGCCTGAAGATGCCAGCCAGATGTACCGGGACACCATCCGATTGGACGAGACCCGTGGCAATACAATCATCGGACATGTTGCCATGGGCAACCTGGGGGATCTGTTGGTGAATACGGGCAAGCTGGATGAGGGTATCGAGAACCTGACTCAAGCCATCCAGAAGCTGGACCTCATTCTGTCCAGCATGGCGGGTGCTTTTCGGGGCAGTCTCTCCTGGGCACACGCACAGAACGGCAATTTCGGTGTGGCTCGAGATCTCCTAGAGGAAGGTGAAGCCCAGTTGCGAGGTGTCTGGGTGGTGGAACTTGGCCGGCTTCTGTGTAGACGATCGCTGGTCGAGCAGGCGGCAGGCTGCAGAGAGGAAGCCGAAGCGGCGCTAACCGAAGCTAGAGGCATCGCTGCATCTCTCGGCGGGAGTGTGGACTCGGACCTTGGACAGCTGATCACTGAGGCCGAGGCGATGCTCTAGCTGAGGCTGGATACATCACTGGCGTCTTGTACAGAGGCGATAGTTCTAGCATTCGTGACACCCTCGTGACACCCTGTAGTGACCTTCGTACTGAGGTAGCTTTAGCTCGCGTGACCTTTTAAATAACGATCGTTATGTAAAGGGGGGTATCCGTGGGGTACTTAGAAAAATTTTTGATTGTCGTTTCAGTGTGTTCTTCATGTGCGACCACCAGTCCGGACTCGGATTCGAGCCGTGTGCTGGTGCCAGTACAGCATCGTACAGAGTGGTCTACCGCAGGCTGGGACAGTGACTTTCCTGGACAGGCGGACTTAGCCATACTTCTAGATGTGCGTGATGAACCAATCATTGATGTCAATACTGCAGATGCCCAGGGTGACTCGTTCTTGCCGAGAAGCTGGCTCGAGACTGTGTATGAAGCCTATGAAGACACAGATGTTGGCGATGCGCTGCAGCGCGAGAATTTCTACGGTCAGTGGCGTCTTGTATCAGCGCGCGTCACGCCTTGCGCTCCCATTGGGATCCGACCGGATGTAGACATCGATTCCTGGTGCTGGCCGGCTGTTCGACTGGTATGGCAGCCGGTTGTCTCGGACTTCCGGCAGTCATGGGGCATCTACACTGACTTCTATGCAGACGACAGAGCCATTCATGCGATCTACCCAGTGGTCCCTCGAGGTCCTGATGGTTCACGGATAGACGGCCGATGGCGTGAGGTTGTGGCAGCTCACCTCGCGGATGGATTGGATCCTGGACTGCTTTCTTCACGCATGAGAGAAGGGTTTTTTACGACCCGAGACTCGACGGCACACGCACTCTTGAGTGCCTTGCATGATTTACGAGAGCCTGGACTGGGGGCTGGGGCATATAGTGAGCTTGATCTGCGCCCCGAGGTTCAGGGCGGAGTCGAGGGAACGCTTGGCTTTAGAGAAAGGTTGAACAGCTTTCTAAGCGAGTTTGCCCATTGGCAAGACCTCCAGGAGATGACGTCTTTCAGCCTTCCTGAGGGCCGAAATCCAGCCGGTAGCGATATCTGGGTATTTGTAGGCTTTGATGGAAACAGTGGCTTTCCTCGACTTAAACATCTCAACGTTATCGGCCGAAAGTCGGGGCGTGAACTTGTGGACATTGGCCCGAGCCAGACGGTCGCTGTCGGAATCGAGGACACCCGAGTTGAGGACGAGCTGGAGAGCGGTAACTGGGAGCTGGAAGAGAGTGTGATTGTCGATGGCGAGGACATCGCAACAATTGGTCCGAGTATGTCGGACCCCTACGAGTTTCTCGTGCCCAATACCAGCTGTGCATCGTGTCATCGTCTGAATGGACTACGGTTTGATTTTCATTCGCTCTCAGGGTTTGAGGACCGGGGAATAACGGTCTCTCCCCGCGTCAAGAAGGATGTGGCTCGAGACTTGATCTGGACCCGTAGCTATATGGCACGATGAGGTCATGCCCCTGCGCTCTTACTGATCATGCCTTGTAGGCTCCACCATTTCGAGCACAGTTGAGTCGGCTGGTCATCAACAGCATCAGATTCTACGAGTGAGCGGGGCCTGAAAGGCTGGCCTCATCGTAGCCATGGCTCCGCTGCAGATCGTTAATGAACTATAGGTACTGCTGGTGGGTGACGGGCGTCCCGGCAGTCGAAGGTCAAGGGACTGAGCCCGCTCGGTGTTGATGGGCACTACCACTTCTCGCTTGTTCACCAGTGTGAAGCGATTTTCAACATAGCTGGAGTGTACGACTAAACACTACATCGTTCGAGTACGATTGAGTGGGCGCCGTGACCCGTGTGCCGGAAAACCAACATAAACCTTGGGATATCAATGTTGGCGGGAGAATCTTGGCCAGAAGCAAGCGGAATTGTTCTCTTAATTCCCAACATTTAAAAGCCCTCCATCCACTTGTCAGCTTGGATTTGGGAAGTATCTTTTATCGAGCGATGGGAAAAACCACGTCGTCTACAGCCCCCTACACTGATTGGAGAACACACTTGAAAACAGACCGAAGAGTGCCGTCACAATCAACCGCCACAGACACCAAAATGGCAGGCATGCCTAATCATTCTGGCTTGGGTGGCTTGGTCGATTGGGGTTCGAATCTACAGCGAATTCAGGCTCTGTTCGGTGATGAAAAGGACCAGAAAGGTGGGGATAGCACAACCGGAATCAGTGCCAGCGAAGCACAATCCAAAGGCGAACGGGTTCCAACCACAAAACCACAAGGCTTGAAATCTCCAATGCTGGACCAACATGAATTTGGGCATTGGAATGACGGGTCATTCTGTGGGTTGGCCACGATGGTCATGATGATGCAGGCCAATGGATTGGAAGGCGGCACCTCGATCAGCGAACTCGATCAGTACGCCTCGAAGATTTATAATAAGGATGCAGGCGGCACATCGGGTACAGCGATGGCCCAATATCTGGCCGGTGAGGGCTTGGCAGATTCTTCTTTCACGACCCAAGGGACCACCACACGCTTGATTCGTTCCTTACAAGCCGGTCAGCCAGTTCCCTTTGGAGTGCTTCACATCAAAGGTGAAGTCACCCGTCTAAAAGGCGGTTCTTCACAGAGGTACCCGAATCTCAAGGTTGGAGAACGGCATGAACACCGCTTTGGGGAATCAGGGCACTGGGTTCTCGTTACTCGCTTTGAAGGCAAAGCCGACAACCCAACTGCGTATTATTTGAACGATCCGGACATGGGTGGCGAGCTGAAATGTACGCCCGCTGAACTCGAGGCCATCGGTGAAGGAGATGGCAAGTACTGGATGATCGAGCAAAAGCAGTAGTCATGAAACGACGATTCGCCGAGCGACCAACAGCTGACCAAAACATCAGGATAGTTTTTAGGTGAGATCGGCCGCTTGCTTAGTTTGCACAGCTGTCAATGCGAACCCGGCTTCAACGCAAACAGGGTCTTGGGGGTATCTACACCTTTGAGATTAAATGTGCCTGCATCAGTCGCATCAGACGGGGCCAGCTGGTCTCGGATAGCTTGGGACACGAAGACTTGACCGGGCGTACATGCGCTCTCAATTCTGCTCGCCAGGTTTACAGTGGGACCGATCGCTGTGTAGTCGGAGCGTTGTTCGGAACCAAAATTACCCACAACGGCATCGCCCTGATGAATTCCAATTCGCATCGTCAGGTCGCCGATACCGGCTGCTTGAAAGAGTGGATCGAGCGTGGCCATGGCTCGCTGCATGTCCAGCGCACAGCTGCAGGCTCGCCTTGCTTGTTCCTCAGCGCTCAGCTTGAGCGGCGCACCAAACAGCACCATGATGGCGTCGCCGATGAACTTGTCGATGGTTCCACCGTGCTTGAAGATGACCATATTCATGACGGAGAGGTACTCGTTCAGTACTGTGGAGATTCGTCCAGGGCCGAGGCGCTCGGACGCTGCTGTGAATCCGCACAGATCACTGAAGAGCACAGTCATCCTGCGCATCTCAGCGGGCTTATCCATCGACAATTCACCGGACACAATACGGTCGACCAGGTCCGGTGGGAGGTAGCGCTTGAGGACAGTCTCGGTGAGCATCTGATTGAGACTCTCGATCTCACGCTCGCGTGCCTTCAGCGACAGCAGGTTCTTCACAATACTGGTGAGCTCTTGGGCATTAAATGGCTTTCCTAAGAACGCGTCGGCACCGATCTGTGTGCCGATGAGCTTGCTCTCTTCGTCACTCTTCGCGGTCAGCAGGACAATGGGTACCGAGTTGAGGGTCTCATCATTCTTGAGGGTGTCGATGAGCTCGGGGCCGCTCATCTCAGGCATCATCCAGTCGGTGATGATGAGCTGGGGCCGGACCCGTCGCGCCATCTGTACTCCGGCCCTGCCGTTGGGTGCTGTAACGACACGGTAGCCATTTTTCTTCAGAGCATTTCGAATCAGACTGCGCATGTCATCGAGATCATCGACGACCAGTACAAGCTCTCCTGACCCGTCCTCTATGTCCTCGACGGCATCCTCTATGCCCTCGTCGATACCCGTGGCTCCTTGCTCAGCTGCGAGCAACCAGTCCTTCACCTTGAAGTCCTGGTCCGCCTGTTGGGCGGCTGGCTCACAGGTCGGGAAGTCTGCCCAGAAGGTGCTGCCTTCACCCAGCACGCTGCTCACGCCCACCTGACCGTTCATCTCTTCGGTCAGGGACTTCACGAGGGCCAGGCCGAGTCCGGTGCCCTCGTATGAGCGGGTGGTTGTCTCATCGACCTGGCTGAATACTTGAAAGAGCTTGGCCTGTCCTGCTTCGGAGATACCGGCACCGGAGTCCCGCACCACCAGCCGAACACGGCCACCTATAGTCTCAACCCCCAAGACAATGGCGCCGCCTCGCGGTGTGTACTTGATGGCGTTCGACAGGTAGTTGAATGCGACCTTCTCGAGTGCGTCGACCTCGGCCAACAACCATATCTGTGGACAGTCCTCATCCAGGGGCTTGTTGTTGTACAGGACCTTGAAGTCAACGCCCTTGGTTGAGCACGTGGAGCTGAAGTAGTCCGCACAGACGCCAACGAATCGAGTCAGCTCGACGGGTGTCAGGCGGAGACGTTTCTTGCCTGCCTCGAGTTTCTGAAAGTCGAGCAATTGATTTACGAGTCTCAGAAGGCGACGTGAGTTCTTGGTCGCGACGGCCACGTTGTGGTTGTCAGGCTGGCTCTGCAGTTCATCCTCGAGAGGGTTCAGGATCAGCGTGAGGGGTGTGCGCAGTTCGTGAGACATGTTCTGGAAGAACATGGTCTTCTGCCGGTCCAGCTCTTTGAGCTGGTCAGCCTGTTCTTGTAGGTCTGAGGTGGCCGCTGCGATGCGCTTCTTGAGGTGGTCGGCGGCCACGTCGTGCCGTGCCTCGGCTTGAGCATGAATGCGATCGTAGGCACGGTCCATGTCTGCTTGCAGCGCCTCGCTCGCATCTGTCGGAGGCCATGACCGAGCAATCCGGAAGCCCCGCCCGACGTAGCTCAGTCTTGGGAACCACCAGTCGCGGTCACCCGAGCGGGTCCGCTGTGCAGCGTTGCCGTAGCTCCCGCCGCGGCAGCTCCGAAACTCCTCTGAGGTGAGATCATCAAAGTTTGGGAGCTGGAGACGACCTCCTGTGACTGGATAGGCCTCAGCTTGAAACCGATCAAGGCACCACTCTCGTGTATTGCCCGCGAGGCTCCTGACGCCGTATGGGCTGCAGTCGAGGGAGTTGTGGTAGACCGAGCGTATCTCCGGCTTGCCGACGTGACTGTCCATCATGATGCAGAACATGGGGTCGAACTGGTCGCCCCACGGGAAGCACCTGCGGTCGACACCACGGGCGGCCTTCTCCCACTCGAGTTCGGAGGTGATGCGCCATGGCTTGCCGGTGATTCGGGCCAGCCAGTGGGTAAATGCCAGAGCCTCAAACCACGTGATGTGAACCACTGGGTGGTCGTTCATCGTCTCGCCCAGCATGTGGACGAAGCGGTCTCCCTCTTGGATGTAGATGGACTTGCCCAGCTCGGACTCAGAGGTCGACTGTTCTCGAGGTACCCAAAGGCTGGCCTCGTCGTAGCCGTGGCTCTGCAGCAGATCGTTGATAAATTCCAGGTACTGCTGATGGGTGACGGGCGTCTCGCGGATGATGAAGCCGTCCAGCCACACGCGAACCTCATCGAGACCATTGGGCGCGTCCGGATCACCGCCAGCATAGAACCAGCCCTCGGGGACGTATCTGTCTTGTTCACCCAGTTCACTGGGGGCGGGCAGTGGCAGTGGTCGGGCGAGACCTTCCGGTGGGGTGGTCTGCCAGTCTCGCCCGTGGGCCAAGTGGATGGGGTAGGTCACCGGCGCTCTGTCGGCAGCGTCGATGGTCAGGCAGTAATTTCCTACCGGTAGTCGGAGGTCAACGGACTGGGCTCGCGTGGTGTTGATGGGCGATAGCACTTGTCGCTTGTTCACCAGTGTGAAGCGCGAGACTGTGATGTCTGCTTCAACCGGCAGTTCAAGCTCAACCCGACGCTCTCCTTGGAAATAGTCGAGACCCGATAGTCTGCCTTCTGAGTCCGCTGGGAGCTTATCGAGATAGCCCTGTGCCTCAGCAATAATGGCGCGACCAAGTCCGGGCTGTCTCGCCATCATGGCCTCGGCATGCCGCTCCATGCAGTCGCTCGCTAAGGCCTCGAGTGCCTCGGTCGAGTCCGGGCACACAATTAGGGCCTGCTGAAGCTGCCGCCGCCGCTCTGCGTCGAGCTCCACGGCTTCTTGTTGGCAGTCGAGCAGCGCCTGCTCGTCCTGCCAGAGATCGCTTCGGTCTTCAGCGGGTGCATCCTTGGCGAGTGCATCCTTTAGGGTTTCGATTCGTGACTGAAGGTCCCGCATTTGCTGGTTGAGATCAGTAAGCCGCGACTGAGAGCTGTGGGCCTGGACAACCCATTGTCGTGCTTCTTGGCGCGCCGTGCTCAGGGGTGCTGTGATGGTCTCCTCTTCGGAGGCTGCATCGGCTGGCGGCTGTTTAGACATGAGGCACTGTAGCTCAGTATTGCCTTAGCTGATTTGCGTGTGTGGCTCCTTACCGGGCTGTGTAGCTAAACTTTTGCCCTCACAAATCCGAACCCATGTGGGCCCCATGGAGCCGAGATGACTTTCTTGAATACAGTGATGCTGTTGGCGTCGTGTGGGTGGCTCAGTCTCGTCGATGCTGACGATACGGGCACCGAGACCAGTGTGGACTCGGGCTCGGTGGATACTGAGAGAGATACGGACACAGGCTCTGCTCCAGGGGGCGATACTGGGCTTGGGGAGTCGGCTGGACCTGATCTCTGGCACCTGCCGATGTCGGGAACACTGACCATCTACAGCGAGGGTCGCTGGGCTGGAGACACCGAGTCATCCGTATTCTGTGACTCGGTTTACACCTTCACAGGTCATGCCTATGTTGGTGACTGTGTTGACTGTAATTTCGAGTGGGCCATCGACACCATTGACCACACGGTGACTGGGCCTGAGTGTACTTCGGCTGACTACGCCTCGATAGGGCGGGCGCTGTCCTCGGGTCGTACATTGGTTCAGTCGGACAGGATGCTTAATTTTTCAGAGGAGGCTGGTTACTCATATGGCTACTCGGATGCCATCGGCGTTCGCTCTGGGGTCGAGTCCTATCGCATGTTCCCATCTCGGCCCTACCTGATGGCGGGCGTCGCCCGCGGGGATGGTGAGATGAGCTGGTCCAGATCGAGTGACTACTGGGATCATCATGCTGGAGAGAGCTCGGTCTGTGTGGGTGCGCATCACTACAGTGACCCGCATGATTGGCCCACAGAATTTCAGCGTGACTTCGAATTTGCCCTCACTTATACCGCCACTGAGGCGATGCCCTGAGACTAGACCTTGGCTTGTACACGGTGAGGTCAGTTGGCTCTGTTTCGCTGTGATCTGTAGTTTCATCGGGTAGCAGTTGAGGAATGTCGATGAGCTCGGGGCCGTGTGTTCAGTTGAGATCGACCAGCAGCCACTGAATCGTCCCGGCGACTGCCCCCAGTGCGGCACCTACTGCGCTGAGTGTCTTCTCATCTTGACGAAAGAGGGGTCTCAGGACTTGCTCAAACTGATCTGGGGGGGAACATCGCAGGCCCAGTCGACCTAAGATTCAGCTCTTGCTTGGTCCCGTTTCAGAGAGGTGACGATGTCGTCGAGAGCAGGGGGATGGTTGGAGTATATTCTCTTATAAACTGCCAAGAACCCTCTATGGGATAGGCCGCTGACCAGGAAGGCCCACGTCCAGTCGGCGTGCATCTGCTCTAGTATCTCCTCCCGCTGCGCATGAGAGAGAGGACCACAATACCGCTCGAAATTCTGGACGTCGCACTCACTCTGCTCGGCGAGGAGAACGGCCAGCATCTGAATGAGGCTGCGGAACTCTTCCAGAGCAGAAGTAAGTTCATCCTCAGACATTTTTGAAGCCATCTCGTCTAACAAGACGGCATCGATACGGGCATGCTGGACTTCTTCTACCCAGTGCAGTCTGAAGATGTTCACAAAGCTTTGATCGAGGCTCCTTTCTTCATCCTGATAGCACTCCAAATAGTGCCGCTGAGTCAGCCACTCTAAGGCCAGGCAGAGCAGATAGACTGAGAACTCAGAGTGTCCACATACTGCCCGGGCAAGAGCTTCCTTGTTTGTGACACCGAGTGGCGTAAAGCCAAAGCCATTCACCAGCTTAGTCTTCATCTCTGCAAACATACGTTGATGCTTGATTTCCTCATCAGCAAACTTGATGATCGCGCTCACAGCCTCATTGTCTACGTGGACATACTTTGTCGCAGTCGTACAGGTCTGCTCAATGATAAATTCTTCGATCACAAAAAATATGTGTGCGTAGCTGTAGCCGCGGAGCTGATTCAGCTTGAGTCGGTCGGCCTCAGTCATCCAGGCTGGCAGTGTATGTCCGCAGAGCCGAATCGGTAAAAAGCGACGTGAAAAATCGAAATCGAGATCAGCAACCGCCTGCTCGAATGACCACGCAGCCTTTTCGGACGCTTTTCTGCAGCTATTAAAAGTGTCCAAAGAAACCATCCATAAGCTTACCCTCAGTACGTACTTCTAACTAAATGGCAATATACACCAATCTAACTACAAAAAGAGAAGTTGCTGGACAATAAAAAAACCCCACTTTAGACCTTAAAATGGCCACGCTGCATTGCTCTGCAATTTTCGACCGTCAAGATCTCACGCTCCAAGAGTGTACTGTCGGGTTCGCGACCCTTCTTGGATATGAAGAGCCCTCCGAGCTGAAGGGTACGCTACTCCTCGATCTGGTTGCTTCTCACGCCATCGAGAGTCTCGACAAGCTTCTGCGCGGTCCGCGAGGTTCATACAGCACATCCTGCACCATCAACCACAGAAGTGGTAGCGAGCTGGTTGTCATGCTGGTGATGGCCCCGAAGCCAGCTGAACACGCGGACCACCAACTGCACCTGTTGTTCATTCCGCTGGAAGACCATCGTGACCAAGTTGCCCAGCTGACAGAACAGGTTGAGCGATTATCCGATCAGAACCATAGGCTACGCAGCCTCACCAGGCTCGCAAGTCACGACCTGCGAAACCGCCTGCAGACCGTCCTCAGTAATGCCGAGCTTATCGACCTTCATGTTGCCAGCAATGATCAAGACAAGGCTAAGGATCGTCTCCATCACATCACGCTGGCCTCGAACAGTATGGCCAACATGATCGAGGCGATGAATAAATATGTCCGCTTCGATGGTGCCGATTACCCGATCGAGCTCGTCGACCTTGACCAAATGCTCGATGAAATCATTACGGAGCTATCCGACAACGACCCGCGACCAATCCGTATCAAGAGGTCCCTGAGGCTTCCGTCGGCTCCCTGCGAGCGATACTTGGTGCGAGAGTTGTTCATGAACCTCATCGGGAATTCAATCCAATACTCAGATAAGAGCAGGATCGAGATTGAAGTCGGCATCCAGGATGAGTCTGCGGCTCCTCCGGTCTACTTTGTCAAAGACAACAGTGCCGGCATTGAGCCTGATGACCTGTCAAAAGTCTTCGATGCGTACACCCGGGTAGACCGCTTGAGTCTCAACTCTCATGGGTCCGGTATGGGAATGACCTTGGTCCAGCAGATTGTCCAGCGGCACCACGGCAGAGTATGGATCGAATCAACCCCAAGAGTTGGTACTACCGTTCTTTTTACGCTCTGCGCCTCGTGACAGAGCCCACTGGGTTTACTGGCCTCTGTATCGACATCACAGCCTGATCTCAGAGAGATTAAGTGTTCCCTACCTCAGTTGTAGAGGTTCTGGACAGTCTGGCTCGTATAGCTTGGGATACGAGGACCTCACCTGCTACATTTCTAAGATGGAACGGGGTCGGCTTCTGTGTAAACGAACGCGGGTTGAGAAGGCGGTAGGCTGCCGAGACGAAACGGTAGCGGCGTTAGCTGAAGTTAGAGGCATTGCTGAATCACTCGGCGGGAGGGTCGACTCGGACATTGGCCAGCTGAGCACTGAAGCTGAGACCATGCTCTAGCTGCGACTGGGTGCATTGTTGGCATTTTGTGTACGGTCCTTCTGTGGAGCATTCGGGACCTAATGGACGTTTGACGCCTTGTATGAAAGAGGTCTGGAGTAGGGAATTTTTCCGAATTTACTTGTATTCTACTCGTGGGTAGAATATGCCCCGCGAAATTCCCAAAAATAGGTGAAATAATGAGATTTGTTGCTGCTACTTTTCCGTTCTTGATCGGTCTGTCTGCATGTGCAGAAAAGTCTGAAGTGCTTAGTGCCGGTGACGAAAGCGGCGCCGCTTCTGATGCAGTTGCCGATGCCGATGCCGATGCCGATGCCGATGCCGATGCCGATACCGATGCCGATGCCGATGCCGATGCCGATGCCGATGCCGATGCCGATGCCGATGCCGATGCCGATGCCGATGCCGATGCCGATACAGAGGTTTGCTTGGACGATGAGACCTTCCCCGAAGCTACAGGGAATGTCTATGCTCTCGACCTCTTTTCGGGTGATTGGTATGCACCGGCTGGATTTGAGTCTGTGCTGATCGCATACCTGGACTACCAGATCCTGATGGCAGTTGATGCTGAAGATGGGAACTACTCTGTCCAGCTGGCTCAAACGGTAGCTGGAGATGGGGCCCAGGACTTCTGCATTGAGACACCTGGAAGCTACGCCAATCCTGAGACGACCGAAAGCGCCGAAGGTAGTGTTGGTTTTAGCTTTGAGTACGCTGGGGGGGCGGCAGTCTACGTCCCTGATCGGTTTGTGCCGACCAACCCTGAGCGACTGATGTTTAATGTCGAGTCGGCCACCGGGAATATCTCCGGAGTTGAGATTCAATTTGAGTTGGATGCTCGTGTCATCGATCTTGAGGGGCTCTTGATGACTCGAGACCCTGATGAAGTATGCGAGACAATGGCTCGAATCGGAGACAGTATTGGCTTTGATATCGCGTGTGAGGAGTGCTCGTCCGATGGTGCTCTGTACTGTCTCAACTTCGCGGTCACGGATGTTCCGGTGACACCTACATCCGAGGTCATCAAGGTGATCGGCGAGGGTCAGGTAATCAAGGCGTCTGTTGAATAGCGAGTCATCACAGCTGGGTCATGTTTGGTCTATTTGGGCCGGCGAGACCCACGATTAGATGACTTTTCCCGCATGAATTTGAATAAATCTTCCTAAAAGGCTTGTTATCTACTGAAGGGTAGAATAACCGCCGCGAAATCTCACACCAATAGGTGAAATCATGAAACGCATTGCTACTACTTTTTCATTCCTGGTCACGCTCATGGGGTGTGCCGCTAATTCTGACGAGTCTTCAGTTGGTGCTGATGGGCCGACGTCTCCCGGCCCTGACGTAGAGACTGATGCTGATGCTGACGCTGATGCTGATGCTGATGCTGATGCTGACGCTGATGCTGATGCTGATGCTGATGCTGATGCTGATGCTGATGCTGACGCTGACGCTGACGCTGAC
>Ga0315315_10001382_pt1 | contig 22175 bp, 16 predicted proteins | sample M140m3416metaG_FD_203699 | JGI IMG/M metagenome (GOLD analysis project Ga0315315, IMG submission 203699) | Ammonia-oxidizing marine archaeal communities from Monterey Bay, California, United States - M1 40m 3416 | ecosystem: Environmental > Aquatic > Marine > Intertidal zone | place: USA...
GGGTTGGTTTCAGTTGGCCTCGGTATACATCAATCGTGTAGCTGAGAGTTTGAAAGGTGTAGAAGGAGATACCTACGGGCAGCATGACAGACAGCAACGGAGTGCTAAAGTTCCAGCCAATCAGGCTGCAGAGACGTGCGAATGAAGCACTGAAGAAGTCAAAGTACTTGAATATTCCCAGTAGACCGATGTTGGCCACAATGCTGCACGACAATACCAACTGCCGCGATCGTCGTGATTTAATATGAGCAAGCAGTTTTCCACAAACGAAATCGAAGATTGAAGAAAAAATAATGAGGCTAAGAAATCGCCAATCCCACCACCCATAAAATACATAACTGGCAATGAGTAGCAGCAGGTTCTGTTTCCGATGTGGTAGTAGCCAGTAAAGGCTGAAGACGACACCATAGAACGCCAAGAATACGTAAGATACAAAGTTCATCTTCTTAACTACCGGTGCGGTGTTTCAAGACGGAGTTCCCAGTGCATCCAGCCGGGTGCGGTCTGTTTGAAGTTTCCGGGAATCATGGAGCTCGGTACTTAAAATAATGAACCCCCATTCTGTTTGTTCGGAATTCATTGTGAAGCGTCGACACTGATGTCTACGCGACCAGTATTTGAAATGATACAGAATACGGGAACCAACCACATCTGTCTCAAAGCAACCGTTTAGTGTTAATCTAAACGGTAGTGACGTGCCAACCTTTAACCAAATGGTTTGTCCGTGGTGAAAGGTTTCAAGCTCGGATTGACCGGACGTGTGCAGGGAAGTCTTTGTGGTAACGATTGAGCAGTTCCGGGATCTTGCCGGCTGTGACATAGATTTTCCCGCGGATTTTCTTTGTCTCACCGGGCTGAAGCCCGGTGATTGGGAAATCAGAATGCAGACAGGCGATAGCGCCCTGAAACAAATTCTGCTAGGGCTTCTAGGCGGTTGTCACAACAAGCCTCTCGTCCTTCAAAAAACATCCAATCAGTCCTTGCTGGGAACCAATTCACTCAGTGGCTGTGGCTCAACGTCGCTACGATCAACATGAGCGGGACACCAGACCTGGCTTGGTGTTTAAATCGCTTCAGTCGCCCATGGCTCAACAGCCAGTCGCGTCAATTCGTCGTCCAGAAAAATGAAACACTGTGGAAGCTAAGAATAGTTGTCGTTGCCCGTAAATTCATCAACAATGATACATGCGGCTCCCCACGCGACGTCTGAAGATTGCGATGTTTGATCCGAGGCGGTGACTACAAATTCAACGACGTCGCGACCTGCAGTAATTTTGTGTTCGATGATAATCTCATCGTCCAGGTTGCAGCGCAGCTTCAGCCACCCGGCATGGGGATCAGCATCGACGAATGTTGTGGTATGCCGGATGACACCATTGAGATAACTCGTATGGGATCCCGAACGCATATGCGGTTCGACATACCAACCTTGATTCTGCCGGGCAAGTGGTCCTCATCGATGACGACTGCCCCGTTGTTGTTTTTAGGTGCCTATGACAATTGCACATATGGTTCGTGCGATGTGGCTTTTTCGGGCAGTTCAGTCTGGCTGCTGCATGCACAGATGAGAAGCAGGCCGGTGGTGGAAATGCGTCGCAGTCGTTTTGTACGTTTGTTTGTGCTTAACCTGTTACGGTGATTCAATTGGTGTGCTCCTCAAGTCTTTGCTGCAACGTCTGAATGCCCTCTCGATACACCTCCATCACTGTTTCCAGATCGGAGTCGTTGGCAAACACAGCCTGAACACGGATCTTCTGCAGGCTTTCTTCAATTTCACGAATCAGATCCAGAGCGACTGCCGGCCGGAATGGACGGCGACCTTCGATCTCGAGATACACCGGACTTGTGTGGGCGTTGATTGGTCTGGCGAACTCATTCATCGGGCCGGCGAGCGGTGTGCGCGCAGCCAGCCAGCTGGGTTCATCAATCAGAATCGAACCATCCCAGACGGCTTCGAAATGACCGTCGACCGCTGTCGTTAAGGTGCTGTTGATGACTTCACCGTTTCGGACAATTTCCAGGGCATGGAAATTACCTCTTCCTACCGCTCGCGCTGTCACTCGAACTTCACGGGAATTTGACAGCTGTAGAGTGTGTCCGATGGGATGTCCGTCCACGGTGAACTCGAGTAGCGGACCATTGGTAATGAATGATCGACCGTCTCTCAGCTGTTTGAGCCAGGATTCACTGTTCAGCACGCCTGTGAGTGGGACGTAGACCCGTGAAAAGTCTTCAATGGACCAGTCGGTTCCTGTCGAAAAGGGAACGTGCATGCCGAGATTCAGGTAGCGATAGAATGATTCTTCATAGCTGCCGCGGCTGCCTCCGTCGAAAATATTTTGAGCATCCAAGTTGCCATTAACCCAGTTGGGAATGTCTTCAAAACCATAGCTGTTGTGGCACCAGACAATCGTAGCTTCATCACTGCGAGCTTCTTTGATGCCACGTTGCAGCGGAATGCCGTCTGTACCATTCCTCATGATTCCGGGGCCAATACTTACTGGTCGGATCAGTTTGGAAATGTCCAGAAGCATGACGTGGCCGAAACCCTCACCGCCTCGCCCAAAGTTGTGGCGATGCTCTTCTCCCGGACGAAGAATGACACCCTTGCCTGAAAGCGTTTTGAGGACATCATCAGAAAAATGTTGCTCGACGATTTCGTTGGAGATGTATTTTGTTTCGTCGGGAATGCGTCTCAGGTGCGAAAGGTAAACCAGTTCCAGCCCATCTGATTCGGGGACTTCCCGCAAGTAGCGTTCCGCATCCATGCGCGAGCGATTCATCAGGTGCAGATGCGTGTTCGCATTTCTCTGACCTCGCTGTTTCGCATCATAGAACCGACGTAGACTCAATGTTACGTCCTGTGCGCCAGCTTCAGCCATGTCAATCTCTTTGACGGTCAGTTCGGTTTGCAGTCCTCGCAGGGCTTCAATTTTGAGTTTAGCTGCCGGGACGCTGATGTGGGCGGTTCCCTGAGTGGTGTACCAGCCGTTCGGTCGACGAATGAGTTCCGAAAGACGAACGTGTTTGCCATTGTCCAGTCGGGTGATTCGTATACTTCCGGACAGCGATTTGCTGGTTGCAGCATCCCGCAATTGAAGTGTCAGGCGTTCCTGAGGCTCTTCGGCGGTCAGTGGGCTGCAAATGGCTGCCATCAGCAGAACGCAGCATGGTGCATATGACCGGTGGCTGAATTTGTGATTCATTGGTATCGACTTTGTTTCCGGGGCAGGGGGTGAAGCTGGATGGTACTACAGAATCGGCAACCGTAGCAGGGAGCGGTGTTGTGAGAGTTGTTTCAGGATGCTTGATTTTGAGCGATTATTAAGCCAGATACACGTTTTCTAGGCGCCCATTATCGTCTGTATTCCCGTCTCGTGTGAGCACGCTCGCTGTGATTTGCTGCCGTTCGATCTGAATACTGACAGACCGGAAGACATGATTTGACTTGTGTGACTGGTCATCGAACAATCGCCTGATCATTGATTCTACAGATTGTTTGCCATGTCAGAATGTTGAGCCGTATTGGCTCTCCTGCTGGTCAGGCTGGTTGAGATTGATGCCACTATCAATAGTGTTCATGGGTGGGCTTATTCAATTGGATAGCGATCCTCGCTCTAACACCACGCTCACCAGTTGCTGCTGATCTATGAAGACTGACGGGGCCGGTTTTGATTAGCAACTTTGTGAATTGCAGCTGAACAGGCTGCAAGGCTGGATGATCACTGGTCATTTGTGGTCCTCTTGCCAAGAATCGAGAGCACAGGTCAATTTCTAAATTCGGAGCTGCAAAATGATGGGTGCTGGTATACGTTCGCACGTTCGTTCTCTATTTTTTGCAGTGACTGCCGCGTTCCGGATTGGTCGCCATACTCCAGCTCAGGCTCGTGAGGAGTGCGCAAAGACCGTTGCGGCATGGCCGCCTCTGCAACCCTGCCTGCGGGAATGCCGGACGTGTGAATGTCTGCCCGCTGGGTTCACCTCGGAGTTCATTCATGTTCGTATGTCATTGCACGGGTAGACGACGATGATTCGGTTGCTGACGTTCAACAGTTTTTCGCTGCTGCGAGAAGATCGTTCCGGAAACGAAGCGATGGCAGCTGCAGTCGCCTCGTTGTCATCGGTTGCAACCACCTTTGATTGCCATCTGTTGCAGCATTCTGCAGACAATTGTCCATTGAATTCACTGGGTACTCGTGACCAGCAAGCGGTACTAAGGGGGTCCGTTTCAGAACAGCCCGGACGTGTTACCGTCGTAACTCCCGGAAAATCTATTGCCTGTGAGTTTCCGGATTGGGTGGATGTCTCTATCCAAACCGAGGCGGAGTCCACTGCAGTTGTTGAATGGCTGTCGCGTCCGGCGCGCGCTGCGGATGGTTTGGCGTTGGAGTGGTGTCACGTGAATCTATTGGGTGAACCCGATCGAGTGACGTGGATTACGGAAGCTCTTACAGCGGCATCCGCGGCAGTTCTGGCGGGCGTCAGCGAGACCTTGGTCGTGACAGCTGTTGCTGGTGATGTTGCCGATTGTGGCCGATTCGAATCATTGTTGTGGGAAGGAACGATTCGCGTTCCGTTGTGGATCAGTGGTTGTGGTGGCGGCCGAGTCACACATCCGACTGGTAGTTTCGATGTTCTGGAGACAATCTTGTCGAGTTTTAATGCTGCTCCAGATACGACTGCAGATAACCGGCCGGTCGACTTGCGGAGGTTTGGAGGGGGGCCGAGTATTGTTCCGCCGCGATCGATTCGTATTTCCCAGACTGGCAGTGACGCCATTCGTACTCCCGAATTTCTTTTTGTGCGGTCACAATCAGATGAGTTCGGGGAGCAGTTTGCTTTGTACGGCAAGCCACATGACATTTGGAATGTTCATGATTTGAGTCGCGAGTATCCCGGCGTTGTGGATGAACTGCTGGCGCTGCTGTAGTGTTCAGGATCCAGTTCCGCTCAGTCAGTACCTGTTCCGGGAGCCAGACAGTTGCAAGGCGCCGGTCAAAATCTCAGTAGATCCTGCAAACATCGGAACTTATGTTTCCCAATCTGGTTTGTTATGATTGTTGGCCTCTTTTGAATCGCAAGTTGCGAGAATTACTTCCAGATCGGCACGATGGTGCCGGAGTTGTCGAATGCCTGACACTGCTACTGAAATTTCAGCCGAGTCGATTGATTTGCTTCACAAGGCATACTCCGATTTGAAGGAACAGATTGGACGTGTGATTGTTGGTCAGGATGACGTGATCGACCAGTTACTGATTGCGTTATTCAGTCGTGGGCACTGTCTGTTGGAAGGCGCACCAGGGCTTGCCAAGACGCTGATGATCAGCACGCTGTCGCGGTGTCTGTCGATGTCGTTTTCTCGAGTGCAGTTTACTCCCGACCTGATGCCTGCGGACATCACCGGGACTGATGTGCTGCAGGAAAACCGCGACACCGGGCAGCGTGAATTTCGATTCATTCAGGGGCCATTGTTTCACAATGTCGTGTTGGCCGATGAAATCAACAGAACACCTCCGAAGACTCAGGCGGCTTTGCTGGAAGCGATGCAGGAACAGCAGGTGACTGTCGGCCAGACGATTCACCGATTGCGCAATCCGTTTTTTGTTTTGGCGACCCAGAACCCTATCGAACAGGAAGGTACGTATTCTCTGCCGGAAGCTCAGCAGGACCGCTTCATGTTCAAAGTTTACGTACAGTATCCGACGTTTGAAGAAGAACGGCAGATTGCTCGACAAACAACGTCAGGGCATGCAGCAGAAATTGAACCGGTGTTAAGCACAGAACAGGTGCTGCAGATTCAAGAGGTTGTCCGGCAGGTTCCTGTGTCGGATCATGTGATCAATTACGCGTTGGCGATTGTGCGACAAACTCGAGTCCACGAAGTGGGGGCCCCTGACTGGATTGAAGAATGGTTGAGTTGGGGGGCGGGGCCGCGAGCTGTTCAGAATCTGCTGTTGGGTGCTAAGTCTCGCGCTCTTTTGCAGGGACGATCTCACGTTTCGACAGATGATATCCAGGCTCTGGCGGCTCCTGTTTTGCGGCATCGCATTACGCCCAACTTTACGGCCGAAAGCGAAGGCATTACATCGGACAAAGTTGTTGAGCGATTGATTCAGGAAACTCCATCAAAGGAAAGTGAACTTACGAGTGACCCACGACTTGGAAAGATTTTTGCGGCCTGAGGAGATTGCGAAGATTTCGCGTCTTGAATTACGGGCTCGCCATGTTGTTGAGGGCTTCGTTTCCGGATTGCATCGCAGTCCTTACTTCGGCCAATCGACGGAATTCGTTCAGCATCGGGAATATGTTGCTGGTGATGATTCGCGGCGTATTGACTGGAAAGTATGGTCACGCTCGGATCGTTACTACATCAAACAGTACGAAGAAGACACAAACGTTAGAGTTGTTCTGCTGGTTGATGGATCGGAGTCAATGGAATTCGGGACCGGTCCGCTCACCAAGTTTGACTATGGACGTACGGTGGCCGCAGCGTTGGCCCTGTTATCGTTGAGGCAAAACGATTCGGTGAGCGCCGCACTTTTTGATACAGAAATCAGGTCCCTTATTCCGGGAAGCAGTCGACATAACCATTTGCAAACCATTCTGGCAGGACTGTCCGAGGAACGAGCAACCGGCGAGACGGACATCACGATGGTTTTACGCCGAGCAGCGGAATCGATGAATCATCGCAGTATTGTGGTGCTGGTCTCCGATTTGTTGTGCGATCGAGATGCCCTGTTTAAGGGCCTGCAGATGCTGCGGCAACGAAAGCATGAAGTGTTGATCATGCATGTGATGGACGACCAGGAACTGAATTTTGATTACTCGGGTACATTGCGGTTTGAAGGATTGGAAACTGCTGGCCAGTTAACCTGCGACCCTGCGGCGCTTCGCGCCGGGTACCTGCAGGCGATGGAGCAGTTTCTGGAAACCGTTCGCCGACGTTGTGCATCAAGTTTGATTGATTACAAGTTGGTACGCACAAGTGAGCATCTGGATGCAGCCTTGTCGCAGTTTCTGAACTTCCGCATTGGAATGACAGGGAAGTGACCGATGGCTGCATTTCTGCAAACGGAAAACTAAAAAATTCATGTCGTGGCTGGCGCAATATTTTCTGAATCCTGCATTTGTGTTGCCTGGAGCTGCGCTGGCATCAGTACCAATTCTGATCCATCTGCTTAGTCGGCTGCGTTATCGTAAAGTGCGTTTTGCGGCCATGGAGTTTCTGCTGCAGAGCGACGAACGAAATCGACGGCGACTGATTGTCGAGCAGTTGCTCCTTTTGCTGTTGAGAGTTCTGGCCGTCTTGCTGATTGTGCTTTTGCTGGCCCGATTGATTCTTGATCCATCCGGAATGCTGTTGTTGCGCGGGGCGACGGCTCATCATGTACTCATCCTCGATGACACATTGTCTATGCGCGACCAGGATGGACAGGACACCGTTTACGATCATGCAGTGACGGTACTGGAACGCATGTTGTCGGCTGGTAGCTATCGACCTCGAGCAATTCGTGTCACTGTGATGACGATGACTGCTCCGGACCGTCCGTTGGTGGCAGGACGTGAATTGAATGCTGCATTGTTGCAGGAGTTGATCCCTCGGGTGCGCAACGTTCAATGTTCCTGGCGGGCGGGATCGCCGGTGAAGAGTCTGGAAACGGCAGCCAATATTTTATCTGCGGATGGTGGTGTGGCTCCAGTGGTACACGTTGTGACTGATCTTCGTCAGCATGACTGGAACGATCGTCCGGAAGTTGTAGCGTCACTTGAAGCATTAGGAGCCATTGATGCTGACGTGAATCTTGTGCGGGTGACTGACGAAATTCGTGATAATCTGGCTGTGGTGCAATTGACTGGTGCAAGCCAGGCGACAGCTGTTGGAATCCTCTGGCGAATCACAGCGACAATTCGGAATCTGAATCAACAACGTGTGAGCGGGATTCGAGCAACCGTGTTTGTTGATGGCAATGAACTTCCCGGACGTGTCCAGCTTCCCGATATTGAAGCGGAATCGGAGCAGGTAGTTTCGCGCGATCTGTTGTTCGAGACGGCTGGTCAGCACCAGGTGGAGTTCCGCCTCGAAGATGATACGCTTAACGAAGACAATCGCCGGTATATCGTGGTGAATGTGGCTCCGGAGCGTCACGTGTTATTGGTGGATGACCAGGGGCTGCAGGAAGATGCGGGGTTTGTGGCGGCTGCATTGAGTCCCGATTCTCATTTGACCGGGATCGTTGCGGAACGCCGAACATCTGCTGTGCTGACCTCTGCTCCACTGCGGCAATATGACTGCATCTATTTAATGAATGTTCGCGAGTTGCCGGCGGATGCTGTGCAGCAGTTGATCGAGTATGTTAAGGGCGGTGGCGGAATTGCGTGGTTCCCGGACGATCAGGCGAACACAGATTGGTACAACACGACATTGCAGGTGGAAGGAAATGAATTGTTCCCTGTGGCATTGGGAGTGGTTGAGGAAATCGAGATTCCGGGTGACCCATCGATTCCACCTCCGTTTGAGAACCCGGTTTTTGAAGACCATGAACTGTTTGAAATTTTCAATGTCGATAACAGTCCTTTTCCATCGCTCACACTGTTTCGCAAGTGGTATCGTCCGGCATCTGACTGGAAGCCTCGGCAGGGTGTGAACGTGTTGGCTCGACTCACTTCCAATGATCCGTTGATTTTTGAACATTCGTTGGGTCGCGGGCGTGTTCTGACATTTTTGACAACTGCAGGTCGTCGTTGGAGTAACTGGCCGGTACCACCCGCATCGCCGGGCTATGTTGTGATGCATTTGCGAATGCATACTCATCTGCAGCATCCTGATGCCAGTGTGTTGAATCGGGAGATTGGCTCGTCGTTGGCACTGGAATGGTCGGTTCGTCAATTCACTGATACTGTAGAACTATTTCTGCCGGAACCCGAAGAAATTACAGTCGACGGAAGAGGAACGGATTCGGATGGGTTCGTGCGTCTGCAGGCAATACCTCTGCCGCGCGATGACGATGCGGTCGAAGAGCCCGAAGATCGACTGACCGTGAATATTCAGCAGGCCGACCGTCCTGGTTTGTATCGAATTCGTCGTTTCACTCAGGAAGGTGATGGAGTTGAGACATGGGCGGCGTTGAATGTACCGACCTCAGAAAGTGAGCTGGACCTGGCGGATGCCACTCAGATTGAACAACATCCGGAATTGGAACATGTTCAGGTAGTCGATGGCGATGTGGCTGATGCACTGAGTACAGCCAACGCCGGCCGGGAACTGCGATGGGTATTGTTGGGGATTTTGATCGCGGTTTTAGTGGCGGAACAATTGCTGGCGTTGCAATTGAGTTTTCATCCAGCGGTGGCTGCTGCAAATTCTCGGCCGGTGGTGTCCGTGTCAGATTTTCACTCGGAGGTGAAATAATGATATTGTGGTTCCCGCTAATTATGGCTGCTCCATCGGCAACAGAGTCATTCGAAGCGATTGAAGTCAGTCTGCCGACTTCCGCCGGTGGTCTTCTGGCATTGATTGTTGGATTGGCAGTGATGTTTGGCTTGGCCGTACGAACGTCATTGAAAGACTCACGATTTCTGAAGCGAGGATGGCGAGCGGCATTATTGATTCCCCGCCTGGCGGCGTTGGTGTTGATTGTAGTGATTGTTGTCAATCCCAGCCGAAGAACGCAGACGTCTCGCATCGAACAATCGCGCGTAGGGGTATTAGTAGATACGTCGCTCTCGATGGCCTATCGGGAGGTCGCTTTGGGGATGAAAAGCGGCGAAGAAATTGAAGCATCAGCGCGTCTGGAAGAATCCGTCAGTCGGCTGGAGGCTGTTGATGAGATTCTAGTGGATTCGGAACTGCTGAATGAACTCAGTGAGACTCATGCGGTTTCACTGTACACCTTTGATTCTGTTCTCAGGGGACCGCAGGCTGTTGTCACAAATCGAGAAGTACGATTTGCTGAGGAATTAAAAAGCGAGGAATTGGAAACTGAGGCGGATACAAATGGTGATGCACTCTGGCAGCGGATTCTTGTCGCTCAGGGATCTGAAACGCGATTGGGTGAATCACTGCACGAACTTGCGGGACAGATGGCTGGTCGGACGCTATCCGGAATTGTTGTTATTTCTGATGGGCAGTTCAACGCCGGGCTGGATCCGCAGATGGCTCGGCAGCGAGCGGAACGCAGCGAAACACGACTCATCACGGTCGGTCTTGGTAGTCCGAAACCTCAGGCCAATATCTGGGTTGCCGGTATGCAGGCTCCCGCGGATGTGCATCGAGGGGATCCGTTTGATCTGACGGTTATTGTCCAAAGTAACGGTGCGGAATCCTTGTCCGGCATCATTGAGCTACACGAGCAATCGGCCGAAGGTGATGGCAGCGACCGTCGCAAAGTGGCGGATCATCCATTCACAGTAGATGTCGACGGTCTGCCTGTTCCAGTGCGGTTTTCGCGGCAGATCACCGTCCCTGGTCAGTACGAATACGTGGCAAAAGCGGTCTTGGACGATGGGGCTTCCACTGAATTGACGGACGAAGACAACCAACGACAGTGTCGAGTCGAAGTGACCGATCGTCGTATCAAGGTGCTGGTGATTTCAAGCGGACCGATGCGTGAATATCGATTCGTGAGGAACACGTTGTTTCGCCACACGGGTATCGATTCGGACGTCTGGCTGCAGACGATTACCGACGCCAGCACTGGCATGGTTTCTCAGGAAGCCACCAAACTGCTGACCAAGTTTCCGTCGTCGGCTGCGGAACTGGCAAAGTACAACGTGATTGTGGCATTCGATCCCGATTGGGAACGGCTATCGGCTGAACAGCGGCAGTTTCTCAACCGCTGGGTACAGCGTGATGCCGGAGGGCTCATTGCCGTTGCCGGAGAGCTTCACACCCCTCAACTGGCTCAGGAAGCAGACAAGCTGCGAGACGTCAGCGTGCTGTATCCTGTAGTGTTGAATCGACTGTTGTCGGAACTGCGAATCAGCCAGGGAGTGGACGAAGCGTGGCCAGTGATGCTCACACCGGAAGGCCGCGCGAGCGAGTTCCTGCGGATCGCAGATGCAACCGGGAATGCGTCGACCGATTTATGGCAAACCTTTGACGGGATTTATCGGTCGTATCCAGTACGCAGTGTACGCGATGGAGCGGTCGTGCTGGCGAATTACGGAAATCCTCGTGCGAGAACTCAAAATGGCGCACCGCCGTTCCTAGCAACTCAGTTTTACGGAGCCGGTCGGACATTTTTTATGGGCTCGGCGGAGACCTGGAGGCTGCGATCGATTTCACCGGAAGGCCATCAGCGTTTCTGGACAAGTCTGATTCGTGAAGCAGGGCAGGGCAGTCGGCAGCGAGGAAACCCTCGAGGCTTACTTTTAGTGGACCGAACTACGGCGAGTCCGGGACAGCCAGTGACGATTCAGGCACGGTTCTATGATGCGAGGATGGAGCCTCTACAGGCAGAAACTGCACCGATGAGTATCGTGGATTCCGATGGCCGACCGGCGTCGGTTCCGGATCGTTTGAGGAGTTATCTTCAGCACACAGGCCGCTTTTCAGCTGTGTTTCGACCACTGCGTCCCGGTAGCTATCGAGTGTCTGTGCCAATTCCAGATACTAGTGACGTGTTGCAGGCGAACATCGAAGTTACACTTTCGAATCTGGAAAGTGAGCATTCGGAGCAGAACGTAGATTTGCTGAAGGGACTCGTTCGAGATACCGGAGGCAGTTATTTGACGCTCGCAGAGTGCAAGAACAAGCTGGCCGATCTTCTGCCGGACCGAAGCGAGTTGGTCGTAATTGACGAGCAGCTGATGACGTTGTGGGATCGATCTTGGTTCATGTACACATTGATCGCACTGCTGGGGCTGGAATGGCTTTTGCGGCGAGTTGTCCGGCTATCGTGAAAGCCACAAGTCAGGTATCGCATGACGAGAACATTAGTCCTCATTCCGACAGAGTCCGAAAGAAATGTCCTGGCGCCGTTGCTCGAGTCAACATTGCGGGCTGATGACCAGTTGGAGCTCTGTGGATTTGGACTGGTCGCTGCGGCCGCACTGACGGCCCAGATCATTGCCGACCGACGTCCGGAACGAGTGCTGCTGGTGGGGATTGCCGGTACGTTTTCCTGCAACCTTCCCGTAGCCAGCGCGACTGCATTTGACGAAGTGGCGTGTTACGGAATCGGTGCTGGCAGTGGAGAAGAACACCGGACGGCGGGTGACATGGGTTGGAATCATGTCGGCGGTCGAGTCTCTGACACCAATATCCGTGGTCCGGTAATTGCAGATGCGATCACACTACAGGAACCTCGTTCTGCCGGTCCGGTAGATCAATCATGTCAACTGTTGTCTGTTACTGCAGTATCCGCTGATTCAAAGGAGACTGCGATTCGGCGCCAGCGATTTCCGAGAGCGATGGCGGAAGACATGGAAGGATTCGCCGTAGCGATGGCGTGCCGTTTGGCTGCGGTGCCGGTTACAGTCGTTCGTGGAATTTCGAATGAAGTTGGTGATTGCAACGTAGCGAACTGGCAGATCAAACTCGCACTGGAGGCGGCAGCTGACCTAACGATGAAAGTTCTTGATCGTAGATCAGGCTCTGCCTGACAAAGGTTCGCGTGGCACACACTGAGCTATCTTCAGCCACACTTTGACCTGCGAACGCTCAGTCGGGTATGTGGCTTGTTTCAATTCAATGCTGGTCTCGGATTGCGATGATCTTATCGATTTATTCGCGGGCATATTGTGCCTGCAGGATCAATCATCAGCGGGGCAACAATATTACGGCACGCGCATCTGAATTGCTTTCAGAACCCCGTTGCGATCCACGGTGACCGTGATTTCGAGGCCACTGCGGATTACCGCAAGGCGGCGTCTCAATTCACGGCTGGTCTGAATGGCATCGCTATTGACTAAGACCACCAGGTCGCCACGTCGGAGTCCCGCTTCAGCTGCCGCAGATTGTGGGACAACTCGATCGATATACGCAGGCGTTTCTTTCAGAACTTCCGGCAGCAGTGTCAGCCCCCAGACTGATGTGAGCTGTCGGTCTGAGATCGGCGGTGTATTGCTCGTTGTTGTGTCCCGATCGACCGATTGTCCCGACAGAATTGCATCAATGATCGGGTTCAGTGTTTCGAAGGGGACGGCATAATTAACCCATGTGCCGGAATCGTTGTGACGCAGTTCTCTGCCCAGCAGGCCGATGGGTGTTCCAGCTGCGTCGGCCAGTAGGCCTCCTGCTGCGCCGGAATTGTTGGTGATGGCGTCAAGAATCAGGACCGGAGTCTGCAATGGCAGTTTCCAGCGACCGAATCCGGCGGTGAGTTTGACTTCGGCTGCGATGATTCCATGGACAACTGAAACCGGTTCATTTCCGGTCGCCACATGAAACATGTTGCTGAAGGCCCGTACTTCCGTACCGCTGGCAGGTTTGGCAGTTCCGGAACGATTAATAAACGGGAATCGTTGATTGTCGTCGCCTTGTAGTTTGAGAACAGCCAGGTCGTGAGCTGCACTCGTGCCAATGACATTCAATTGAAAACGCCGTCCGTCAGAAGTGACTGCTGTGAGATAGCCGCTATTAATCAGATGGTTCCAAACCGTTATCACGTGGCCTTGTTCTGAAATCAGTATTGCGGATCCATAAGAATCCAGGTTGCCAACTCCCGCTCCAAATAACTTGACAACAACACTGCACGATTGCGGGATAGTGTTGCTGGTGTTCACATCGCCGTGACTGGGGTTTGCCAACTGTAAAACTGCGATCAATAACAACGTGCCTTGCGCGATGTGCAGACAATACTGTTCTGGACGAGGTCGTGTCATTGACGTCGCTCCGCAGAATGTATGTTGAGCCATGTGATATTGCCTGATTCTGGAATGATCACTCCGATGCGTGACGGGAACGGAAGTTCGTCGTTGGCTGACCATTCTTCGAAAAGCAAGCGAGATTCATCCTGCCCGGTTCCTGATTCCACATCGACACCAAACGGAAACGGGTTGCCATCGGTGAACAGCCAATGACATGTGATCGGGCCTTCCTGAGTCTGCAGGACGTCAATCGGATGCGATGTTTCGTAATGTTGTTTTTTCCCCACGTAGATTGTTTCAGTCCATGAGCCAGTCGGGTCTCGAAACATGCGGTGCCATTGCAGGGCGGCGGTGAGCAAACCCGGAAAGTCGTCAGGTTCGTTATTGGGGTTTAATGCTGTTGCATCCTGATGCCATGGTATGCTGCCCTGTTTGAGTCCTGCACCCTGCTGCCCGATCACCAGTGTCATGGATTCATCTGAACCGTCGGTTGTGAGTGATAGCTCCCACGTCACAGCCAATTGCCTGTGCAGTTCCAGCTGTTCTGTGAGCGGAGTCAGCAGTCGAGCCTGGTGTTTTTGATTGAACGCATAATTAGTGAATCCATCGCGAGCTCGAAAAAGATGAGCCCACTGTTCGGGGGGCTTTGTTTCTTCTTCCTCGTGAAGATCGTTGGGATCTTCACGATTGGGCGGTTGGCGTTCTTCCGGAAGCGGCGGTAGCTGTTGGAATTCATGCAGTGGCCGCAGGCGAATCGTGACCGTTTGTTGCCCCTCCCGATTGCGGTACGTCAGTGGCACCCGCGTTCCTCCGGGGAAAATACCAAGGATGTTCTTGAAGTCGTTAGCACTGGTGAGGGCTCGGCCAGCGAAGGAAACCATTTCGTCACCCGGCCGGAGGCCCCGTCGCCATGCTTCAGAGATTTCAACGACGTCAGACACGACGACTCGACCTGTTGTATCGGTTTCCAGTGCGAATTCGGCGGTGCCATGATCGACGATCCGACCTGATTGTAAATTACCGAGAAACATCTGTATTTGGCGAACAGAAATTGCATAAGCAGCTCCCACATTGATACGACCACGTTGTTCAAAGGACGCACGACCATTGATGCCAATCCAGCGGCCTTCAATGTCAAATAGTGGCCCGCCGGAATTACCAGGATTGATCGATGCATCGATCTGAATGCAGTCGGTGTATTCGAGAAACGTGTTAGCCGGGTACTGATAGCGATGGATCCCGCTGGCGATGCCGTACGTGACGGTAGGGGAAAAGTCATCGGCAAGCAAAAAGGGATTCCCCAGGGCCATGACTTCATCGCCAACCTTGACTTTGTCGCTGTTTCCAATCGTTGCAAACGGAAAATCATCTCGTCCCAGCAGTTGAATCATGGCGAGATCACCCGTGGGGTCGATGCCCACCATGACAGCGTCATAAACATGGCCGTCGTTGAGTCCACACTTGAGAAAATTTCCCGAGCCGGACGTCACGTGGTAATTCGTGATCGCGTAACCGTCTGCCGAAATGAGTACGCCCGAGCCGCCTCCCTGTCCGTTAGGAGGCATGACACAGACGACCGTTGGTGAGATTTGTTTCAAGACAGCAATGCGTTCCTGTTCACGTTGCTGCCATGTGAGCGCTTCGGACGCGTCGCTGCTGCCCGTGATTTGGGCGAGTGCCAGCAGCCCCCGGACGCAGAACGACAAGGCGATTTTTAGTCGGCAATGCATTCGAGGGAATTTCATTTTAAGTGCCGGTATTTGTGGCTAAGGAATCACCAACAGGCGTGCGTCGGCAAGGTCCAGAAAATCACAAGCACTGTCTCCGTCGCCGAAATCGACAAGAATTGACAGCGTGCGAATTTTACTAACATCCAGATTGATCGATACTGGATCTGCCGGGGCTTCGATCAATCGTTTCCAGACTTCGTCGCCATCCGCCAGAATCGTGAGCTGTACCCTGCTTGGATTATCCGGAGTCGAACAGTTGGAGGCTACTTCATCGTCAACACCAGCAATGGTCTGGAACGTTGAGTATTGGCCGTCGAGTGCATAGTCGATGCGGCATTTCGGAAACAGCCAAATTCCCTTCTTATAGATCTTGCCTTTGAGAGTCAGCGGCAGTGGTCCAAATGGTCCCATTGGGATCTTGTCTCGATGCAGCTTCCATAGTTTAAGAGCTTCTTTCCCCAGTACGTCCTCGGACTTAAGGAGTTCTCCCAACGGAGAACCTTTCGGGTGTGTGCCCAGGTAGGTTTCTTTGACGGGATCGAGGTCGGAAAGGTAGTGGAATCTTCCGCTGCTGAAATCAATCGTACGGATGGCTGCCAGTGGAATGGTAAGCGTTTGGTTCCATGAAGTCTTCACCTCGAGGGATGAGCCGTTCATCGTGAGGCGTTGTGTGATAATGTCAGAGCCATCAAAGAGTCGTACAGTGGTACTTCCGTTTGTGGTTGCTTTTTGAGCTGCGAAGATGAGTCCATAGATTCTGGTTCGCGGGACTGGGACCCTATCGCCATCGAGGACAAAGTCCACGCTATCAGCGGAAGCTGCACTGATGACTCCACCGTAGAAATCGAGCCCGGAGCCATCACGCTTTTTAAGGATGAGCAGGTCATCGCGGTTGTCTCGTTGCAGAAAAGCCTGCCATTCTTCGTTCCATTCGGGATTGGCAGGCGGCAACAGGATGGCTCGCACCGCTAATCGTGGAATATTCAGCTTGCCTGCTGTAGTTGATCGAACGTTGGTTTCTTTTGCGGTGATGCTGTCAACCGTACCTGTGACATGTGAACCATCACCGAGAATGATCTGTCCCTGATTGTTTCCGGATGCTTCTGGTGTCTGACCACTGGTGGTGACAGCAATGATATTTGCCAGAGCAATCGTTTTTGGCTGATCATCAACCTGCAGTGTCAGTGCATTGGTGTCGATTGTCGCCAATGACCCATTCACTGTATTTCCATCCAGCAGGTCAATCTGCACATCAATGGATGTCAGCAGCAGTGTGATCAGTTTCAGAATCAGCATGGCAAAAGTCAGGTTGAGATAGAAGAACAGCGTTGACTCAGCGTATCAGAATACAGCGTTCTCGACTACGACGAATAACTATTCGAGCAAAGTCGAACCAACGAGATGTAGTGCACATCCTGTTTGGAGGCTAAAGTGATCTACTAGAAAGACAATGTACCGAAACTGTGAGAGCCATCCATCGATTTGAATCAGGAATTGGCCCCAACGTATCCTCAACCTGCTGCACAGAAGACAGCGTATAGCTGACTAAAACGCAAGAATGTGTTGCTGCAAACATGGCACTCTCACTGCGGAATTATCTCTGGCTCGGGGCTTCGAAGGCATGCTTGAAGTGTGTGATTTCGGGGGAACCGGTTTCGGATTTCCAGACGATTGAGATGACGTCAAAGCGGCATGACTGGCAGAGACGTCGATGGCTTTTGAGCCATGCCAAAGCGGCTCGAGCGATCTTCTTTTGCTTGGTTCGGTTCACCGCTTCGAACGGCTGGCCGGCATCTGTGGTGCGGCGGGTTTTGACTTCGACAAAGACAATCTGCTTGCCGTCGATTGCGATGATGTCGATTTCGCCGAAATGAGCCTGATGCTGGCGTTCAAGAATACGATAGCCGAGCTTCTTTAGAAACCGCACGGCTTTTCGTTCTCCTTTGTCGCCGAGCATTTTGTGCAGGAAGCGTTTCATTAGATGGCAGCAAAGGTCAGCGGGAGATTTGTTTGCCCAGTTCTTCGGCGGATTCAACGAGTCGGTGTTGGCGAGTTGTGAGCTCTTCCAGTTGCTGAATCAGATCAGCTCGGTCGTTATCGGATTGTTCTGCCAGAAACATGTCGATGCGTTGCGTGCGTTGATTGATTCGCAGTTGAAGTGATCGCAATACTTTAATTTCGGCCATCAGTTGTACAAGTGGTGGTTTTTTTTGTTCGCCACCTTGGGCCTGCTGTTGCTGTTGTTCTTCCGACTTCATTTCCTGCATTTCACGTTGAGTCGCTGCGATCAATTCGTTTAACCCATCGATGATGTCTGTTTCCAGCGTTTGCGTGAGTACTCCGGCTTTCGATGCTCTCAGGCGATTCGCAATGGTGGTCATATCCGCAGAAATATCTTCGACTGCCAGGACAATGGCGACCGAGGTTCCGTCTTCTAGCAGAAGTCCCAGGGTCTGTTGGCATTCGACCTGTAGTTCTGCCTGCTGTTGAGCGACTTCGCGGCTGCGGGCAAACATAGTGTCCAGCCAGTCCGTGACCGGAGTCGCGTCCAGATCGACTGTTTCGTCGTAGATCTGGGTTTGCATCGACAGCATTCTCTGAAACCGCGATTCCAGAGACGCAAGAATCATCTCTTTTTCTTCTTCTCGCAATTGCAGTAACTGTTTCCGCAGCTCTTCAACTGCTTTTTGTAACTCAGCGATCGCGCCGTCCTGCTTTTCCAGTGCATTGTCACGCAACTGTTCCTGCAGTTTTTCGAGTGCTTCCTGCATATACTGCTGAGCTTTGGATACTTCGTCACTGCCGGGAGTTTTCTCGTTGTCTGTTTTGTTGCTTTCGCTTTGGAGCTGCGAGTCCTCGGAACTGGAATTCTGAGACTGGGAGTCCTGCGATTTCGCATCGCCCGGTTTCGCTTGACCAGAAGAAGGCGAGTCAGACTGCTCAGACGATGACTTGCCGGATTCAGATTCTTGTGAATCGGTGCCTTTCGTCTTACCTTTGGAGGGATTGGCGTCGTTGTCGTCCGATTTCGGTTGCTCGTCGTTTGGTGATAATTTTTCAGCAGATGTGTCTGTTTTTCCATCGGCGGATGAATCGGAAATCGCATCGTTTTCGTCGGTGTCATCCATGCTTCCGTCGTGGGCTTTGATGTCCTCGAGGATCTTGTTGGCTCGTTCGATAGCTTTCTGCTGGTTGGGAGCCGACGACGACGGAGCTGTTGAGTTCTGGGTACTTGCTCGGGCTGACTTTTGTTGGTTCAGGGTATCGGTGACCCCTTTCAGCAGGTTGTTGAGCCGTTCTCGTTCCTTTTCCATTTCACTTCGTCGGTCCTCGCTTTGCAGTAACTGCAGCAGTGTCGCGAGAGACTTCAGAACATCTTCCTGTTGTTCGAGTGCCTTGCCGAGGTTGCTTTGATCAAGCTCGTCGGCAATCCGGCCCAGTTTGTTGCTGATCGCCTTTTCTCGCCCTTTACTGATGGCCCGCCGCAGCAGTTCAGCTCGCTCCGGATCGTTATGCCCCAAAATATCAGCCATTTGAGACAGCAGGCGTTCGAAGCGATCGTATCGTCCGCTGATAGCCAGTTGGTCATTTTTGAGTTCGCCGGCGGAGATCTTTTTGGTTTCGTCGGCAATCGCCAGCGATGTGAGCAAAATCAAGGAGAGACTTACTCGTAAAATATAGAACACAGGCGGAACTCCGTGAAAGACCTGCCGCCGAAAGCACGGCAAGTCTCCATTGTCGCCTGTGAACCATGAGTGTGTCCAGCGGAAACAGTCATGACGCTTTTCGCAATCCGCGATCGCTCTAAATGCTGCACGGGGCTGATTTCGTGAGCCACTATGTCAGTGATCCACACGCTATGCCAAAACCTCATTCACAACGTTACCGTGGACGTCGGTCAGCCGGAAGCGTCGACCCTGATAGCGGAAGGTCAGGCGTTCGTGGTCGATTCCCATCAGATGCAGGATCGTGGCCTGCAGGTCATGAACGTGGACTCCGTTTTCTGCTACGTTGTAGCCCCAGGGGTCGGTGGTTCCGTATGTTGTGCCAGGCCGGATACCTCCACCTGCCACCCAAACAGAATAACTTCGAGGATGATGGTCACGGCCGAAGCGAGTGGCTGTGAGTTTACCTTGGCAGTAGTTCGTTCGTCCAAATTCTCCACCCCACACGACCAGTGTGTCGTCCAGCAGTCCGCGTTGTTTAAGGTCCATGATGAGTGCAGCCGACGCCTGATCTGTTTCACGACATTGTTTTGCGAGGCCATCTCGCAGTCCGCCGTGCTGGTCCCAGCCCTGGTGATATAACTGGATGAACCTGACGCCTCGTTCCGCCATTCGTCGGGCGAGCAGGCAGTTGGCTGCAAATGAACCGGGAGTGCGGGCATCTTCGCCGTACAGTTGAAAAATATGATCAGGTTCCAACGAGACGTTGGTGGCTTCCGGGATGGATTGCTGCATCCGAAACGCCAGCTCATGCTGAGCAATTCTTGTTTCAATCAATGGATCGGGTGCTGATTGGAGCTTGATCTCATGCAACTGCTGGAGTGCGTTCAGCATGGAACGTTTGCTATGTGTGTCGATTCCACCAGGATTACCCAGGTACAGAACCGGGTCGCCTCCGGAACGAAAACGAACACCCTGATGTCGCGAAGGCAGAAAACCGCTGCCCCACAGTCGGGACAATAGAGGTTGGCCTCCCTTGTCTTTAGTGACCAGCACAACGAAGGACGGAAGTTCGCTGTTTTCACTGCCCAGACCGTAGTCCATCCATGCTCCCATGCTCGGGCGACCGGGGAATTGGGAGCCGGTTTGCATGTAAGTGATACCAGGACCGTGATTGATCGCTTCGGTGTGCAGCGAACGGATGATGCACAAGTCATCTGCTATCTTCGCTGTATATGGCAGCAATTCGCTCATCACATTTCCGCTGTCACCGTGGGGTGTGAATTTGAATGGCGATCCAGCCAGCGGAAGACTGGATTGGTTGCCAGACATGGCAGTGAGTCGCTGGCCCATGCGAACTTCGGCAGGCAATTGTGTTCCGTGTTGTTTGTTCAGCAATGGTTTGTGATCGAACAGATCGAGTTGAGAGGGGCCACCGGATTGAAACAACCAAATGATGCGTTTTGCCCGCGGTTCGTGGTGAATGTCGCTGTTGAGTGATGATGTCTCGGTTGCCTGCGCTGACTGCGGGTTGAGCAGATCGGCCAAGGCGACGGAACCGAGTCCGGCACCGAATGATTTCAGCCAGTTGCGGCGATTGGGAGGAGGCGTAAGCATTGGTGATTCCAGGAATGTTGCCGTGCTGCTGAAGCGGAGCTTCTTGGGTGTGCGTTCTTAAGCGAAGTTGGGAAGGAGCTGTATGGGGGCTGGCTACCGTTTAGTGAGGGATTCGTCATAACTAAACAGGGCATTCGTAACCGCAGTGAGGGCAGCGAATGCTGTAGTATCCAGTTCTGTGTTCGCAGGGTGAGATCCAATTTGCAGGTAAGCCTGTGACCGTTTGGGATCCTGGGCGAAGTAGTCCAGTTGTTCTTGCAGTAATTCTGCGATGACTTTGTATTCGTTTTCTGTCGCTTCACGGCTGGTGAGTGTGCGAAACAGATCTGATAAGGCAATCTGTGGCGTTTTGTGATGAGTCAGCAGGCGTTCAGCCAGAGCTCGTGATGCCTCAACGAATTGTGGCCCGTTCATAAGCACGAATGCTTCCAGCGGTGACGCTGTGCGTTCTCTGTTGACTCGACAAACATCGCGTTTGACGGCGTCCAGAACCATCATGACCGGAGCAGGCGCCGTGCGTTTCCAGTAGGTGTAGATACTGCGTCGATAGAGTCCATCGCCTTTGTCGGGTGTGGTGGGTTTGAACGAAACGCCAACTTCGTAGGGTTTGGCTGGGGGACCTTTTAGTCGATCCACTAATAATCCGCTGACAGCCAGTGCGTTGTCACGCAACATCTCGGCGGACAGACGGTGGGTTGGAGAACGCCCCAGCCAACGATTTTCTGGATCACGAGTGATGAGGTCATTAGATACTGTGGACGATTGTTGATAGGTGGCTGACTGGGCAATTTGTTTGAGCAGCCGTTTTACGTTCCAGCCGTGCTGCATGAAGTCGACGGCCAGCCAGTCCAGAAGTTCCGGGTGAGTGGGTGGGCTGCCCTGACTGCCAAAGTCTTCCGGGGTTCGGACCAATCCCTGGCCAAACATGATTTGCCAGTAGTGATTAACGGCGACTCGAGCTGTAAGCGGGTGTCCAGGGGAGGTCAGCCACTGTGCGAGTCCCAGTCGATTGGTCGGGGAGCCGCTTTCCGGCATGGGGAGAATAGATGGTGTTGCGGCAGTGACTGCATCTCGACGAGCATTGTAGGCTCCTCGATGCAGGAGGTACGTTTGTCTGGTCTGGGGCCGTTCCCGCATGACCATGATTTCCTTGACCTTCTCCATCGCGCTGCTGCGTTCATCTCGCAGTTTTGTGAGAGTCGCCAGTTGTTTCCGATGATCAGGGTGCGAAGTCGTCACGTAATAACTGAATAGCTGTTGACGTCGTTCTGTGGAGAGCTGTTCGGCAGGTGTATTGAGAGTTTCTGCAAGAGTGGAGCCATCAGTGATATGTACAACTTCAATAGGGGCTAGC